>Ga0257126_1003459_pt1 | contig 9953 bp, 7 predicted proteins | sample SI060_120mmetaG_FD_190151 | JGI IMG/M metagenome (GOLD analysis project Ga0257126, IMG submission 190151) | Marine microbial communities from Saanich Inlet, British Columbia, Canada - SI060_120m | ecosystem: Environmental > Aquatic > Marine > Inlet | place: Canada: British Columbia | collected... | reverse complement strand
AGAAAACGATATCTTACTACTACTCCCATTAAAACTAGCTGATTTGTTTAATAAACCTCCGCCTTTCCAATTCCAAGCTACATAGTCTCCACCATTTCTATTAATACCATTATTATTTACGGTAGGAGTAAAAAATCCATTAGCTTCTACAGAAGCAGGAGCTAGGTTACCATTAGGGTGAGTGGAATAATTATATTGTGCATCAGTTAAATTTGAAAATAAAGCGTAATCATAACCTCGAACACTGTCATATATCTGATGACTATTTGTGCCATTCCTTTCTTTAAACCAAATTAAATCTGGCTCAAAGCCTACACTAGAAATATAGTCAGTTGCTCCTGTGCCATCATACAATACAGCCTTAAAGTTAGATGTATCTACTTCAGGTTTTTCGTTGTAAAGTTCAGTTACTTGACTACTTGTAAGGGCGGTTGAATAGATGCGCATTTGGTCTATTTTAGCCTCACTTGAAGAACCATTATATAGCACCTTTAAATTGTTTGAGCCTAATGCACTTGTGTTTATATTACCATCTATTACCTTTTCTGTATCTGAATAAACTTTTACATTCGTCCCATCATAAGTCAAAACGTAATGAAACCATTGATTTAATGGAGGTACAACCGAAGAAGATGAAACTAAAACTTGATTGCCAAAATTAGTGTAATATTTTCCACTTTGTCCTGAAAGCAGACCACCCCAAGCACTTGATGCACCAAAACCACTTGACCACAAAAAGAAGTAATTTGTACTATTCCTATCCGCTATATTAACCCAACAAGAAACACTAAATGGACTGTTAGCAGTTTCCGAAATATTTGGAAAATCGGCACTCCAAGTGTTTTGATTACCAACCATAGCTTGACCAAATCGACCAAACCTAAACTCTGTCCCAGAGCCTAAGGTTCCCAAATCTCCTGAAACTAAATCCTCTGCTGAATTATCAAATGGCATGTAAGCTACCGGCGTAGTTCCCGGAGGATAGTTTACTATGCCTGTAGTCGATGTATAGGTACAAGCTATTTCCCCTGCTCCATTGCCATAAAGTTTACTAACTTCTGAAGCACTAATTGCTCTATTAAATATACGAACCTGATCTATATCGCCATCATGATAATACCCACTGTAATTACCATACCATCTACCTATGACTAAAGGTTGATCTGTAGTTCCTGGGGTAGCGGTATATGCTTGTGTGCCCTCTAGCACTCCATTCACATATATTTTAACATTAGAGCCGTCATAAGTTCCAACAGTGTGATACCATTGCCCGGTAACAAAATTAGTAGTACCTAAAGCCTTTCCGGCACTTGAACTTGTGGTTCCGTCAGCCCAAAAAGAAAAAACATTTGATGCATTTGGTTTAGCTAAAGCAAATCCAACCTGAGGCGTTACTCCTGATTTAAAATTTCCAATTAAACCTACAGATCCCGAAGGCTTTGAATTCCACTTAGACCATACTGAAACGCTAAAATTTGTTGTTGGCTGCTGTACAGGATTTGACGCGTACGCGTAACTATTGATGCCATTAAACCTTGCACCATATAATGACTTACCACCAACCCCGAAGTCTACGTTTGTGGGAGTGGCGTCATATTTATATAGTATATTAGTGTCAGTCCCATTGTAATTTCCAGATAAATCTGTTGAACTTCCGTCAAGCGGATAAGTTGCTATACACGACGTATCCCCTAGTATTTGTAATGTGTTTGTTGTATTTTTAGTCTCGTTATATAATGTAGTAACTTCCGAAGCAGACAATACCTTATTAAATATTCTTACTTGGTCTATTCTGCCATCAGTTGTATTCCTGTCCTGAACCCTACCTCCTATACCATCTGAAGTAAACGAAAGAGCTTGAGCATTTCCTGTAAAAGCATTAGTATCTCTTGAAACTCCATCAACATATAAGTTTAATCCGCTTGTTTTACTTCTTACAAAAACAACGTGATACCAATTACCGGCTACTGCTGAAGAATAAACTACATCTCTTATAGTCCCATCATACAAACGGGCTGAAATGCCACCTCCGCTATTACCAGTGTTAAAGTTTATAAATATATCTCTCGATCCTGCCCCGCTAAACAAATAAGCAGTTGAAGTACCTCCTATGCTATTTAAATTAACCCAAAGGGATATAGAAAAATCATTGTCATAAAAACTACCACCTAATGTTGGGATAGATATATTACTACTACTACCATTGAATACCGCGCCTTCTCCAAACTTGCCTGTGGCATTCCCGCTGTCTGAAGCATCATAGTCTAAAGTATATAAGGCTACGCCGCTATTATCTTTGAATATATCTGTGGTATCTGTGAAGCACGGTGGGCCTCCAAAGAATCCAGAGTTAAATCCTTGTCCAAACATATTATGTTGCTGGTTGAACTATAGTATACCAAAATTCAGTTGCAGATATACATAGTATTTGAATTAAATTTTTAGTTCCAGAAGTATCGTCATATTCCCCTGCAACTCTGTTAAATGTACCTGAGCTGCCGCCTACAGTCCAAGTGTCAGCTGTATAAGAACCGCCGGCCCCAGTAACTAATATTACCTTTGTTATTCCTACAACAGGGTTTTGTATGTTAAAAGTTGTATTTGCATTAGGTGTTAAAGTAAACACTTCTGCGTTTTTAAAATCAACATTAACTGTTGCCCCTGCCGTAAGCGTATTTGATGAGTTGAATTCATCGGCTAATATGTCCGATGTTATTTTTGTTAATGCCATTCTATTCTGTTATTAAATCCCAAGATTTAGTTTCTTCATTCTATTCAGGGGGCTCTATAAACACATTATTTATAGCGTCGTAATTGCCGCCTTTTAAAGCGTATTGTTTTCTAAAATTATTATTGTAAGAAGTTTGCACCCAATTTGTATTTTGCCCATATAAGCTTTTACAAAAATCAATTCCTAGTTGTTCTACTTCTTCATTGTTTTCGTTTGTAATTACATCATTATTAATTACAATTACTCTTAATACAATATTATTTTCATCTAATTCTGCAAAATGTGCCATAATTAATCTACGTATGTTCCACTTGATTTGTAAACTAAAATTGTGTCTGATCCTTCAGTATAAACATCTGGATTTCCTGTAGTAACGCCACTATACCCTGATGACGGCATTCTCAACACAACGACACCTGATCCTCCTCTATTTGGTTGATTGTAACCAGCTGAAACAGCAGAGCCTGCTCCTGAATTGGCACTTGCGTATGAGCTATTTGAGGCACTTGTTCCACCAATACCTCTTCCTCCATTATAAGATTTTGCGCCACCTGAATAATAAGTATCACTACCACTTACCTCTCCAATGGAAGCAGTTGTAGCGTTTGTTGTGTTAAGTATATTTACAGCTAATCCACTTCCGCCGTGAAGATCATTACCGGCTGCGCCTGCGCCCCCGCCTCCGCCTCCAGAATAACTTGAAGTGGATGTCCCGCCGCTGTGCCCTTCATCCGCAATTCCTGAACCCGGAGTTAAATATGAGCCAGGTTGACCAGTATAACCCGACGCGCCACCACCAGAACCACCACTTCCAGGAGCGGCTGAGCTTTGTTTTGAACCTCTACCACCTCCACTTACCGAATGTAAAGTTCCTGCGGTTGAGCTAACTATTGAGGAGCCAGTCCCGCTGCTCCCAATATTACCTGTTGATCCAAGACCCCCAGCGCCTCCAATTGTAATTGTATAGGTTGTCCCATCTCTTAAAAAATTTAAAACTGGTTTAGGTGTTGATTGTCCCCCGGATACTGATCCATAAGAAGTTTTCAAACCTCCTGCGCCTCCCCCTCCAGCCTGAAAAGCTGAACCTATTACTCGGCAAGCGCCGCCGCCCCCACCAACTAGTAAAAAACCAACATCGTATGGGCCGGGGGCTTTAAAGCCGATTGGTATACCTTTACCTAACATATTAAAGCGCTTGAGTTATTGAATACCAAAATTCGTTTGTTCCCACGCATAACATGCTGTATAAATTTTTTATACCAGAGCCATCATCATAAGTGCCCGCTGCTTTATTAAATGTATTTGCACTCCCTCCAACATTTAAAGTAATAGTATAAGAATTGCCAGAGCCTGTTATAATAAAGTTTTTTTGTGCTCCTACAATTGGGTCTGTAATATTCAATGTTGTATTTGAGGTAGGCGTTAGCGTAAATATTTGCGCGCTATCATAATCTACAGCAATAGTTGAGGCTGGCGTTAAAGCCGTAATTATATCAAATCCACCAGTTAATAATCCTGGTTTTACTTTAGTTTGTGCCATAATTTATGAATATGCTGTTACTGTTAATAAAGGGTAATTCCATTGCAATGCCGATCCCGCAGTTACGCCGCCTCCGTCACGCCAAGTATTATAGTTAAATCGCACATCATCATAAGTTGTGTTGTAACCCCTTGCCATCCACTTTATTTCTTTTGCTCCAGTCCAATTTGAAAATTTTCCATTAGCTATGTCGTCTGAAGCTGCTGTTAAATCAAAACTATAGGTTAAAGATACAGGGAACTCTGCATACCCGTAAGTGGTATAATATTGAGAGGAAAAGTTTTTATATGCATTTTGAACTTCCGTGCTGTCCACATATAATTTATAATGAGTAATACCTGATCTAGCCGTAGTTCCCCCTTGCTTTGTGTTATATTCGTATCTAATATACCTAGTGCCCTCGGGCGGAGTATAAGTTATATTGCTTCCAAAAATATCTACATACGAAGTTGTTGTCCCTTGGTAGTTAGTCATAGTAGGAGCCACATAATTATTTGATAGCCCTTGAAACGTTCTCCCGTCTGGAACATATTGGATTATTTCTAATAAATTACTAGCGGATGCAGTCGGAAAAAATGTACTAAAATTACCCATAAGCTATAATTTGTATTGTTGGCTGATCCTTTTGTCTAGCGCCACTTGCGCCTCCTCCATCAAACCAATGATTATAATTTACGTAACCGTCATAACTACTAGAATAATCTCTGGCTTGTACTTTAATTATTTTGTCTGATGTCCAGTTTGATTTAGCAATTTGCCCAGCAGCAATATTATCTGATGAAACTGTTAAATCAAAAACAAACATAGCCATACCTAAAAACTGTGCATGATTATTACCACCATTAGAATAATTACCTGAAATATGCCTATTAGAATAATTCACTACAGTTCCGTCTAAAACAATCCTATACCCCGAAATACCCCCATAATCAATTCCCCAAAATTTAAAATAACATTTATAAGAAACATATTTTGTATCAGCCGGGGGTGCGTATGTTATACTACTTCCTGGTAAATCAGCAAAACTTGTGCTTAAGCTAGTGGTAGTAGTTACGTTACCAAAAGTGTAGCTATTGTCATTTACAGTAACAGTACGCCCATCTGCAACACCTTCAATAACCTCAATAATATTATTGGATGTTGGTGCTGGAAATATATCTGTTAAATTTGCCATTTATGATAAAGCTATTATTGTTAGTATAGGTGGTATCCAGTTTTGCCCACCAAACGTGGCGCCAGAACCAAAGTATTCAACACGATTAGCAGCAGCTTGGTAAGAACTAGCGTATTCTCTTGCTGATACTTTTATTGTTTTATCACTAGTCCAATTTGCAAACTGAGCATTAGCAGCGCTATCTGAAGAAACTGTTAGATCAAATACCGTGTATACAGTCGCTTCAAAAGCTCCGTGGTGATGCGCATGATTCCCTGAATAATTATTAGAGTATTGCTGATATGCTTTAGTTATTTCAGTACCATCAACTAGCAATCTCCAGTGTGATATTCCTGCAGAATATGTAGCATCCCAGTGAAAATCAAATTTATAACTTACATACTTCGCATTAGAAGGAGGGGTATATGTGAAGCTGCTTCCCGCAACATCAGCATAACTTGTACTTAAATCTTGAAATGTTGTTACACTAGGCAAAGTATATGTTCCGCTGCCAACCTCAATACTTCTTCCATCACAATTTCCGTGTATAATTTCTAGTACATTACTAGAGGTGCCTGCGGGGAAAAAATTATTTAAGCTATTCATATTATTGTCCTATTATCACCCAGCCTTGATCAGCACCAGAGTATATCATTTCAAAGCTAGCAGAGGCGGTATCTAAAGTTATATTCTGATTAGCCCCCATTATTTTTTTATTGTTTGCTCCGATAACACAAGTTGCAACGCCAGATCTATTTGATACTTTTACACTGTCACCAATTTGTGGATTAGCAGGGAGTGTTAAAGTTAAATTAGCTGTTAATACATATACGCTGTTTGCAACAGCAGTTGTGTTACTTGATATAACACCCACAGTTGGTTTTATTGAAGGCACAGTCAATAAGCCTCCACCGTTAACGGACATTATTTCAATAGTATAATTATTGTCCGGAGCTGTGGTAAACGTTATAACTCTGTTTGATAATGAGTAAGTCGACTTTTCTTGGTATACTCCTTGCAGAAATACCATTGTAAACTTTTCATCTGTAGGGTTACCATTTACAAGCGTAAATGCGGTTTGGCTACCTGTACCTGTAAAAGCATCATATTCCATATATGATGACTGTTGTACATTAACAGCGCTAATGTGCATCACCTCTATGGTATAGCCATTTTGAGGTGCTGTACTAAAAGTGATTATATTATTAGCAACTACATATGTTGATTTTTCTTGGTATACACCTTGAATAAAAACAAATGTAAAATCTTCGCTTGTAGGGTTTGATCCCAATGTAAAGCTAGTAGCTGAGCCATCACCTGTAAAAGTGTTTTTGTTCATTGCAGAAGCACCTGATACAGTTACAGCTTTAACATTTATTACTTCTATATTGTCAGTACCCGCATGTGGTGCTGAAGAAAAAGTAATAACGTTGCCAGCACTACTATAGTTAAGCTTAGACTGGTATACACCATCTACATAAACTTGCGTATTAACTTCATCTGTTATAGGCGAAGTTAAAGTAAACTGAGTTGTTGATCCGTTTCCAGAAAATGTATTTCTTTCAATAGCAGATGAACCTCCACCGCCACCAGCAATTGCGCCCCACGCGCCATCTGCATAACCTTCAAACTGATTATCAGTAGTGCTGTATCTTAGCATACCATTTGCAGCAGTAGGTCTTTGTGCTGTAGTTCCCGCCGGAACTTGAATAGCATCTGTATCATTTATGTCAAGAGAAACAGAAGGACTCGTAGTCCCTATTCCTACATTGCCTGTGGAGTCTATGCGCATTGTTTCACCGCCAGTTCCTCTATTGAAAGTGATAGCCCCTGCTGGTTCAACATTAAAGCCCAAAGAATTTGCGTCTGGTTGACCAACCCCAACATCATTATTTACCCCCCCAAGGTCATTAAATTTTATTCTATAAAAATCTTCTGAGCTAGGCGCTCCATAAACAGCTTTACCAAAAGATAATGGGGCACTCGGACTAGTAGTCCCAATGCCTACGTTGCCTCCTGTGTCATTTAGTATTAAATTACCACCATTAACAAAATCACTTGCCCTTATAGTCATTTCATAAGGGGTTGATGTATTTTTTATTATTCTACCAGTTCTTGCATTAGCACCTGAAGTCCCACCAATGACTAATTCTATATTACCCAAATTTGAGTCTGCACCTGTTGATAGGTGAAGTTTAGACAGGGGACTAGTAGTCCCTATGCCTACATTCCCGCTAGAGTTAATACGCATATACTCTGCACCATTTCTTGAAAACCTTGTGTAAGCACCTGCGGCATCTATAGTAATTGGATAGCCGCTGTCTATCAAGAATCCGTCCGTAGTTCTATTATCATACTCAATTCCAACAGAAGCATATACTGCACTATCAGAATTAAAGGTCCACTGTATATCTCCTTTGGTTCCAGTGGTACCGGATTTAAGTTTTAGATTAGCGTTGCTAGCGTCTAAAATTGCATTACCAGTAACCTCTAATTTTTCAGAAGGACTCGTAGCCCCTATTCCAATATTACCGGAAGACTCTGTTATTATAGAATCCGCTACAGCTGAGGTTCCTGAAAACTTAGCTATCTTGTTAGCTGTTCCAGAACCTGTTATTCCACCTGAGGGTAAAGTTTGATTTTCCCATCTAGCATTTGAACTGTTATAGCGTATGACTTGATCATTAGCAACACTAGCTATGTTTACATCTTGTAAATCACCAAGTGAAGCTGAGGCTGATACACCGCCTAAGTCAACAGACGCTAAACCTCTAAATGCACCAGCTGTTAGTATTTTGGCTTCAGCGGCATCATTTACAGCAGTAGCATTACCTTTTAATATAATAGCACCAAGATATATAGCTTGATCAGAAGTATTTTCCGCTTCTAAAAAGTCTTCAAGTGTATATTCTTTTTCTGCATCAATTAAGCTAGAATAAGTATCGTGCCCGTAGTAAGAAACTACTATATTAGGAGTTCCTGGAAAATAAAATAATCTCTGTACGGCAAAATTACCGCCAGAGACTGTTTGTAAAGTTCCAGAGCCGTTATCGTATTTTGTAGGATCAAGTACAGTATAACCATTACCGCTTGGGCCATCATCTAAAACAAATCCTCCTGAATTATTTCTGTAATACCTATGTATAACACACTGCGTTTTAGCAGAGTCTGAAACAGTAGATGGATTTTCTGGATCAGTAGTATAGTTTCTACCTAAAGCAAAAGCAACACCTGCTGCTCTGTTTATAGATAAGTTAGTGCCGTTTGCAGATACTTTGTGCCCTGATTTTTTAAGAGGCCCAAATATATTAGCAAACTCATTTATTTGAGCGGTATTATCGTAAGCTGTAATTGGAAATGTTTTTACAAACTTAAGTACACCTTCAGTGTGTATAGCACTTCCTATTGTTATATTGTTTCTCTTTTGAGCATCTGTAAATGCGGTTGCTTGCTGTTGTACAGCACCATTTGCATCTACATATATCCAAGAGTTAAGCTGCTCTGTATTACCAGAATCTAAGTTAGATACTGTAATAGTTTGCTGGGTCCAAGAAATCTTTTTAATTTCAGGGTGAGGAGCAGAGCCGCCCCCTTTATTTATATCATTTATTATACCATCACCCGCGGCAATAGTAAACTGCGTACCATTTGCAACAGACAGTTCACCACCGTTTAATATACCGGTTGATAATACTTCTGTTAAATAATCAATACTTAAGTCTTTATCATCATATCTAAAATGCAAAACGTCACTGCCGTCTTCAGTACTAAAATATATACCGTTATCAAAAGTTGGTGTTGATGATTGTGCATTAGACAATTGAATAGAGTCACCTACCGTAAGATCGCTGTTTATAGTAACGTCATTAGGTAAACCGACCGTAAACGTTGTTGGCAAGTTTTGAGCCCCCGTTGGGCTTACTTCAACTTCATTAGAAGTACCTGCAACTGTAATGGTAGGTTTATTTTGTATAAATGCGTCAGAAGTGTTATCTGTCTCATTATAATTAGCTTGCACGTTAACTTCAGCGCCCGCGGCAATACCCGTTAATTTTGTTCTTTCGCCTGAGGTTATTATTTCACCAGAACCTGCATTTGTAACGTCGTTTAGCTCTGTAACACTATGGATGCTAAGATCAGTTAAATCAGTAGGTTTGTTTTGTATAAATGCATCATTTGCGCTATCAGACTGAGACCAATTTGATTGTACATTAACTTCAGCGTTAGTTGCAATACTATTTAGCTTTGCTAATAAGTTAGAAGTAAAATCTTCAGTTGATAAACCCTTACCCGCAACCTTATCTTCTTTAGTAGCCATAGTAGTATTTAAACTAGCTATAGAAGCATTGTTAGCTTTTATATAGTCTACAACCTCCTGAAGTGTATCTAAAGATGGATCATTACTCGCAATTGCGGCGTTTATTAAATCTACTAAGTCTTTTAATACTTTACCTTGAGATGCGGATAATACTTTTGTGCTATCTGTTGATAATAAATTGTTTACAATATCATCAGGTGTTAAAGCATTT
>Ga0257126_1003457_pt1 | contig 9955 bp, 5 predicted proteins | sample SI060_120mmetaG_FD_190151 | JGI IMG/M metagenome (GOLD analysis project Ga0257126, IMG submission 190151) | Marine microbial communities from Saanich Inlet, British Columbia, Canada - SI060_120m | ecosystem: Environmental > Aquatic > Marine > Inlet | place: Canada: British Columbia | collected... | reverse complement strand
TGGGTTCCGGGCTGTCAAAATGAAAGTTGGGCGAAACAGTAACGTAGAATTGTCACCGTTACGAACATCTGAGCAATGCGGCATTGCAGAAGTTTCGCTCGAAGACGATATCAAACGAGTGGAAATCGTTCGCGAAGCCATTGGTGGAAATATTAAATTGTGCGTGGATGCCAATGGCGCTTGGGATGTCCCGACTGCTGTAAAAATGGGAAATAGAATGGAAGCTTCCGATATCCACTGGTTCGAAGAACCAATTTGGCCAGATGATATAGCCGGAAGCAAGGAAGTTGCCCAAAAACTAACGATACCCATAGCAGGATACGAAACATGTAGTTACGGCATCGTGGACTTTCAAAAATATATTAACCAAAGAGCAATCCATTTTGTGCAACCTGATATCGCATGGTCAGGCGGTTTAACGGAATGTCTAAAAATCGCGCATCTTGCGCAAGCTTCAAATTTACCGGTGGCTCCGCATATACATGGCTCCGCCGTGGCGGTTGCCGCCGGTCTTCATTTTTTAGGCGCGATTAGAAATGGAAGTATGGCAGAAACGGTATTCCCGGCGCACCCCCTGATGACAGACCTTGTCAAAGACCCACTTATTTTTGACCCACACACCGGAGACATAATCTTATCTGAACGAGCAGGGTTAGGCATCGAACTAAATATGGATGTTGTTGAACGATATCGCAAAAACGACTATTAGTTATTGGGCTGAGGTCGCCATTCTCTCGTTCTCCTTTGGGCAGAATCTAGATCTTTTTCAGAAAGCTGGGAAGAGACAAATGTTCTTAATTCCTCGAGCTCCTTCCGCTTGTCGCCCGTCGACGCTGTTGCAGCCAAATTGCTCCATACATATGCTCCGATCAAGTCCTTCGGACCACCAAGACCCTCGTAGTACATCCAGGCAATCTGACTTTGAGCATCGACGAAACCTTGGTTAGCCGATAACAAAAACCACTTGAGTGCCTCCTCAAAATCTTTGACATTCAATAAGCAATATCCCAGCAAATACTGCGCATCAGAACTACCCAACTCCGCAGATTGTTCATACCATTTCGCAGCTCGAGCATAGTCAGTTAGCACTCCATCAGCGCCGAAAAAAAATAGTTGGGCGAGAGTATCGTGAGCGGAGTCGTATCCGCCTTGAGCAGCAGACTCCAGCCACTTTATAGCCTCCATCTTGTCACGATTAACTTCAGCGCTATTTAGCAGCAGATAACCGACCATGAATTTTGATTCGGCAGTACCGGACTCATCCTCGGCAGCTTTTAAGAACCAATCGAGTGCTTCTTGGGCGTTCTTGTTAACCCCCGTCCCTTCATAATAAGCCCAAGCGAGAGAGCTAAACACGGAGACCTCACCAGCGACTGCCGCCTGCTGGAAGTATCGCACCGCTAATTCAGCATTTTGCGCCCGACCCTCACCCCGCTGATACATATGGCCAAGCTCGACACTTGCACCGACGTGCCCTTGCTCCGCTGCAGACTCATAAAAATCAGCTGATTTTTCTAAATTCTGCTCAATGCCAACTCCGCTCTGGTAAAGACTTCCTACCAGGTATGCCGACTCCATACTTCCTTGAAGAGCTGCCTTCTCGTACCAAATTAATGCTTGCGATAAATTTGGTTGTCCCAAAAGTCCTGCATAATATATATAACCAACAATCTCTTGTGCACCGGAGTGTCCAGATTCAGCAGCTTGGAGGTACGCGGATATCGATTTCTGAAAATCTCTCTCAACCTCTGCCCCCTCAAAGTACAAGGCACCAGCAATCAATGCCGCCTTGTTACTACCATTTTGGGCAGCCAGTCCGTACCACATCGCGCCTTTTTCAGCGTCACGAGTAACAAACGTGCCGGTAAGATATAAATTCCCAAGATACTCCTGAGCTCTCGTGAAACCTTGGTTTGCACTCGCCTCGAACCAATCTAAGGCTAAGGAAAAGTCTTGAGGAACACCTCTGCCGTTAAAATAACAATCACCCAAATAAAACTGTCCTTGTGAATCACCAGCACGAGCAGCTTTTTCAAAAATATTTACGGCTGTTGCATAATCTTCAGCCTCATAAGCGAGCCTCCCGTCTTCCACATTGGCTTGTGCCTGCGCACAAAACATCAAGACGACCAGTAAAGTGATTCGAGACAACATCATGACGACTCTATAAAGTATAGGTTTAGGATCATTACCAAATTAATTAAAAACTAGAATCAAACAGTATCAGTAACATAGCGCCTCGCTTTATGAAAGGCAAGTGGCGCCCTTAGTCAGAAAAACGCTTCCATGCGACAGAAGAACGTCGCACGAAAATATCAAGTAAATAGCTCAGCAGCGCTATAAGCATTAAAAAAGGCCATAGTGCGACTCGTTTCTGTACCGAATCTTCACCAGGCATAAAAACGTCTTCCGCTTTAGCGTCAAGCTCCCCACCCGTTGCTAGCGCAACGACAGATAGTAAGTCTAAATCAGGACCAGAGAATCGATATTCAGCTGGAAAGCCAGGAAAAATCGACCTTGACCCTGCCATATCGACGACCTCACTTGAAATACCGCCCTTTGATTTGAGAGAAGCCGAAATCGCCTGCTGCCCGGCGAAAGGAACTCTAAGCTGATACTGACCTGGGCCGATTTGAGACATATCAACAGATTGAACCTCATCACCTATACTCAGATTTAGCTCTGGCGATAGTTTATTTCGGTACTCGCCATCATCATTTAGCAATGTGAGATTAAAAACCGCCGCATTACTCTGCCTCTCCCCACTGAAAAAGACCGTCGTTGAGCCGAGCTGTTTCAAAACGCTCCGCGTTAATTGTGACCAGAATTTACCATAGCCATCCCATTGAATCCAATCTGCAGACCAACGGTTTTTAACGTCAGATGTGAAAAAGACTGTCTTACCTAAACCATACTGCCACCTGGTTAACAACGGAGCTCCTTGTTGGGTAACCAATATAGTTTCAGCCGTGTCTTTCGCCTTTACTGCGACATGCCCCTTCAGAGGCGGGGCACTTTGAAGGTCAATCCCAGACAATGAGCCTATAGGCTGTTGCAAAACAGTTAGGATGGACTCCTCTACCAAGCTAGTGCCAACGACTTTCTTTGTTTCCTCAGTAAAAATCTGAGGAATAGACTCTGCCGACAACGCTAAATAGTTTCGCCCCCCTCCCCAATCTGCGAGCTGACGCATCAAACCCGGATTACCTCCCTCGCCAATCGTGACTGTAGAAAGAACGATGTTGCTATCTTTCATGCGGGTCAGTAACCGCTCGTATTGATTGGGAGCGGTATCACCATCAGAGAGCAAAATGACATGCTTAGTAGGCACTTCTAAATCTTTTAGTAATCGATAAACAATGCCCAGCGCTGGATAAATATTGGTCTGTCCACTAGCTTGTATACGGCTAACGAGTGCCTCAGCTTTTCTTTTAGACCTCACAGGCTCCACTGGAACAGGCACGTAGGGCTGTGAATCAAACGCGACAACACCGAAGAAATGTTGCTCCTCTAATAAATCCAGAGATGCTCTAGCCGCTTCTTTTGCATACTCGATCTTACGACCCTTCATACTGTATGAGCGATCGATAGCAATCACTAGGGCAATATCCTTACGTTTTTCTTGAGCTTTAAACTCTGCTGGCAGTATGTCCTCAATGACCGTGCCGGAGTAGCCCTCATCACCAAAAGTGTTTTCACCACCAGCGAAAATTAATCCACCACCGAAATCCTGAACATAACGTTTAATATCCCTCATTGAATTCGGAGTGATTTTCGTAGCCGGCATGTCGGAGACAATGAGCGCATCAAATGACTTCAACTCATCATATTGGGGGACAACATTTTGAACCACCACTTCAAATCCGGCCTCAGATAACGCTGAGCTCAAGTAAGATGATGCGCCCGTCGCCCCTTCGAGATACAAAATTTTCGCCTTTTCCTCAACCCAAGCGCTAATGTTAGTCACGTTATTCCCCAAATACGAATCATTTGGAACACTCATCGATATTTCCAAAGGCACTAAGCCCACGTTTGAAACTGCGAAGTTCATCTCAAGATCGTTAAAGCCCTTCGAAACAATGTGTATTTTCTTTGCTACGAGGCGATCGTTATGCTGGACGGAGAGTTCAACCGAACCTTCTTTCGGACTATAGATTGTTATGAGTACCGTGATCATTTCTGACTCCCTGATTCGCTTAGGGAGCTTGACATCGGCAATCCACGAATCTTCAGCCTGCGCAGAATCCGCAACCATAGGGTAAATACGCACTCCGGATTTTTCAGCGGGCTGAATTAAGTCCACCAATGAGCCCTCTGTTTGATTTCCATCGGAAAACAAAACAATTCGCTTAATATGGTCACCACCCAATAACGCGAGGGATTCATCCACCGCCGCCTCTATATTAGTTCCTGACTGCTCCACATAGCTAGTATCCTCCGACCTTTCATCCCTCCCCAGATCCGCGATTGTTATTGACCGGGCATTATCCGTAGAGGACACCACACTCCGATTTTTACCAAATACAACTATCTTAGATTCAGACGGTTGATAGCCAACCTGAACCCTATCAATCCAGTTAAGGGCCTTATCTATGAAACTCGTAGCGACGCTTCTAGAGACGTCCAACACATAAATGACAGAGACTTCTTGACTAGCGTATTTATAAATAGGCTGAGTCAATCCTAGAATTACCGACAAAACACAAAAAGCCCGAATAAGAGTTAACCACTTTAGATGTCTCTGACCAAGAGTCGTCTTTGTATTTAGGGATAACCACCCAATCAATGGCACCAAAAGGAGCAAACACAGGGCGTAAGGATTTTCTAGACTAAACATGATCGCCACATCATCACTGAGTGATTCGCCGATGGTAAAAGAACCATTCCAACATAAGTAACAAAAGCGCCATGATGCCAACTACAAGTGTAAATGAATAGCCCCTAAAACCGGAGTTCGCAGAAGCGAGTGGTGGGTTAAATTTTTTCAATTTTGACCCATTAATATCGCTAAACCGTCGATCCAGCTGGCTCACAGAAACCCTCAAAGGACCATTTCGAGTGAATGCGGTGAACAAGCCTGCCTCACCACTATGAAAATAAGCATTACCATTTGCGAACCAAAGTGGCATATCCGTCCCATCAATGCGAAAAACCTTAGTTACATCACCAGGAACTTGAATCACGCCTGAATTAACTGTCATCACTGGCGGCTCATCGACAAGCCACTTAATCGAGTTAGACAATAAGATAGGGAAATCTAAGAGATACGGCAGGTTTGTTTTTTTAAGGTCGAAACCGACTAGGATATTCTTAATCGCACCCGGAATTGCAATTGCTAGAACACCTTCAGCGTCAGAATGTAACAATGTTTCAACGTTTTCAGTTACCTCAAAAACGACTCCACCCTCTACTGAAAGATCAGTCATAGCAACATTTTTTAAAATAGGATGAGTCAAGTTCTTGTCAACAATTACCTGTGAGCTTCGGATAGGCAAAGTTTTAACATTCGACCAGTTGGAAGAAGTTATCCCAAAAATCATGGAAGGAATCGTTGGTTTGTTCGCCGGAGTCACACCATCGAACACTAATGTATCAAAATTAAGTTTATTCAAATCAATTTCTTCGTACTCAGCTAGCGTTAAAGCAGTCAGTGAAATACGTGGCATTAGACTAAGCAAAGTAGCCGCTTTTGAATCAGTAGTATCTGAAACTATTCCAACCTTAATTAGACTCTTAGTAGTAATGTATCCGTAAGCCACATCATCAAACTTAAATAAATCTTCACTTGAGTAAACCGATGCTTTCACGGGACCACTTGACAGCTTAGAAGCATTAAATATTTGCGTAGATTTCTCGTATGGACCCAATTGGATCCGTCGCTTTAGCACTCGCGCCTCAGATTGGGTAAGCTCCAAATCCACTAACTGAGGACTCCCTCCACCATTCACAATTTCGATAAACGCCTCGCGAACATTAGTGTCCCCTGGAACGCTGGCGAACGACAGGCGTGTTATACCAACGTTGGGAGCGGGCTGAAATACCGAAACAATAGTGAAGTCATCAGGTACGCTCCCGATCATGACGCCGTCCGTATAGATAAATTTTCTGTTTAAAGCGAGCTCCGCTACATGAGACGGAACAATAGGCTCGATATTGGACCCGATGGTAAGTTCTTCAAGTCTTCTCTGATTTTGCGCGATGGAGTCAAAATCAGGTGAAGTGATTTGGCGCTGCGTATCGACCAACATAACTTCTACATCTTTTGAAAATGAGTCCAAGAGTTTTGATACTGCGATCTTAGCAATGTCATAACGGGTAGCTCCCGACTGAGTCAAAGCACCCATAGAGGGAGAGTTATCCAATATGATAAGCACACGATTATCTGCTTGGCCATCGATCGAAGGGCGCAGAGCTGAGAAAAAAAGACATGTCGTGATCAATAAAGCGAGGAGAAGCGACAACCACCAGCGCCAACGTTCGCTTATGGCCCTTGATGTGCCCAACACTCTTTTCCAAATCAAATTTGACGAAATCAAACGATTAAGAACTGGCGGTCGCAATAGGTAGAGAAGAACTACTGCACATAACGCCGCTAACAGTAGTAAAACGAAAACGGGGACAGAAAGAAACAGCGAGGTCATCTAAAGATGCCCTCCTTTTTGAGTGAAGTTAAAACAGATGCCTCAAAATCTACATTCGTTCTAATCGAGGTATACCCCCAACCAGATCGCTTAAAAAAACGCTCTGTATCAGTTAGATGCTTTTTAAATTCCGCTCGGTATGTCTCTAACGCACTCCCTGTTAAATTGGCATTGATGGCCTCATGGGTTTCTGAATCTACCAAAACAACCTGTCCGTCAAAGCTCGGATTTTCTTCTTCCGGAGAAATGATATGTACCCCGAAAATTTCATGCCCAAATTGACTCACTGGGCGAAAACTATCCGCTAATCTTTGATCTATCAAAAAATCCGAAAGCACGAAAACTAAACCACGCGTGCGTCCAGACCCAAAAAAATTTCGAAAAGTATTTTCTAAGTTTGTTTGTCCCTCGTTTTTTAGAGAATCCAGGAAGTGCATAGCACGCCACATTTGATTCTTACCTCGCCGACCGGGCATCTCTTTCACAACACCATCAGAAAAAGAAATCAGACTCACGCGATCATGATTCAACAGGCCTACGTAAGCTAAAACTGCTGCAAATTTTTTTGCAGTTTCGAATTTGTCCGACTCGAGGTTTCCCATTGATTGGCTGTTATCAATAAGAATATAAATCGGCGTATCAGCCTCCTCCTCAAACATACGTAGAACCAATCGATCCAACCGCATGTAGGTCGCCCAATCTAAATTTCGAACGTCATCACCAGCCGTGTAAGGTCGGTAATCGGAAAAAATCATACCGATACCAGTCCGCTTTGACCTGTGCTGACCGCGCAAATGACCCGCCACTGATTTCTGCAACAGTAACGAAATGCCATCTAACCGACGCATAAATTCTTGACTTAAAAGAGTCGACATACTTCTTCAAACATAATTTTTACACGAGATTCCTTTAAAACCTCATCCACTCAAACTTTTGGTATTTCAACAGAACGGAGAATTTCTTCTAAAATATTATCTGGATTTATTCTTTCAGCCTCAGCCTCAAAATTAATCAACACGCGGTGCCTTAAGGCTGGAAGTGCTACGGCTTTAATGTCATCGACACTCACGTAAAATCGATCATTGAGGAGCGCATTTACCTTGGCACCTAGTATCAAAGATTGCACACCTCGTGGACTTGAGCCAAATCGAACATATTGCTTTGCCAGCTCATGTCCTTGGCTGCTTTCCGGATGAGTCGCGAGAGTAATGGCTATTGCGTACTCCATGATTGGCTGGGCCACGGGCACGTTTCTAGCAGTTTCTCTCATTGCTAGAATTTCGGTTTTACCAAGCACTTGAGACGCCGTGAGGTCGTCCTGTTGTGTGGTTCTCTCAACAATCATCAACAAATCTGCAGCCTGAGGAAAATCAAGCCTTAATTTATATAAAAACCGGTCCATCTGAGCCTCAGGGAGGGGATATGTCCCTTCCATTTCAATTGGATTTTGAGTTGCTAGAACAAAAAACGGTTGATCAAGTTTATGAGTGGATCCACCGGCAGAGACACTATTCTCCTGCATAGCCTCCAAAAGTGCAGATTGTGTTTTAGGCGTTGCTCTATTAATTTCATCGGCGAGCAAGATATTTGTAAAAATAGGGCCACGTTGAAATTCAAAAGATTTTTTACCGACATCGGTTTCTCGAACAACATTTGAGCCAATAATATCTCCTGGCATTAAATCGGGAGTGAATTGAATCCTAGAAAACCCTAAATCCGTTGCGTCCGACAAAGTTTGTACAAGCTTTGTCTTTCCAACGCCAGGAATACCCTCCAGTAAGACATGACCCCTAACCAACAGACACGTTAAAACGTTCGATATTACTTCTCTATTTCCAACAATGACTTTCGACACTTCGTCGACAACTAAAGAAAAGCTATCCTGAAAATTACGCACTCGTTGCTCAACATTCACCGTCATTTGCTATTTCCTTCGTGGATTTCTAAAAAATATTGTTGTACTGATTTTTTTTGCTCTACAGACACAAATTCGCTATTCATAACCTCTGACTCATCGTAAACGACTCCATCAAGCTCTTGAATAGCTTCAGATCGAGCTCTTCCCTGCTTACTGGCCTGAAACTCCCAAGCCGAATCATCACCTTCCATACTCTCGTCACTATTAACTTTTGTCTTCTCAAGCTTCAATATCGCGTCCAATCTTTTTGTCATACGCCCTTCTAGTGCTAGAGCAGCCGCGTGACCCTCCGGCGCCCCAGTTGCACTCCCATCATCACCTTCTTCGTCTTCGGAAAGAGATCCACGCCTAAATAGTGAACCGCCCGACATGTCGTTGTTTCCAGCATCAGGCGAAGGCGTTCCGTTTCCGGCCTCCGCCTGGTCAGAAGTTGCGGACCTCCCGCCATAATCGGCGGCCCCAGTCTGAGCAAGCCCCATACGCTCGCCGGTTCCTTCCATCCTAGAAGCTGCCGTATTAGCTTTTTCCTGTGACTCCATATCCTGCTGTGCTTGCTCTATATTTTCAATCAGTCGTGTAATGTTTCTAGGGTCAGGCCGCCCCACCTCATTTATCAAATCCCTTGCCGCATCACCGAGCTCGCTGGGGGCAATATTCTCACCTCTCGCCGTAGATCCGGCCTGCTGATCTTTCATATTCAGTTCCTCATCAACCTTAGCTAAAGAAGCGAGTTCTATCTGCTTTTCCTTTAACAACGTTATGGCCTCCTCTAGATTTCCCTGCTCCAAAGCTCTTCCAACACTTTCGTAACCCTCTTGTTCAATTAACATTTTAGATAACTTTGACAACCCTTCCCGGGTCATTAATGCTTCCATATTGATCTGGTCTAGTACTTGACGTGCTTTTTGCAATGCCTCTTTCTTCGCCTCATAACTAACCTCATCATTTTGAAGTGCTTCGAGCGCATCATTAATTTCCTCGATTTCGGTAACGTTTATCGGCTCAAGATAAGACGCTGCTATTTCGCTAGAATTTGAGTCCACAGTATTTTGGATATCTAATTTATTTTTTTTCGCAATAACTACATCTGTAACTCCGAGCCATGTCGCCAGGAAAAGCAGTATCGCCGCGACAAAAGTGATAACAGTCGAGGGCATGGATAAGGGAATAACATCCCTAACATGTATGCTTTTTGCACATTTCGCCGCGCGCTGCAGGTGGGCATTAACAAAACCTTCCTCACGCTCAGATGGGGTTGCATTTTTAAGTTCAATGAACCATAGCGCACTCTGAAACTCGTCTTTCAAATCTTTTCGGGTGTCCAAATACCGTGCTGCGTCTTTATCCTCGACGCTGCACCAGGCTCTTATACAAAGGCATCCTAATACTACAACTA
>Ga0257126_1003449_pt1 | contig 9963 bp, 13 predicted proteins | sample SI060_120mmetaG_FD_190151 | JGI IMG/M metagenome (GOLD analysis project Ga0257126, IMG submission 190151) | Marine microbial communities from Saanich Inlet, British Columbia, Canada - SI060_120m | ecosystem: Environmental > Aquatic > Marine > Inlet | place: Canada: British Columbia | collected... | reverse complement strand
CAGCTTCCGATGTTGGCGCAGCCGCATCTAGTCACACGCATACAACAGGCCAGATTTCAGGACTTGAAGAGTTTGTTGAGGATCAGATCGGTGCAAATATCATTGCTGGCTCAAATATCACCAAGAGCTACAATGACACCACTGGCCAAACAACAATCAGCGCAAGCGATACAAACACTACCTACGCCGCTGGCGGGGGCTTGAGCCTATCTGGAACAACCTTCAGTCACACTGACACATCCTCTCAGGCAAGCGTAAACAACTCAGGCCGCACATACATCCAAGACATTACTTTGGACACCTACGGCCACATTACAGGCATCACAAGCGCCACTGAGACCGTTGTAAACACAGATACCAACACCACATACACTGCTGGCACTGGAATGAGCTTGAGCGGCACCACGTTCAATTGCACTGTGGTTAATACAGACACCAACACCACCTACTCCGCTGGCAGTGGCCTTGATCTGAGCGGCACAACTTTCAGTATTCAAAGCGACTTGCGTGGTGAGGCTTGGGTAATTGGTCGGGATAATAACGACTATATATCTGTAAATGCCAACTTCATAGACTTTGTCCTTGATAACAACGTAGATATGCGCCTTGAGAATGATGGCGACTTGCACGTTGACGGTAACGTCATTGCTTACTCAACCACAATCTCTGACGAGCGCCTCAAGACTGATATTGTAAAGATTGACAGCGCATTGGATAAGGTTGACCAAATCAACGGCTACACCTTCACATATACAGCTGATGGCAAGAAATCTGCGGGTGTTATTGCTCAAGAGGTTGAGAAGGTTCTTCCAAGCGCAATCACTGAAAGCACATTGCCGCTGAAAATGGGCGAGGATGATAAGACTGAATATAAGACTGTTCAATATGACCAGTTAATCGGCCTCTTGGTTGAAGCAGTTAAAGAGCTAAAGGCTGAAATCGCAGAACTGAAAGGTAAATAATATGGCCCTTCAAACATCCGGTCAAATATCACTTAATGATGTAAACGTCGAACTTGGCAACAGTGGCACAGCACAGATTGGCTTGGGTGATACTGACGTTCGTGACTTATTTGGTATTGCTTCGGGTGAAATTGAAATTGCCGATGGATATGGAGCTTCTGCGGTAACGAAGCCAAGCGCTCTAAATTACTCTCCTCTTAGGCAAAAACAGAATAGCACGGGTAAAACCACCACTGATGTTCCGCTGGTAAAATATTGGGACCCAGCAGGAAAAAATGTCCCAGAGGGTAGGTACTTTGGCGTTTACGGCGGGGCGTTCGGTGATAACTCTCTCGCCCAATTCAACGAAACAGATTTGTCTAATTGGGGTCTTATCGGCACTAATGGTATGAATTTAAATTATAATGGCACTAGCTTGTCGCCATGGGCGAACTCGAGTGTTCCCGCGAACCTTCTGCGTCTCCCATACGTTAACAGCAATAATCAAAGCTCTATAGGTAATAACTCAGGCGTTGCAGTGGAGCTAACCGTGCATTTTCAGTATCCGTCAGGTAAAAACAACTCAAGCTCAGCTTGGCAGCTTTCGATGCCCTTTTTCCCTGCAAAATTAAATCTTTATGGAAGCAGCGCCCCAAGCACACCTTTGGGCACCCAATCTAATGTGCCAGAAAGTAGATATGGAATGGGATGGACATCATCCGACTATAAACCCCTTCTTCAAATCAAACATGACAGTCTCGGTAGCTCATTGGAGATGAAGATGTATTTCTATAATAGAACCTCTACTTATGGTTACTCAAGTTTCTGGAGTGACTGCGGGTATAGGGGCAATAAGATAACTTTCCCTAGCGCAACCGGACTTGCAATCTTAGATTGGGTGTCGATTTCGGGCGGAAGTGTTACAATAAGCCCAGCGGGTACTGGGATTAATGCAGGGGTGAATTACTTTGTTAATAATAATGGGACTTTGTCAGCCTCCAGCGGTTCTAACACTACATCTGGTATCGACTTGGCATGAGTTTTACATTTAATATCAAGCGATCCCATAATGACGATCTTATGATTAGCGCTTTGAAGGCTTGCTCTGTTCCCGCACTTGCGGCGGCAACTGATTGTTCAACCGTTGATGAGGCTATATCTTTTTGGACAAGACGCGTTGCTGAGGTTACTGGAGAGAGTGAGGGCTTTTTCGTTGAAAACAAATACCAGAACAAAACACTTGGTTTTGGATGGGGTTTTTACAAGGGAAGCACACTTTTAATTGAGGGTGGCTTTTATGGTAACATCAATGGTTCTAGGAAGTATGCGTTGAAGGCTGACTGGTGGAACGCATTTTGTGAGTTTGCTAAGCAACAATCATATGAAGAGCTGGTTTTTGAGTACATTAAGGGCACGACATTGAAGGGTGCTATTGATGTAATCAGGCCAAAAATTTCGTACATTTCAACCATAGAAGATGTAAATGAAACGTTAGGGCATTTTAAGATAAGATTATGAAGCTATATATAAACGGCAAGAATGTCGATCCATACAGCTTACCAGATGTCAAAGATTGGCTTTCAGGCAAGCCCCTTTTAACAAAAACCAGTGGAACTTCTGGTTATCCCAAGGCAGTAAATCACTCACACGAAGTTATGCAGCAAATTGTGCGCAATAACGTGAAAGCAATGGGCCACCACAAAAAAACAAAAATGCTTTCAATCCTAAACCCTAAAGGCATAGGGTTCCAATCCATGATGCTTTATGTGGCTATTGAAGCGGATTGCGATCTATATTTAGAGGACTTCAATCCAGCAACTTATGTTGACCGAATGAATGAGATTAAACCCACTTATTCAGTTATCGCCCCTAATATATGGCGCTCATTGCACCGGAGGGAAAAGTGGAAGTCTCTTGATTTATCTTACTGTGAAACATTTGTTATGGGTGGTGACTTCACTCCACATGGCGCTCTTGACGAGCTTAGGCTTCATGGCCCAGATAGGGTCTTAAATGTTTATGGCTCAACTGAGGTGCCGCCTGTTGTTTTGTATAGTGAGGAAGAGAACAGATATTCTCACAGATCAACTCCTGAAGATGTTGAGGTGTCTATATCAGAGACATCAACGCTTCTGTGCAAGTGGAAGGCTCAATCAGAGTGGTGGGATAGTGGCGATTTGGTTAGCGGCCTTCTAAGTGAATTTGAATTGAAGGGTCGGCAATTGAATATGTTTAAGCAAAATATTCAGCGAATATACCCTGAAGAATTGGAAAAAGCCGCGACTGATTGTGGTGCCGATTTGGCCTTGTGCCGCGAGGATGGGCGATATGCTCATATATATTACACTGGAGATTTGGATGAAGATCGTGTTAGGAACAAGTTATCATTCGTTCCCAAGCTAAGGGTTTCTAAGGTGAATGATATAAAAATAGATGAAAACCTTCGTAAAGTTTTGCGAAATCAAGAATTGGAAGTTTCTAATGAATACAGATAGCAATCTTCGCACTGTAACTAAAACTATATCATATCGTTTCTTTGTTATGTTGAGTTTGGCTCTTACGGGAATTATTTTTGCAAAATCCCCTGAATGGATAATCAAATTCATCATCCTTAGCTGGACCATCGGCCTTGTCAGCTTTTTGGTGCATGAAAAGATTTGGGGCTATAGCAAATTGTGGCTGGACGGAATTCGTGATATGAAGCGTCGAAGCGTGGCGAAAACTATCACATGGAGGCTTTGGAGCTTGTTTGTGGTGTTTATGATCTCCAAGTTTATCCTTGGTGGCTCATCTTCTGAAGCTGCGTCATATACTATTGTTAGCAACATTTTCTTTGTTGTGGTACATTACTGCCATGAGCGCGCTTGGAACACAGTTCGGTGGGGCAAGTTGGGCGCATAAAATGAGGTGAGGCAATGTCATTTTTTCCTTTTGGTGCATCCCCGTTTGCGGATGACATTGATGTTGTAGAGGTATTTGGTGGGACAAATATATCTACCGGAAGCCCAAGCATTGCCTCATTAACATTTGCTCAAGTTCACGATTTTGGCGCAGATGGTTTATCTTCACAGGCTCCTGAAATTAATTCACCTGTCATTCTTCAGGAAGAGGAGTTGTTTTCTGACGATATTCTGACGGACTTCCCTAATGTCAGATCATCAAACTTTGTCGAAAATAACGTCTTCAATACGGCAAATGTAATTTCCGGTGCGGTTGATATTGGATCGCCCTCAATAGCTGGTGAGCATCTAATAATTCCACAGGGGTTTACTACTAATTTCCCTGTTCTGGACAGATTAGATGGTATTCAGACCCATATCCTTGGTGGCGTTGGCTTTGATGCTGGTGCGGTTCAAGTCGGCCTCGCTAACATGGCCGAGGGTGAAACATTTAACACTTCCCCATTGGAAACGGCTGCGCCACTCTTAGACGCCCCTGAGATGGAGCAAGAGCATGGTGTCGCCGCTAATGGGATTTTAGCTGGGGTTCCAGAATTAGGGTCTCCGTCCGTTCTTGAGACAACACCTCTTGTCACTAATCCAATAGCAACAGGAATTCCTGTTGTCGGTGAAGCTCAATTCATCGAAGACAATGTATTCTCAACTATTGATTTGATTACAGTCGCTCCTGATGTCGGCTCAATTGATATTGTTGAGGAAAACATCTTAACTGCGAATGATGTCTCGCTCAATCTTCCTATTGTTTCTTCTGTTGCAATGGCAGAGGACGAGACTTTTGCGGCCGACATTATTGAAGCTGGCGCAATTGTTGTTGGCTCTTCTGCCTTCAATCAGTCTCAATCCCTGAATTCGGTTGATATTACGCTTGGAGCGCCTTCAGTTCTTGATAGCACCATGCAAGAGGACGAGACGTTTTTTGCTGATGCACTTGTTTCAGGAATTCCTGTTGTCGGTGTTGCAACAATGTCTGAGGATGAAACCTTTGGCGCTGATAATGTAATATCACTTGCGCCTATTCTTGGCTCTTCTGACATTTCGCAAGATCATGTTGTGTCGGCTGATGGCATTGCTTCTGGTGCGCCCGATATTGAAACAACAAATATTGTTCAGCTTCACGCATTAAATGGCGTTTCCATTGAGGGGAGTGCTTTTGTAGTTGATGACTGTAGTATGTTTGAGGATGAAAGTTTCATTGCTCAAGGCATTGATACAGACGTTCCAACAATAGGCGTCTCTGCGTTTATTGAAAATAACATACTATCAACTGGTGAACTTTCGACCAACCCTCCTGTTTTGGATACGGTTTCAGCGTTTGAGCAAGAAAGTTTTGACACCGTTGGGATTACGGCTGGGTCGCCTGAAATTCCTTCACTTATCTTCGATGCTGGTCTTAGGACCATTTCCAATGTAAACTACTCAAGAAATGTCCAAACATTAACTGGCTCAACAAACGCAATGACCATAACAAGCTCAAGAAATGAGGCCGCATAATGCCTTTCACGATCAAAAGAAATGATACAAGCCCGGTTCTTCAAACCGTTTTAACTGATCCATCTGGTAATGTTATTGATTTAACAGCCGCAGATGTGCGCTTTCACATGAAGCAATATAGAAGCTCAACAGCCAAAATTGATGCTGAAGCCACTGTCGTGGATGAAGACGCGGGTTTGGTTCGTTACGAGTGGGAGATTGGCGATACAGATACGGTCGGTTCCTATCAAGCCGAGTTTGAAGTCAGCTTTATTGACGGAACGGTTGAGACCTTCCCCAATGCTGATTTCATCCAAGTTGATATAATTTATGATTTAGCGTGAGGTTGAAATGGCGGGTCTTAGAACAGTTACAGAACCAGCGGTTGAGCCAATAACCGTTATTGAGGCTCGGGAGCATCTTCGTTTGGACGATGATGTAGATAAATCTCAGGTCATGTCATATATCGTTGCGGTTCGTGAATGGGCCGAGAACTACACGGGGCGTCATTTGATTAGTCGCTCTATGCAAATGTACCTTGATGGAGCAAGCCAAAAGGACACCCCGCTTTGGGAGGGCATGAGGACAGGTGTGGATGTTATTGATTATCAGAACTTCATTGAATTTGATGCTTGCCCGGTGCAATCGGTTACTTCAATTAAGTATTATAATGATGATGACACTGAAAACACTTGGGCCACATCAAATTATTATGTGGACACCATTTCTCAACCAGCGAAGATTGTCCTGCGAACAGGTGGAACATTCCCAACCGATCTAAGACCTGCGAATGGCTTGGAGATTAATTTCATTAGCGGATACGGTGATAATAATACCGATGTTCCAGAGGCTATTCGCGTAGCAATGCTTCAATATATGACCTTCATTTATGAGCATCGTGGAGATTATGAAAAGGACATCAAGGAACCTGCAATTCTTCGATCCTTGTTGCAACCCTATCAAACACTGCGTTTTGGCGGTCATAGTTACAGCAAAATGTTCAAATCAGGAATAAGCTAATGCCAGTGGGTCGTATGCGTCAGAAGTTGCAGCTTCAACAAAAGACTGTCACCCCTGATGGGGGCGGCTCTGATGGCCTTACGGCTTGGAACACATATGCAACCGTTTATGGCTCTATCGTTGCTAAATCGGGCGGAGAGCGGCTATTTGGCGATCAGTTGCAGGAACCTATCACTCACATCATTACAATTCGCTTTCGGCGCAATTTTACCTTCAAAAATCGCATCCAATATACTTTTGTGAACAACGGCGCGGCTGTAACCCGTGTTTTCAATATCAAGCGGGTTATCAATGTTGATAGCAAAGACAAGTATCTTGAGGTGATGTGCGTTGAAGGGGTAGCTACATGACCATACGAATTCTAGCTAAAACTCAACGTGTTAATAAATCGCGCATAGTTATGAGCAAATATGAGTCTGAGGTTAAGAGGATAATTGAGACTGGCGCTAATATGGTACGGAATACTGCCGTAAAATCCATTCAAAGCCACCAATCTCAAGGCGCAACTTATGGTGGGCACACAGCATCCCTTCCGGGCAATCCGCCCAATTCAGATACTGGGTTCCTAGCTTCAAACATTTTTATTGATAAAGATAATGATGGTGAAGGCGCAAGCGTTGAGAGCCGTGCTGATTATTCAAACGCTCTTGAGTTCGGCACTAGCAAAATGGCTGCGCGTCCATTTATGCAACCCGCCCTTGAAGAGAATAGGCGTAAAATTATTCAAATGTACGCTAAATTGAAAGCAAGAGGTGTATAATGTCGTTACATTCATGGGAGCTTCAAAAGGCCATATTTACTACTCTTAACGGCAATGTAAGGGGAATGAGCGCAGTTAATGTGCCCGTTTTTGATGATGTTCCAGAGGGTACTGAATATCCATATGTTGTAATCGGAGAAGAAACTGCCGCCAATAACGGCACTAAAACTCTTGATGGGATTGAGCATACATTAACCATCCATGCTTGGTCCAGATATAGGGGACGCCGCGAGATCAAAGAGATCATGCAAAGCGTCTATGAAAACCTACATAATACTGATATAAGTGTTTCAGGTGCATCGCTGGTTAATATTAGACAAGAGTTCAATACTACACTAGCGGAAACTGATGGTATAACGCGGCACGGGGTAATGAGGTTCCGGGCTGTCGTGTTTGATAACTAAGGAGTAAGATCATGGCGGCTCAAAAAGGTTCAGCCCTATTATTAAAAATCGGCGCAGATGCTACTGCCGCCGCGAGTGCGGATACATACACAACAGTTGGAGGTTTGCGCTCAACTGGTATCACATTGAACGATGAAGCGGTTGACGTAACAACCAAAGACAGCGCAGGGGTTCGTGAACTCTTGGCGAATGGCGGCATCCAAACTTGTTCCATTTCTGGTTCTGGTGTTTTTACAGATGCGGCCTCTGAGACAACTTTGAAGGCGGCTTTCGGCGGCGCTAACTTTGCGAACTTTGAAGTTATCATCCCTGACTTTGGTACATACCAAGGCAAATTCATGGTGGCTTCGCTTGAGTATTCAGGCGAGCATAATGGTGAAGCAACGTATTCTGTAACTCTTGAGAATAGCGGCGCTTTCACATTCACCGCTGCATAATAGGAGCAAAACTGATGGCTTGGATAAATGCGACTGTCGAATTTGATGGGGTTTTATATTTAAGCCACCGGAGGGGAATTATATTCGTGGTTCCTTATTGTTCTGGCCTTGAGGTTGGAGACAGCTTCAAGGCCGATGGCTCTCAATTTGAGGTGCTAACTGCTGTAAATCTACATGATCGCAGCGAAGTTATTTTAATGGATGTAAAGGAAGTCAAGAATGACAAATCCAAAACGCGGAGAAATGCAGATAAGTCTCGGAAGCCAAGTGTGGAAAGCGCGAGTGACGATGGACTGTCTGGCGAAAATTGAAACAGCTTGTGGCTGCGGGATCATGAAGGTTCTTGGGCGTCTTACTGAAGCTGATATAACAACAACAGAAATTTGCCAAATTTTGCTTCCAGTTGTTCGGGCTGGCGGCAATGATGTGAGTTTGAAGGATATTCAATCGGCTGTTTGGGAAGCTGGTTTGACAGAGGGCATGAAGTCGGTTGGTGAGGTTTTGACCAAAGCCCTTATGCCGGACGAGGATAAATCGGGAAACGTAGAGGGGGCGGCGGTGTAGTTGAATTACCTTGGGCTGAATGGATGAAATTGGCCCTTGGGAAGATGCAAATGTCACCAGATACATTTTGGAACATGAGCCTCATTGAATTCTTTGCCGCAACTGAAGGTTTTTCGGAGTTCCATTCGGGGGGTACGCCGCCACCTCTCGCCAAGGACGAACTTGAAGATTTGATGGAAAGGTATCCCGACTGATGGCCACTACAGTAGACACCCTCTTAGTTAGGATCGAAGCTGATCTGTCGGATTTGCGCCGTGATTTGCGCAAAGCTACCAATCAAGTAGATCAATCCTCAAAAAGCATGAAAAAATCCTTCAATGTAATGAAGGGCGCAGCGGTTGCTGCTGTTGGTGTAATAGCCGTAAGGGCTTTAGCTCGTGCTGGGATGCAAGCCATAAATCTGGCTTCTGACGTTCAAGAAATGCAGGGCAAGTCTTCTGTAGTCTTTGGGGCTTTTAGAAATGATGTTGTCGCTGCATTAGACGAATTCGGCAATCAAGTTGGCAGGGCCACTCATGAGCTTGAGGGCATGGCGGCAACCTTACAGGATACATTCGTCCCAATGGGATTTGCCCGTGGTGAGGCCGCAAAGCTCTCAGTAGAAATGACGAAGCTGGCCGTTGATGTTGGGTCATTTAACAACAAGGCTGCACCAGAGGTTCTCAGAGCGTTTCAAAGCGCCCTTGTAGGCAATCACGAAACTGTCCGTGCTTTCGGCGTTATTATCACTGAGGCGACCCTGAGCCAAGAATTGATGCGTATGGGCATTGAGAAGGGAACCAAAGCGGCGACCGAGGCTCAAAAAGTTCAAGCGCGGATGAATTTGATTACGAATGGCGTTACTGACGCTCAGGGCGATGCAGCGAGGACTTCCGGTAGCTTTGCAAATAGGGTCGTAGCTCTCAAGGCAGAACTTTCTGAGCTAGGTGTTCTTATTGGGCAGGAATTATTGCCAATAGCCACCAGATTGGTGGAAGTTTTCACAGATGCGGCCTCAGCCACTTCAGGTTTTTTATATCAAGCTGGCCTTCTTTCAACCACTGGCGACCTTATCAACGATGTGGCGGAAGCTCGGGAAAAATTAGCCCTTGCAGAAAAGTCTGGAATGGGCGGGGCTATCCACGCCGCCAAGAATTCACTCGCCGCCGCCGAATTTCAATTGGCTGCGTCTCAAGTTTTAGCCAAGGCTCAAGCGGAAGCGGAAAAAAACAAACCCGCAATTTCTGAGACTGAGACCCCCAGCCTTGAAGGAAATGGCACTCCATTTAAGCAAAGCGTCAAAACAGAGGCATTGTTAAAAGAAAACGCTCTTATTCGCGCGAGGGCAACATTGATTGTTGACCTGATGGCGGCTGAGAAAAGCGGAAATAAAGAGGCGATTATTCTAGCAAAACATCGTCTGGAGAT
>Ga0257126_1003445_pt1 | contig 9972 bp, 9 predicted proteins | sample SI060_120mmetaG_FD_190151 | JGI IMG/M metagenome (GOLD analysis project Ga0257126, IMG submission 190151) | Marine microbial communities from Saanich Inlet, British Columbia, Canada - SI060_120m | ecosystem: Environmental > Aquatic > Marine > Inlet | place: Canada: British Columbia | collected... | reverse complement strand
TGACGAAATTGTAACAGTAGGTTCTGAATCAGAACTCGCTGGGCATTTTGGTACACCAGACGACAGTACAGCTAAATATTTTCTTACAGCCGCGGCATTCTTAAAGTATGGCAACGCGCTGAAGGTTGTTAGGGTATTATCAGGGCATGACAATGCTACTGGTGATGGTTCCGGACAACTGATTAAGAATAAAGATGATTATGATAATAACTACGCTAACGGATCCCTTTCAAAGGGTGATTGGGTTGCTAAATATCCAGGCGTTCTAGGAAACAGTCTGAAAGTATCAGTAATATCGCAAGGTATTTCTAGCTTTTCAGGTTGGACATATGCAGGGTCATTTGACTCAGCACCAGGAACATCGGATTATGCAATTTCAATTGGTAAATCGGGCGCAAACGACGAATTACACGTAGCAGTTATTGATGAAGATGGTTTATTAACAGGTACCGCAGGTACTGTGTTAGAAACTTTCGCATACGTTTCCCAAGGTTCAGATGCTAAGAAGAGTGATGGAACTACTAACTATTACAAAGAGGTTATTAATAATAACTCTAAGTATATTTGGTGGACAGATCACAACACTAACTTAGCTGAAGCAGGCTCACTTATTTCAAGTGTAGCAGGAAACAGTTTTACAACACACACAGGCGCAATGGAAGCTTCATTGGCCGGTGGATCAGACGATAACGCACCAACAGCAGGCGAAATTCTATTAGGTTACGACCTATTCGAAGACGCTGAAACAGTTGATGTTAACTTATTGTTTGCATGTCCAGATGCTAACGGAGCAGAGACAATAGCAGAAGATCTTATTTCAATTGCAACAGCAAGAAAAGATTGTATGGCTTTTGTATCTCCACCGATAGAGGACACAGTAGGAAGTTCAGCTCCAGCAACAGACGTAATGGCTTTTGCAAACGGACTAACTTCTTCATCATACGCATCTTGCGATAGTTCAGCTCTATACGTATACGACAAATATAACGACGTATATAGATGGATCGGGGCAGCAGGACACGTAGCAGGTTTATGTGCTAATACAGATCAAGTAGCAGATGCTTGGTTCTCACCAGCTGGTGTTAACCGTGGTCAGTTATTTGGCGTAACTAAACTAGCATACAATCCTAAAAAAGCAGATAGAGATACATTGTACAAAGGAAGAGTAAACCCAATCGTTTCCTTCCCAGGACAAGGTATGATGTTATTTGGAGATAAAACTCTACTTAGCAAACCTTCTGCATTCGATAGGATTAACGTTCGAAGATTGTTCATAGCATTAGAGAAAGCAATTTCTACAGCAGCTAAGGCACAATTATTTGAATTTAACGACGAGTTCACAAGAGCTAACTTCCGTAATATGGTAGAGCCGTTCTTGAGAGACGTCAAAGGTAGACGTGGGGTTACAGACTTTTCAGTAATATGTGACACTACGAATAACACCGGAGCGGTTATTGATGGTAACAGATTCGTGGCAGATATTTTTATCAAGCCAGCAAGATCTATTAACTTCATTACACTAAACTTCATAGCAACAAGAACAGGCGTCGATTTCTCAGAAATCGCCGGCTCATAAGGGAGAATAAATCATGGCAATATTAGGCGTAGACGATTTTAAATCGAAACTAGTAGGCGGTGGTGCTCGTTCTAACCTATTTAAGGTTACAATGAACTTCCCTGGCTATGCAAATGGTGATGTAGAACTTACATCATTTATGTGTAAAACAGCTCAATTCCCGTCATCAATAGTAGGACCAGTTATGGTACCATTCAGAGGAAGACAACTTCAGTTAGCTGGAGATAGAACTTTTGAACCTTGGACTATAACAATTATTAATGATACTGGTTTTGAAGTGCGAAATGCTTTCGAGCAATGGAGCAACGGTATTAACAGTCATAACGGAAATACTGGTTTAAGTAATCCTACTGATTATCAAGCAGATGCTATTATTGAGCAACTTGATAAAGAAGGTAATACTACTAAAACTTACGACTTTAGAGGGCTTTGGCCATCTAACATCGGAGCTATTGACGTTTCCTATGAAAGTGCAGACACAATTCAAGAGTTTACTGTTGAACTGCAAGTACAATATTGGGAATCAACTGGAACCACTACCTAATTTAGGGTTATAAATATATAAGACGAGAGGGATTAACCTCCCTCTCTAATTATATAGAGAGATATAGTATGGCAGAATTTTTCGGATTCGAAATAAATAGAAAAGGAAAGGACAAAGAAGTTCCTAAAGTTTCCTTTGTACCAAATACAGATGAAGACGGCGCAGGTGTTATTACCAGTGGCGGACATTTTGGTGCATATTTAGATATTGATGGCGACAAAGCTAAGAACGAAGTTGAGCTTATTATGAAGTATCGAGACGTAGCATCCCAACCAGAGGCTGATGCGGCTATTGAAGATATTATTAATGAATCAATTGTTGGAGATCATAACGAAGCTCCAGTAGATATCGTTTTGGATAAAGTTGATACATCAGATAAGATTAAGAAATTAATCAAAGGAGAGTTTGATAATATATTAGAAATGCTTAACTTTAATAGTTATGCTCATGATATATTCAAACGTTGGTATGTTGATGGTAGATTACCATACCACATTATAGTTGACGATAACCTTAAGCTTGGTATTAAAGAGCTTAGGTATATTGATCCAACTAAACTAAGAAAAGTAAAAGAGATTGAAGAAGAGGAAGATCCTAAAACAGGAGCTAAACTTATTAAATCCCAGAAAGAATTTTTTATTTTCCAAGATAATGCAATGGGGAAATATAATCAAGGACTTAAAATACAACCAGACGCTATAGCATATGCGACTTCTGGAATGTTAGATAGTTCTAGGAAAAGAATTTTATCATACTTACATAAGGCTATTAAACCAGTCAATCAGTTAAGAATGATGGAAGATTCGTTGGTCATATACAGAATATCACGTGCCCCAGAACGTAGGATATTTTATATTGATGTTGGTAACTTACCTAAGGGTAAAGCTGAAGAATACCTAAAAGGTATTATGAATCAATATAGAAACAAATTGGTATATGATGCAAAGACTGGTGATATTAAAGACGATAAAAAGCATATGAGTATGCTTGAAGATTTCTTCTTACCACGTAGAGAAGGTGGAAGAGGAACAGAAATCACCACGCTACCAGGCGGCGAGAATTTAGGTCAAATAGATGATATAGTATATTTCCAAAAGAAATTATATAAATCACTTAACGTACCTATGAATCGATTAGAACAAGAAGCTCAATTCTCATTAGGTAGATCTTCCGAGATCACCAGAGATGAGGTTAAGTTTAAGAAGTTTATCGATCGACTAAGAAAAAGATTTTCAGACCTTTTTATGCAGTTGTTAAAAACACAATTGTTATTAAAGGGAATTATAACCAAAGATGATTGGGCGCAATGGAAAGAATCTATAGCGTTTGATTATATAGAGGATAACTACTTCAGTGAATTAAAAGAAGCTGAAATGTACCAACAAAGGTTTGAAATGTTAAGTTCACTAGATGAGTTTATGGGTACGTTTATATCTAAAGAGTGGGTTCAGAAGAATATTCTACGCTTTAACGATGATGATATAGAAACTATGCAGAAACAAATCGATGACGAAGAGAAAGGTGGCGAACTAGATATGCCAGATCCGGATGATCCGAGATTTGGCTAAGTTTAAGACTTTTAAATGTATAAATAAATAACACAGGATAAATAATGGAAATCGCAGATATTATAAACAAAGTGGGAACAGGCGACAATGTAAATGCTAATAAAGCATTTGATACTGTTATGGCAACAAAGCTAAAAGATGCTTTGGATGCCAAAAAAATAGAGCTTGCTACTAGTATGGTTGATCGTAAGATCGAACCAGTCGAGCAAGACTAATTACGGAGAAACTCAATGAAATTAATTTCAGAGTATTTAGATAGTAATATAACAAATTACATTACCGAAGATAAAAAAGGTAATAAAAGCCACGTCATAGAAGGCGTGTTTATGCAGGCCGATAAGAAAAATCGAAATGGCCGTGTATATGAAAAAAAGATTCTAGAGTCAGCTGTTAACAAATATGTTAAAGAGCAGGTGGCAACTGGTAGAGCGGTTGGTGAGTTAAATCATCCAGAAGGACCGACTATCAACCTGGATAAAGTTTCACATAAGATTACCGAACTCAAATGGGACGGAAGTAATGTTATTGGAAAGGCATCAATATTGAAAACACCTATGGGTCAGATCGTCGAAGGTCTACTTGAAGGTGGAGTTAAGCTTGGTGTATCAAGTCGTGGTATGGGAAGCCTTGTGCAAAAGAATGGTGCTAGTTACGTGAATGGTGACTTTATGTTATCAACAGTAGATATCGTTCAAGACCCTTCCGCTCCGGAGGCATTTGTCAACGGAATTATGGAAGGTAAAGAATGGGTATGGGATAACGGTATATTAGTAGCGCAAGACATTGAATTAATTGAGACTGAAATAAAGACAGCAAAGAATATCAACTCTTCGGATGTTGAGATCAGAGCCTTTAAGAATTTCCTCTCGAAACTTGTAAATAAATAATCCGAGGAGGATAACGACATGTCAGAAGACGTAAAAAACGCCGAAGACGTATCAATTGACGAGCAAGCTTCTAGCGAAGAGCAACTTAACGATGAAAATCAAGTAATCGAAGATGTTGTTGAGAGCGAGGAAGCTGTTGAAGAAACTGCAGAAGTAGAATTAGAAGAAGCTAAAGCTAAAAAAGAGGATGATCTTGAAGAAGATGCTCCTAAGGCTATAGCAACTCCTAAAACTAAAGCTGGTGTTATTCAAGCAGCCGTTGATATGCTTAAAGGTGTCAAAAAAGAAGACGCACAAAAACTATTTGCGAAAATGGCAGCGATCTCTGATGACAAAGATCTAGACGAAGAAGAAGATGTTGATTCAGTAGCGAAAGCTATAGCATCTGCACCTTCAAAGAAGAATGAATTAAAAGCTAAAGCGAAAGTAGAAGCTCTTGATTTTGACGAAGATCTAGACACAATCATCAAAGAGGAAGCTACGCTTTCAGATGGATTCCGTGAAAAAGCAAGCGCTATTGTAGAGGCAGTACTAACAAGTAAATTAGCCGAATCAGTAGAGCGTTTAGAAGCAGAATACGTGCAAAACCTAGAAGAAGAGGTTTCTGAAATTCAAAATTCATTAGTAGAGAAAGTAGATTCATACTTAAACTACGTAGTGGAAAATTGGATGAAAGAAAACGAAGTTGCAGTAAGTACAGGTCTTAGGACTGAAATTGCTGAAGACTTTATGACTTCTTTACAATCAGTGTTCAAAGAACATTATATTGAAATTCCAGAAGGCAAAGAAAACTTGTTAGATGAACTATCTGACCAAGTAGCTGAGCTAGAGGAATCTCTAAACAAAACCACAGAAGATAACATCAAACTACACGAAGCTAATCAGTCACATGAGAAAGTTTCTATAGTAAGAGAAGCATCTTCAGGGCTTGCAGAAACAGATGCTGAGAAATTTGCTAAGTTAGTGGAAGATGTAGAGTTTGATAACAAAGAAACTTTCGAACAGAAAGTTGCTACTATCAAGCAATCATTTTTCAAAGGCGAAGTAACTGAATCAGTTGATGAAGTAAACAGCATGGCAGGCGAAGACTCAGCGGAAGTTGAGCCAGTAAGCGAAGCTATGTCTAGATACACTCAGGCTATAACAAAATTTAATAAATAATCTTAAGGGGAAAAACAAAAATGTTTAACGCAGATTCACAATTAATGGAAAAATGGAGCCCAGTATTAGAACATACAGGCGCGCCAGAAATCCAAGACAGATATAAAAAAGCTGTCACAGCAAGGCTTCTTGAAAACCAAGAAATTGCATTACGTGAAGAACAAGCCCAGGTACAAGGTAACTTTATTTCAGAAGCAGCAGCAGCTAATAACATTGGCACAGGCTCAGCTCCTAACAATATTGGTACTTTCGACCCTGTTCTTATTTCTTTAGTTCGTAGAGCTATGCCTAACCTCATCGCTTATGATATCGCTGGCGTTCAGCCAATGACTGGTCCAACAGGACTTATCTTCGCAATGAAATCTAAGTACGCAACACAATCAGGAACAGAAGCATTCTTTAATGAAGCTGATACTGATTTCTCAGGTACTGGTACTCATCAAGCAGATCCAACTGGTCTAGCTGGTGTAGTAGATGCAGACACAGATGGATCTATCGCAGATACAGCTGACGTAGTCTCAACTTTCGGTTCAGGTATTGCTACCTCAGCTGCGGAAAGACTAGGCGTTGGTGAATCAGGCGACGGTTCATTCGGTGAAATGGCTTTCACAATCGAGAAAGCTACTGTAACTGCTAAGTCAAGAGCTTTAAAAGCTGAGTACACAATGGAACTAGCACAAGATCTTAAAGCTATCCACGGTTTGGATGCAGAAGGCGAATTAGCTAACATCTTATCAGCTGAAATCCTAGCGGAAATCAACAGAGAAGTAGTTAGATCAGTTCTTAAAACTGCTAAAATCGGTGCTTTACAATCTTCAACAGCCGTATCCGGTATCTTTGATGTCAACACTGACTCAGACGGTAGATGGATGGTTGAGAGATTCAAAGGTCTTATCATGCAACTAGAAAGAGAAGCAAACGTAATTGCTAAAGAAACAAGACGTGGCAAAGGTAACTTTGTACTTTGTTCTTCAGACGTAGCTTCAGCTCTAGCAGCTGCTGGTCTTTTAGACTACACTCCTGCATTAAGTGCAAACTTAAACGTTGACGATACTGGTAATACATTTGCTGGTGTTTTAAATGGCAGAATGAAAGTTTATATAGATCCATATGCGACTGTAGACTTTGCATGTGTTGGTTATAGAGGTTCAAATCCATACGACGCAGGACTATTCTATTGTCCATACGTTCCTTTAACTATGGTTAAAGCAGTTGGTGAGAATGACTTCCAGCCAAGAATGGGATTCAAAACAAGGTACGGCATGATTGCTAATCCTTTCGTAGCTATTGACGGAACTATCGGTGCAGATAGATCTAACCAATACTTCAGAATCTTCAGAGTTGACGACATAATGGTGTAAATCATTAGTTAATTCTAATTCTTTAAAAGGGGTGCTTCGGCACCTCTTTTTTTGTATACTAACTTTTTAATTCATATAAATAATAGTATGGCATTAACAGATAATAAAAACTTTCTTAGCCCAGTAGGCTTTGCATTTAAAATAGATACCACAGAGTTTCCAAATCTGGAATACTTCTGCACGGCAGTTAACTTACCAGGAATTACTTCAGGCGACACACCTTTGCCTTATCGAGGAGTTAATATAGCTATGTCTGGTGATCGTATGTCATTCGAAGATCTTTCTATAAGGTTTAACATAACAGAAAATATGGAAAACTATATAGAAACATTTGATTGGATGCACAATTTAATACAAAAGAAAGATGCTGATAAAAACTATAAAAATGACGCTACGCTATTAATATATAGCTCACATAATAACATCAATAAAGAAATCAAATTCTTTGACATATTCCCAGTACAATTAAGTTCTGTGGAATTCAACGCTCAAGGAACCGACATAGAATACTTACAGGCAGATCTAGTTCTTAAGTATACTTCATTCGAATTCGTTTAATAAAGGGTTTACTTTTACGGTAAACTGTGGTATAATAGATACTATGAATAATTTAGAAACAATAATGGAAATGTGGAAGAAAGATAGTGAGATTGATGAAATGAATCTTGACGAATCTTCCCGTGCAACAGCAAAACTACACTCAAAATACCTAGAACTATATACAGTAAATAAGCTTAAGTTAAGAAAATTAGATCTTGATTTAAAGGTTATATTAAGAGATAAGTTCAATCACTATAATGGTAAATTAGATCAGGAAGATTTAGATCGTCTTGGTTGGGATTACGATCCACTTAATGGGTTAACGGTACTTAAATCTGATATGGATAAATACTATGATGCAGATCCTGTAATACAAGAGCATCAATCTAAGATGATCTATACAGAAGAACTAGTCGCTGCTTTAAAAGAAATATTAGAAAGCGTTAAGTGGAGACATCAGACAATAAAAAATATGATTGAGTGGCGTAAATTTACTAGTGGAATATAGAATACACCAAGAAAAATTTAAAAACATGGATCGTTTTTACGATGTAGTTCGTAGCGCCATGAATAAGTTAGGTCATACTGAATCAAATACTAAGGGAGATATTAACTTCTATAATCATTTAGAAAATAATAACAAGTTTAGTAATGATGTTATTATATTAAAGCCTACCGCGCCTACTTCAAAACATTTTACATTAGACCGAATGGGATATGCTAATACATCAGAATTAGCCTATAAAGAGCCAAAGGTAAATGATGATATAGAGCAAATGGATTGGCAAGGTATTATAGATCTTAGAAACACCAAGCCGAATAAATGGGATGATTCCATTTTACTTAAATGGCGACCAGCTAAAAAGATTAAACAACATATCCTTATCATTGGCCAGCAGCCCCACGACGAAACAGTAAATGGATTTGGATTTGGTGATCATTGGAAAAAACTTACCATGATCGTGGATTATCTATTTAATGAACCTATTATTGTTAAACTACATCCAGCTATGAAAATACGCGGTAAAGTAAAAGATCAAATAGATAGATGGATTCAAAGAGGAATAGATGTGCGAATTGGGTATAATAGCATTCATGACTTTTTACCTTATACTACTTGTGCTATTGTAGATAATAGTACAGCAGGAATAGAATGCTTAATGCACGAAGTTCCAGTTATATCATACGGTTGGCCAGAATATCATTGGGCAACTAAAAAATTACAAACATTACCCCAATTAGATATGCTAATACACAACCCAGAAGAATGGAACAACCCTGTATACGCAAGACAGTTTATTGAATGGTACATAAACCATTACCTTTGTACTGATATAAATAATACCATGAGAAGATTAGAAGAACTTTTATAATGGACCAGATTAATATTACCAAGAAGAACGAATCGTTCCTGCATTTAGAAACTGATCCTGGGATCGAGATGGAATTATCAGAGCATTTCTGCTTCTTTGTGCCTGGTTATAAATTTATGCCTGCATATCGTAATAAGTTTTGGGATGGAAAAATACGCCTGTTTGATACGCGTAAAAAAACTCTATACAATGGTTTGTATAAGTATCTTAAACAATTTGCAGCAGAGCGCGAATACGAAGTCCTGACCAATGATTCAGCACAGTATGGAAGTGTAGAGCCAGAAAAACTACCATTAGATTTTGGGACTGCGCCAATACTAACATCCAATCAAATACCTATTACCCCAAGAGATTATCAATTAGATGCATTAGAACATGCATTAAAGAACGAAAGAAGTTTATTACTATCACCAACCGCATCTGGTAAATCCCTTATAATATATCTTGCAGCGAGATGGTATATAGAACAACACTCTAGTCTTAAAATACTAATTGTAGTTCCTACAGTATCGTTAGTTGAACAAATGTATTCAGACTTCGAAGACTATAGTTCTACTGATGAGCATTTCCATACAGATGAATATGCTATGAAAATCCATGGTGGTACTGTAAAAGGTGAACGTATGGGTAGAATAGTTATATCCACGTGGCAATCAATCTACAAAAGACCAGCTGAATTCTTTCAGAACTTTGGGATGGTTATTGGCGATGAAGCACACCAATTTAAAGCTAAGTCTATGACTGCTTTAATGGAAAAATGTACGGAAGCTAAATATAGAATTGGAACAACAGGTACATTAGATGGAACACAAACACACCAATTAGTGTTAGAAGGATTATTCGGTCCAGTACATAAAGTAACTACAACCAAAGATTTAATAGATGACGGGCAATTAGCTAAGTTAAATATTAGTATGCTTTTATTAAAGTATAAAGAAGAACACTGTAAAGAAATATCTAAA
>Ga0257126_1003439_pt1 | contig 9988 bp, 14 predicted proteins | sample SI060_120mmetaG_FD_190151 | JGI IMG/M metagenome (GOLD analysis project Ga0257126, IMG submission 190151) | Marine microbial communities from Saanich Inlet, British Columbia, Canada - SI060_120m | ecosystem: Environmental > Aquatic > Marine > Inlet | place: Canada: British Columbia | collected... | reverse complement strand
AAAAACTTGTCCTCCTGATAAACTTTTAAATCCAAAAACAAATAGATGTATACAAAATACGGCTGCAAATAGAAAACGAATAGGATTATTAGCAAAACCTCCTGTAACAAAAAAAATATGTTCACCAGGCAAAGTATTAACCAAAAAAAAAACAAGTTGTAAAATTGATAAAAAAACAAAAACATTAAAAAAACAAAAACCAGTTCAGAAAATAACTGACGTTCTTTCTAATTTAATAACTATAAATGGTCATGGTTCATTTAATTCAAAAAAAATAAAAGTACCAGAAGGTTTCCAAGTTTTAATACCACATAGAAATGGATTAGATCAAGATTACACAACACCCGATGCTGGTAAAGATAAATTGTATGAAGAATCTTTATATAAAAATGAATATTTAAATTATAGAGATGGTTGGAAATTATATTTACCTGGTGATGATATAAATAATTTAAAAGTAAGTACATTTCATGATGCATCATCATGTAATACTATAAATAGCTCGCATTTAATACAAAAATCACTAATAGAAAAATGTAAAAAAAATACCAAATATGAAAAATTTTGTCCTTTATATTGCACTAAAAAACAAGGTAATGATTATACATATATCACATATAAAAATAAACGAAAATTAAAAATAAAAGCGTGTTTAAATTATGATTTAAATTATTTATTTAAAAATTTAAAATCATCATTAAAAAAAATACCAGATAATTCTAATATATCACCAAATGTAGATGAACCTATTGTATTAATACCTTTTACTTGTAATGCAAAATATGGATCTAATATGATACCATTTGATCATTCAAATACAACTAAATTAAATACAATTTACCAAGAATTAATAAAACATAGATCCTAATTAATTTGTAATATTATATAATATTTTATATAATATATAATGCCAAGGTGTCCTAATGGATCGAGAAGAAACAAAAAAACAGGTTTATGTGAAAAATATCAAAAAAAAACAATAAAAAAAACATGTCCTCCTGATAAACTTTTAAATCCTAAAACAAATCGTTGTATAAAAAACAATACATTAAATAAAAAAAAATTAAACATGGGTGTAGATAAAGTAATGTCTTCTGTAATACAACCTAAAGTTAAAATAAAATCACCTAATACTATAAAAAATTTGTCATCTATTTATTTTAAAAAATGTTCTAGTTATTCTATTATATCTTATGTAGATATAGAAAATGTAAAATTAGTAACAAATCCTAGTATAAAATGTAAAAAATATGTAGGAACAAATAATCCAAGTGATACTGATAAATATAAATTTGTTTATAATAATGAAGATTTATGTAAAATTAAATATTTAAGTAAAGGTGGATATGGGATGGTTCATCAATATTCCGGTGATAATTACAGTATTGCAGTGAAAAGTTATTTTGATAAAAAAGATGATGAATTAAAAATAGGACGAATGTTAAAAAAAGCAAATATACCTTGTAAAATTATAAATTTTAAAATGATAAAACGAGGAGATAATACTGTATCTATTATGAATTTAATGAATGGCCCATTATCTAAATTATCAGGAAAGTTTGGAATAAACAATAAATATAATTTACTATTAGTCATAAAAGATATAACAAATAATTTAATTTGTTTAAAAAATAATAAACTAGCCTATACTGATTTAAAATCTGATAATATATTATTTAGATGTGTAAATAAAAATACATTAGAAACTTGTATAGGTGATATAGGAGGTATAAATAAAACGGGAAAAGTAAATGCTTGCACGTGGTTGCCATGGGAATATAGATATAGCGGAGGATTTCCAATAGGAAAAGAAGAAACTATGGTATGGAGTTTAGGTGTAGTTATATTAGAATTATTAAAAATAAATACAAATAATTTTCATTGGTCTGAAATAAAATATAATACATTTACAGATATTAAAAATATTATTAAAAGGGTAACATCAAATAATAAATTAAAAAAATTAAATCATTGTCAAATAAAACCAGAATTATTATTAAGTAAAATGTTAGAATTAGACCCAAACAAAAGAATTAAATTAGAACAAATAAATAATTATATAGTATAAATATTTTTAATAAAATATTATATAATTTAATGAAATGTTGTGTTTATTCTAGATTTTATAAAGAAAATAATTATATAGATTCATTTATAGAACATTATTTAAATTTAGGATTTGATTTAATTTTGATATTATTAGTAGAAGATAATAATGATTATAAACTAAATTTAAATTTTGTTGATAAAGTAACTATTATAAATGTAGAAAATAAAGGAAATAAACTATTAGATATGTATAAAAATCAAATACCTGATTATATTGATTGGATATTATCAGTTGATTCAGATGAATATTTAATGTTAAATAAACGATATAAAAATATTAAAGATTATTTAAAAATTAATTATACAGATGAAAATATAAATATATTTCCTTTTTTTTGGGTTTTAACACATCGTTTAAAAACAAATACAGATAATTTGTATAATTTATTTACAAAATATAAAAAATATGTAGGATATGATGTATCTATGATAAGTTCTAGTTTACAAGAAACAAAACGAAGACAATTATCAAAAAAAGTATATTGTAAATGTTTATTTAAAAATACAGATGTATTTTATAAAATAGAAAAACATATGCCCGTATATAAAAATATAAATAGATATATATATTTTAATAATGAAGTATTTTATGAAAAAGATAAAAATAAAATTACATCCTTGTCTGTAAAAAATAATTATTATGAAGATGCATTTATTTTACATTTAGAAACAAGAAGTTTTACAGATTTAATAAAAAAATCATTAACAAATCATGGAAGTATGGTTGTTAAAAAAAAAGTTAAAAAAGTTGATTTTTATACATTTTTAGATAATGTAAATAAAAAAAACAATTATGAATATAAATATTTAATTGGTAAATTAAAAAATACAATTGGATATAAATTAAAACATCCTTATAATTGTAAAAATGATGTCAATAATATATTAAATATTGATATAAATAACTATAATATAAACAACGATTTACTATCATTAAATTCTGAATTATATAAAGATGATGAAATAAGTTTACAATCTGAAAAATATACTTATATATTTTATAAAATATATGAAATTATCATAAATGATGATAACAAATTTTTAAATTAACAATTTTTATTTTTATTTTTTTGTGGTTTAAAATTTCTTTTATTATAAATAGAACTAGTACATATAGGATACTCTCCACCTTTATTTTTTTTTAATGTTTTTTTTACCCGTTTTATACATTTACAATATTTTTTATTTAGCATTTTATTTAATTTTAATGTATTTTTTTTAGATAATTTACCTTGTTGTTTTAATTTTATAAATTTTTTATATTTTTTATTTGATAATGTTTTTTTTTGTTTTTTTTTCATTTATACTATATTCAAAGAAATTAATAATTTTTTATCCTACCATAAAAAAAACCAACTATTTGATTTATCACTAGATTTAACGGTTGAATTATTTTCTGATAAATCATAATCATCACAATCGCTATCGCTCATATCGTTACTTATATCATTTTCTGATAAATCAGAAGATTCACTATCAGATTCCGATGTGCTATCTTCTTGTAATTCTAATTGTTCTAAAACATTATATCTTGTTTTTAAATCTTTAACCACTTGATAAATTGGATTTAATATATAATCAACAGATTTATAAAATTTATAATTTAATGAATTTTTATTTTCATTTATTTTTAAATTCACAAATACATCAAATTCTTCTAAAGTTTCATATAATAATGTATTTATATTTATATCATATTTATTTCTTAAATTTGTTGTAATTTGTTTAGATGTATTTAATAGTTTAATATATTTAAAATAATTTGTTGTAAAAAACATATCATAATAATCTACGATTGAATATTTCAAAAAATAAATAGTAATATAAATTATACTACTTATTTCATTAATATCGACTACACGCTCTATATCTGAACTATCACATATTTTTAAATTATATTTTTGTTTTTTAATATGTATGTTTTCATTTAAATTTAAATTTAAAAAAACAATAATATTATCAATTGTAATTAAATCCATAGCAATAAATATAATATATATAAATATATTTATTATTTATATATATTATATAAATTGTTATGAATTATTATAATATATTGGGAGTAAACGAACAAGCTACTAAAAAAGAAATAAAACAAAATTATAGAAAATTAGCTGTTAAACATCACCCTGATAAAGGCGGAGATGAAGAAAAATTTAAACAAATATCTGAAGCTTATGAAATTTTATCTGATGATTTAAAAAGACAAGAATATGATAAAGGAAATTCTATAGATTATAATTTTAATGATCCTATAAATTTATTTAATATGTTTTTTGAAAAAAAAACAAACAATATGGATAAATTAAATGAATTATTTAAAGATTTATTTTCTGCATCATTAGATAATTTCCACAATCAACATGAAACTTATAGAAAAAATAATAGTTTAATGGAATATAATAATAATTTATCAAATAATATATCAACAAAAACAGAAATTTATTATAAAAATGGAAAAAGTATAAAACGTGTAACAAAAAATATAAATGGTAATATAACAATAAACGAAACTCTTATTTAAAGAATACGTTTATCATTCATTTCTTCTTGTATTTTACTTATTAACATTGTTAAAACATTAGGTTTTGGAGGCGCATTTCCTAAATATTCATTTACTAATCCAATATAACTAGCTTTCATATTTTGTGGATATGGATTTGTTTTATCTTCTGTAACTGCTGTTACTTCTACATAAGAATTGCTATCGTATTTGCTATAAATAAGTTTTTTAAAATTTGAATCATCAACATACCATCCGTGTAAAGGATTTTTTTTATTTAGTTTAGTAATTCTTTTTTTTCTATTTTCTTGTATTTTAGAATAATCCATATTTATTCTATTATTTATTATATTATTATTATATAATTTTTCAAATTATAATATTTATATTATTATATTATGTATGTTTGTAAAATATCTGCTTATTTAGCATATGCAATGATAACTTATATAATAGGATCTTTGTATTATTTATTATTTACAAGAAATATAGGAACTCCATTTAATGATAGTTTAACTGAATATCAAAAACAAATTAAAAAAAAATCAAGCAAACAACGAGGTACAATTTTTTGTCAAGGATTACTACTGGGTTTTATTTTATGTTTATTATTTAAACCATTTACAAAATGTTAATATTTAAAACTAATTATGCCTATTATAATTAAAAATACAGCATATATTTTTTTTAAAATATCATTTTTTTCATTTACAGCATATTTAGAAGAAATATATGAAGCTATAGTAAAACAAACAGCTATATAAAATGATTTTAATATATCTGATTTATTTATATTTTTATTTTTATAAAATTGATAAACAGCAAATATACCTATTGGTGGTAATAAAGAACTTAAACTAATTCCTATTGCATTTTTAATATTTTTTGATATACCAAACATTAACAATAATGGAACTAGTAATACATCAGCCCCTCCTCCTAATAATCCACCAATTATACCTACAACCAATCCAATAATAGTTAATATTATATATTCATTCATGTTATATATCTATATATATATATATATAATATTTAAAATAATTTATAATTTTGTTGTAAATTTAAACCTTTAATATTTGTTTCATCAAATTTTCGTGAACAAATAGCATCACTACTATTATCGATGCCATTAAAAAAATAACCACTTCCAGAATCACAAGAAGTTTCCATAGGTTTTGTATAAATATTATTATAACAATGAGTGCAAACTTCTTCACATAATCCAGATTTTAAATTTACTTTGTATCCTTCAGGACAAGTAGTCACTGCAACATAATCTTTATCTGGTTTATCAATCATATTTAAATTATTTGTATAAGGTTCTAATATTTTACCTTCATCTTTTAAAGAAACTTCAATTGGATTAGAAGAATCATATAATATTTGTAAAGGTTCCATTGATTGTGTATTAGATGTTTGAGGATTTATGCAATAATTTAACATTTTATATGCATTTTGTTTTTCTAAATTTAAATATTTACAATTTTTATCAAATTCTATATACTTTGTATAACTCATATATATATATATATATATATATTATATAATATAAATAATTTGAATTTTAATTAAAATCATAATTACTAAAAAAAATGGATGAATCTATTTATTACCCATCTAAAATAAATTATAATTTTATAAAAAATTTACATACATATATAGAAACTGATTATAATAAATTAAAAGAAGATATAATAAATAGTATAAAAATAGATTTAGAAATTAAATATATTATAGATAATATAATATTACTAATAGAAAATGAATACTATTCATAATTTAGCATTTTTATATGATTTTGTAAATAGAAATTTAAATATAAATACACAAAACCAAGTTATAGAAGAAAGTTTTAATAATCAAAATCCTTATAAAAAAATAACAGACCCAGAATATATAGAAAAAATGACTCCTGTCTGTATAACACAAAAAGAAGTGGATTTAAATATATCTTGTTCTATTTGTTTAGAAAAATTTAAATTAAATGAAAAAGTTTATAAATTGCCTTGTGGACATTATTATCATATGAAAAATGAGAAAGACAAAGACAGTTGTGAAGGTATTGTAGAATGGTTAAACCAAAATAATACTTGCCCTCAATGTAGACATGAATTACCTTTTGTTGAAGTTAAAATAGAAGATGAAATAGTAAATGATGATATAGAAAATGATGAACAAAATATACAAATAAACGATGAAATTAATGGACAAATAAACAATGAAATAAATAGACAATTAGAAATGCCAACGTTTACTACGCAAGTTTTATTTTTATCAGAATTAGATAGACAAGGTATTTTATATTTAAACACCTCACCTGTGCAAGAATTAAACAATAGAACAAACAATGAAACAAACAATGAAACAAACAATGAAACTAATTTAACAACAAACAATGAAACAAACAATAGAACTAATTTAACAACAAACAATGAAACAAACAATAGAACTAATTTAACAACAAACAATAGAACTAATTTAACAACAAACAATGAAACGAGAAGGCCTAGAATAATTGTTTCTAGAATAAATACAGATTTATTTCAATTAGACGAAGATGGATTTTCTAATATGGAAGTAGAAATGGCAATACAGCGTTCTTTAGAAGAATAAAATATATATAATGTAACTATAATGGATACTGAACCTCCTGAATATATTCATAATTTTTTTAATATTAATAAAGAAAAATTAAAAAAAATATATGTAAACAATTTAAAAAATGAATATGGTATATTATTAGCTGTTTTATCTGAAACAAAAAATAAAGTAAATATTATATTTTTAAATAGTGAAAAAATAAAAGAAATGTATGGTGAAGAAATGATTAATAACTTACAAGAAAAAACAATGATAAATGTATGCGATGATGATAATAAAAAAGTATATTGGTTACAAATTACTTTATAAAACTATATACTTTAGGTTCATATGGAAATTTATTATAATAAGTTAATTTTATATTATATTTATTACAATAATTTTCAAATATTTTTTTTCTATTTGTATAATTTTTATGATTTTTTAGTAATTCATTTTTATTTATAGGGTTTATACATTGTACCAAATCAATTATTGCATATCTATTTTTATACATACCATTAAACATATGATATAAAAAATCAATACCCCATCCCAATAAATCATTATTATGATACTTTAAATAATTAAATAAACAAGTTTTTTTAAATAAAGGTGTGTTTACTTCTACAAAATTTGTAAATCTTAATATATTATTAGGTTTATTTATATTTATTTTCCAAGATATTTTATTATTACTACTATGTTTAAAAGAAGGTCCAGATATAAATAAATTATATTTTTCGGATATATGAAACATAGTATTTATGTCTTTTGGTGAAATTAATATATCATCATCTAAAACAAATATATAATCATAATTATTTAATACAAACTTATAATTTAAATAAAAATAATACAAGTTTTGAAACTTAGACCCTTTATGTTTTATTATAAAATTACAATTATTTTTATATATATTAAATTTATTATTATTATTTCCATAATAAATATAAACTATATCATAATTTTTATTTTTATCATTCCATTTAGTATAATCAAAATTATCACCAATAGATGAAAATAATAAATTTTTTTGTGTATTACAAGATTTATTTAAATTATTAATTACAATATGTTTTAATATAAAATCATCCATAAATTAATTATTTATTTATATTTATTTTTTAGATAATTTTTTAGTTTTTTTTACATATCCAAATTTGCCTTTTTTAGTAAAAAATCCGGCTTTTTGTAAATTATTATTTTTTTTAGAAAACTTACTTTTTTTTTTAGATACAATTCTACCTCTTTTATTTTTAACTAAATCTTTTTTAGTTAATCGTCCTGATGTCCTTTCAGCAGTACCATTCCATACTTTTCTTTTTGTTCCTATTTTTTGTTTAAATGTTTTTTTTTGTTTTTTATCTTTCATATATATATATATTATATTAATATAATATTTATAATTAAATTAATTATAAATAATACAGTAGATACAATTAATATAATCGTAAATAATACTAATTTTGTATCTTTTTTTTTACTTTCTATATTTTTAGAATAAATTTTAAAATTATTTGTAAAATAGTTTATTATTACATTAAATATATCATTATTAACCTTATCATAAAAAAATTTACAGTTTTCGTTTTGATTTAACTTAATAGAACCAACTACACTATCCTTTGTATCTATTTTAGCAATGTTAACACATTCTTGTAATAACTGGGCAGGACATTTATTTTCTGCACCTGGATCTGAAGCATCTTTAATAGCAGCATTATAACAATCATCATAATAACAATATTTAGCCCCACCCCAACTATATTTAGTTCCTTCTAAATTTAATCTACGTAAACTTATTTTTTTAAAATCTTCATAAAATTTATCAGGATATAAACAACCACATAGTTTTGTATAATTTTCATCTACCCACCAAGTAAAATTTTTTCCTTCTTCATCAATTACACGATTACATGTTTTTCCATCAAGTGTTTTTCCATTTGTACATTCTTGTACTATATTTTTACTTTTACAATATTTTATAGGAGCTAAATCTTTTATATTTTGATTAGGTTTTAAACTTGGTTTTGTTTTAAATAAATTTATTAAGTTTGGGTTATTATATGGATTCATACACAAAGATTCAGTAGAACCCGATCCCTTCTTAACATCACTATATCGCATGCCATATGTGCCATTCTTATTACAAGTACTACTACAACTTCCCTTTGTTGATAAAAAAGTATTTTTATATGGCATAGCATTTGGTTTAGGGTATCCGTCTGAGTCTAAATCTTCTGATGAATAAGGAGCTAAACAATAAGCTGCAAATGTATCACTTGGATTAGCATTTGTTCCATTATGACCAGATGTAAGCCATCCTTTAATTGGATCATTACCTACTTGTACACATTCTGTCTGATTAAACTTATTTATATCTGTATCTCTTGTAATTGCACAAGGTCCACCGACTCCATTTCCAATAAAGTCATTGGCTTTTGCTTTACTTATAGTAGGTGTTTCAATTACAGAAGAATCCATTCCTTTAGTAATCTCACCCACTGGTAATGCTACCATTAACGCTTGACATTGTTGTGAAAATGTAGCTGGGTTTGCTTTTGTATTGTTTACAGATTGGTTGTTTATTTTACAGCCTTTAGATTCTGGTATCGTGTATTCTCCTCCTCTACCATTTAAAGGATTATTAACAACATTACAAGTTTTGTCATCTTCAGAATTATCATCTTTTAATACATAACCATTTATTAATCTATATCCAATAGGACAAGTAGAAGGTCTATCTGGATCTCCTAATTTTGTTTTACAACATTTATTCCAAACAAACAT
>Ga0257126_1003435_pt1 | contig 9992 bp, 6 predicted proteins | sample SI060_120mmetaG_FD_190151 | JGI IMG/M metagenome (GOLD analysis project Ga0257126, IMG submission 190151) | Marine microbial communities from Saanich Inlet, British Columbia, Canada - SI060_120m | ecosystem: Environmental > Aquatic > Marine > Inlet | place: Canada: British Columbia | collected... | reverse complement strand
AAAAAAAAGTAAAAAAAGAAAAAAAAAAAGTATAAAAAAGTATAAAAAAAGTATAAAAAGGTATAAAAAAAGTATATAAAAAGTATATAAAAAGTATATTTAAGAAATAAAAATATAATATTAGCATATATAATGGTATTATACAAATGTGATTGTTGTAATTACTCTTCTAAAATTAAAACACATTATAATCGGCACCTTAAAACTAAGAAACATATTACTAATAGTAATGAGTCTCTTATATCTATGGTAAAGAGCCAAAAAGAGCCAGAAAAGAGCCAAAAAGAGCCAGAAAAGAGCCAGAAAGAGCCGGAAAAGAGCCATCAAAATTTAGAAAATATAAATAAATATTATTGTGAATTTTGCTTTGAGGTTTTTACAACATTTGCCAATAAACGGAGACATGAACTCCATAGATGTAAGGAAAATAATTATATTATTAAAAGTAAAATTAATACATTAGAAAAAGATAAAAAGGAATTACAAAAAACAATACATAAGTTAATTGACAAAGCTGGAAATACTACTATTAATCATATTCAAAGTAATCAAAATAATCAACAAAATATTAAATTAAATAATTATGGTAGTGAAGATTTAAGCCATATAACAGATTTCTTTAAAACCAACTTATTGGGATTGCCACATTCTATGATTCCTAAAATGATAGAAGCGGTCCATTTTAATACTGATAAACCAGAAAATAAGAATATTTTATTGCCTAATAAAAAGGAAAATAAGGTGAAGATATTTAGTGGAGATAAATGGGTTTATAAAGATAAAAATCAAACATTAAATGATCTCATTGATGGTAAATATTTTATTATGGATACCCACTATGAAAGTGTGTGTAATAAGAGTAATAAAAACTTAAACTTGTACAAACGATTCCAAGAATTGTTTGATGAACGAAACAAACTATTATTAGATACACAAAAAAAAGAGTGTGAAATACTGCTTCTTAACAATCGATAAAACTTTTAGAAAAAGTTTAGACAAAAATAAAGAAACTTTTAGAAAAAGTTTAGACAAAAATAAAGAAACTTTTAGAAAAAGTTTAGACAAAAATAAAGAAACTTTTAGAAAAAGTTTAGACAAAAATAAAGAAACTTTATTTGAATAATATTAAATATCTAAGTATTTTTTTATATATATTTGTAATTTTTTATTTATTTTTTTATTAAATGAGTCTAAATTATTAACGTAATCATAATTATCTTCTTCTTCGATTTTAGTATTTATATCTTCAAAAAATTTTATAATATAATCTGGACAATCTTTCATATCTTTACATTTATTAACAATAGTATCTATAAGTTTATCCGGTTCACGGTCCCATTTTTCTGAATCTATATCCTTAACAAAAGTAAAATACTTATAAATATCGACATGATTATTTTGATAGTATTTCTCCAAAATACATTTAATTTCGTTCTTAATATCTTTACTAAGGTGTTTATCCCAATCCCAATCAATTTTAACAAAACTGTTCTTATCTAACAAGAATAGATATGTATTAATTTTCTTATCTTTAAATTTTGCTTTATCATCAACTGATTTGGGATTGTAAATTAAAAACCGTTCTAATAATACTTCAATCATAGTATCCCAAAAATTTAATTTATTAATATCTGATTTTAACACGATATGAATAATATCGGTATTATTATTTCCAATGATTGGAAACTGTAATTTATTAATTTTGAAATAAGTATACTTACTATCTAATTCAATATGTTTAAATATATTCCAATTAATATTTCTATACTCTTTTATCCCACTGCTATTAATAATAGTTCTAACATTAGAAATATTGTTCAATAAATCTTGCTCTTTGTTTGAATTTTTTTGAAAATAATCGGTAATATTATAAATATCCATTGGATTCATATCTGTATATTTTTGATTTGTTTCTATTTGAATCATATAAGTTAAAATAATAGATTCGTACACATTTAATTTATGAATTGTATTTATTTTAATATGGTTTTGAATCCTTTTTATTGTTTCATAAATTATACTATGATATGTTTTCCATTCATGGTTATCTGATATTTTACATAATGGAAATGCTGGCAATTGTTTATATTGATACTGAGATAAGAAATTATAATACTCTTTAACATTTAAATTTTGAATTGAGTATTGTGATAGAATTCTTAATTTAACAAATAGTTGCGAATTTTTTTTTGATAAATTGGTTTGTTTGTTGCTTATAATGTTTAAAATTACGTTATAATAAAATGTTTGGTATTTAATGCAATGATACCCCCAATCAACGGTTTCACGTAACTCTATTTTTGATTCTTCTTCTATAATAGTATTAAAATTAATGTCATTATTATTTAGTAATTCAATAAAATTATTTTTATTTATTAGTTCAGTAATCTTTTCTAATTGAATTTTTTTGTTAATGTTAGGTAAGTATTCAACATATCCAGATTCCGCGAATCTTCTATGAATATCATCATTGTTTTTAATTAATCCAAAATATATTTGATTTTTTGCTCTTGTTAGAGCAACATGTAAATGCGATTCATACACTAATCCTATTTCTTTATTGCTAACTATTTTTAGTGATTCTTCGGTTACACCTAAAATAAACACAACTTTTCGACCATCACCCTTCGAGGATCTAACCGACATTATTCTAGTGGCATTAACAGAATCATTTGTATTAATTACTGTTCCAGCGGTATGTTTATGTAGATATACATATTGTATGTATTTAGAATCATATTTATCTGTCCAATACTTTTGTATTTTAGTTTGTAATTCTGATGCTATTATATTTCCTTTCATAATTGGAAATATAATTAAAAAATCATTTGGTAAATAATTATTAGTTTCAACCTCACTTTTATATTTTTCCATTATTATATCGCAAACTTTATCAAGTTTAGTATCATTTGTATTATTCGCATAAATAATAGGGGAATCAATAATTTTAATTGGGATTTTGTTATTTTCTTTTGCGATATCTTTATCACATTCTATTCTTGGTAAGTTATAGTTCTTAAAATTAATAAGTTCGTTAATTTTATTACCCATATTAGTTACCTTAATCCGTCTATTGTTATTGATTGGATGTTCTTTAATAATATCAATATTTGGAAGTCCTTCTTCCACAATATTTGTCAAAAAATTACTTTCATATTCTAATGATTGTAGTTTATCTCCAACAACATTTATATAACATGATGTTTCATAAATTAATTTAATCATAGCATGTAAATAATTTTCAGGTAAATCCTGTACTTCATCGATCCATATTTCAGATTCTTTGCTTAATTGAATATGTTGTCCTCCATATCTCATATATCCATTTTTAATCTTATTAGCACCATTAATTTTAATATTATCAACTATACCTTTAAAAAAATTGGCACCTTGGATATTTGAATTAGATAAATTAAAACAAAACGAATCTATTGTTCCAATAATAACTATACATTCTCTTTTAGATTGTTTATGTGTATATTTGATGACATAATGTTTATCAGTGTTTTCTTCTATACTATTTGTTATATTTTCAATATGATATACTTCTTCGCCCTTTTCAAAACGTTTTTTTTGGTCGTTTAATTCTTCATAAATTACAGTTTTAGCAGAATGTTGTTTAGTTATAATAATATATGTTTTTCTATCAATATTTTCTGTAATAGATTTCCATATACCATATGTTTTACCATTACCAGCACCTTGCTGATAAACACCTAAACCAGATTTAACAACGTTTTCGTCACTCCAAAATTCCCATATTTTCTCGGGTTTTGTTTTTAAAAAATCGATTGTTTCTTTTAATGTTTTAGGCTCTTTTAATTCAATCATTCCACTTTTAATTTTATTAAGTTCTATTTTAAAAATAAGTTCATTTATTTCAAGTAGAATGAAATTATATGTTTTAATAAATGATTTATATTTCCATAATTGGTTAAATATTAATAAATAATTTCCACTTGATAATTGGTCTAATTCAACACCTTCATTACCATCAATTAACCATATAATTTCTTTACCAAATTCATTCCAATCATTAAATCTATTAACTATTTCATGTTCTGAAATATATGAATGTTGGATTTCACAAGTTCTATTACTACTTAAACGAATATCCGCTCTCCTACAAGTATTAGAAACTTTAGATGAACAATAAAATTTAATTTCCCGCATATCTTTTGGAAATTGATTTTCCATACTATCATGCCATTTCCCTGGCATTTCAATACAATACAATACTCTTTATATCTTTAAATATTTATTTTAAAAGAAAATAAACTTTTAGAAAAAGTTTAGACAAAAATAAACTTTAAGGAGCCAACATTTTTATTATACGTGTTGAATACTTTTTATAGGTTATTATATTTTGTTGTTTTAGTTTGCTGTTATTATCTTCTGACATTATATCATTATTTATATACATTATTCGTTCTTTAACTGTTGTAATAAACGTATCTAATCCGAATATTTTGTTTAATATTATGTGTTTATATTCAATAATTTTCTTTAACACTTTGTTAATAATAATTAGTCTTTTATTTATGTATTGAGGTGCTTCATTATATTTTATAATATCAAACTCATTTAGTATAGGAATCATTTCATTAACGAATTGTTTAGATATTATTTTATCAGCTTGTGATAAAATACGCACTCTAGTTACTATATTTTCATAGGATCTTCTACATAATGGACAATGTTTCGTTAGACATAACGAAAGACATTTATGATGAAATCTATGACCACACTCTAATTCTCTGTATATTTTACCATTTTTACAAAGACAAATAGAACAATTCTCCATGTTTATTTTATTAATAAAAAATAAACAATTAAATCAATTTTTAATTGTTTATTTTATTAATAAAAAATAAACAATTAAATCAATTTTTAATAAATATTACTAATATGTACAAAAATAAGGTGATATGTAAACTATTTAAATAATGATGAAACTTTTTCTTTCAGTTTATCAAATTCTTTATTTTTAGTTTCAATCAAAGTTTTTGACTTGCCATTTTCTGTTTCAAGAATTTTAATCTGTTCTTTTTTTTCTTCTAATTGTTTTAAAAGAATTTCCTGATATTGATCATTAATTGGTTCTTTGGATGTTTTAATATTAATAATTATTTGTTCCATTGAAGACTTAGTAATAACATGTTGTTCTTTTTCATTTTCAATATTTTTTTCTAACTCTTTAATACTAGTATCATATTCTTCAATTTTTAATTTCAAATCACGAATACTTTCATTATTAATACGTTGTTGGTTTCTCTCATTGACTAGTTTTTGTTGACTTTCTATTTGTTTATCAATAATAGTGTTATTAGTTGTTTTTAATTCTTCCATTTTCAAAGTTTGTTTATCTATTTCAGACTTCAATGTACTTATTGTATTTTCCATTTGTCTACATTTTGTTTTTATTTCACTTGCTTCAAGATTTATAGTCTTCCATTTAATAATTTCTTTTTGTAGAATACTTGTTTTATCTATTTCTTGATGTAATTGTGTATTTAATTCTTCTAACAATGAATTGTATTCTGATAATTTGATAGATGAACTATTTTCTGATTCAATAAATTGGGTTCTTTCTCGTCTAAGATATTCTATTTGTTCTTGTTGTTTAGCATTACATATTTCCAATTCACGAATGCGTTGCGATTGTGCAAAAATCTTTTTCTCATCATCCATAGTATCTTCATTTGTTAGATTAGATTTAGAAGCAGATGGACATAAATGTTCCAATTTTTCTGATAAAATTTGAAATTGGGAAAAGAATGATTGTTTTTCATCATAGTGATAAAACTTAATTAGAGTATGAAATAGTGTCTTATATTCAATTCGTTTATCTTTACTCGTGTCATAAGTAGGATAAGATTCAACAAAGGTTTTCATAACAGTATAATCATCTAAATCTTCTGGACAAGTTGAATTAAATATTAATGGTCTTTGCCCACTGGGATCTTTATAATTATGATACAAGTTTAATTTATCTTGATTAATGAAGAACGAATACAACGGAAATTTTGAATAATTACAAACTAAATATGTTTTCAATTTAGGAATATAAATATTAAGATAATCATCAATCCAAATTTCTAACTGTGTGGTCTCTTTTTTACTATTAATATTTGAGTCATTATCATTAAAAATATGCCTGAGAAAATCTCTACTATGATTATTACAATTACAATAATTATTACAGTCGCACTGTTTCTTAAAGGTTCCATTTGATTCAATACTACCACCAGTTTTATTAGATATATATGTTCTATCTTTAAAAGAACGTGTATCTTCCTTGCCTCTCAAATAAGTCACAGGTTGTGATGATCTATTAAGAAGATTTTTAAATTCATGTTCCATTAGAACCCCTGAAAATAATTGTTTCGCTACAATATGTTTATCTGGAAGACTAATAGCATCAAGGTAATCATTTTTATTAATATCATATACATAATCAATAATACTATCTTCTAATGGATTTGATTCAAGTTCAGTTCTAAACGCATTAAAATCTGTAAAGGAATGTTCCATGAAATCATCTAAATTTGTGTTTAATGTTTGGGTAACACCTGATTTTTTATTTAGTTGTGATAATAACTCACCAAATGTCTGCTTATGTTCATCTAAAGCAGAATTTGTTTTATCGTAAAAGTTAAGAATTTGTTCTTTATGTTTATGGAAAGTCATAGTCAATAATATATTAACACTTGTGATAAAATAAAATAACAAAAAAGTAAATCAATTTTCTTAATAACAAAATAACAAATTATTTAAATTATACTAGATTTATTAGATTTTAAGATATTAACTCCCAGCATACCACTCAATAATACCATCATTATTTAAATCGATTGATTCTAAAAAGTGATGATTACATTCTAATTTAAAATCTTGTTTTATTAGTTCGTTAATAATATATCTACGTGTCATAGGTTTAGTTGATTGAATCACAAATATATTTTTCATTTGTATAGAATCTGAGTAGCAATAGCAATCGAATGTTTGAATTAATTTAACCTTTTTCTTTGTTGTAATCACGGTGTGTAAATCTTTGTAATCGATACAAATATCAAACATTGCGTTTGGGAATAGTTCATCTATGATTGTTTGTTCAAATTTGTACATTGTATAACCTTTTTCTTCATCATCATATGTTTTGTTTAAAAATAATCCACTAAATCCTTCTAAAGTTGTTTCCATTTTAGTTATATTTGCTTCTATTTCATTCAAATCATCAAATAGATGGTTAAATGTTGTATTGTATATTTCTGATTGTGGACAATGATTCACTTTTTTTTCACGATTTAATGTGTTTTCTTTAGTATTTCTTTCACGGATTTCATCTAATGTCATAGACGAATTTTCATATGCTAGATCTCCTCCAAATGAGACATCATATTCATTAAAATATAAAATATCGAAAATTTTAGTATTGTCGCTATTGACAATTGTTGTATGATAATCACTGCTTTTTGGTCTCCATTTTTCGTTAGGCATTACAATGTTAGCTAATGTTAAACAGAATGTTGGATTCCACCAATGACAACCACCCCTTAAACAATAGGAATCGATGTGTGTTTTTTTATAATTATTGATAAAGGGTTCTAATATCGGATCTAAATAGTCATCACGATATTCTTCATATTCTAATTCTGGATTTGTGTTTGATTTTTTCTCATCGTCGTAATTATCCCAAGGGAATGGTTTAATCATATTATGTTGTTCTAAGGTATCTATTAAGGTATCTTCCCAATCCATTTGATGATCTACACTAAAACTAGAATAATCCGCTGGAGAACTATTTTTATTAAAATAGCATTCTCCATTCTTATCATTAAAATAGTCATAAATATGCTTGTATGATGTGAACTTAATGTCTGGATTAATAGAATTGTTCATGTATCCTAATACACCTTTTTTAATAGCATTTTTAACTTTTACAGTATTTAATAATGGCACTATTACCTCGTACCAATTTTCTTTGAAATTATAATTTTTAGGCATTTATTTATATTGACACACCTAATCTTTAACTAAACTTTTCTAAAAAGAAACTTTTAGAAAAAGTTTTAATATATTATTATAATATAATGTCTAGTACTATAAAAGGTCGTTCTGTATTAAGTTTTATTCAAACTGAAATTAAAAATAACGATAGTATAGATACCATATTAAAAACATTCGATGAAATAGAAGAAGTTGGTGAAATAGAAGGACAGCCAATAAAATATTCAGATAGAGGATTTGTTTATGAACGATTATGGGATATATGTGTTAAATTTGGTTTAGTTGATAATTTAACATTAAATCCAATTCATAAAGACAAGGGGGGAAACCACTTACAAACAAGTCATATTTTTGGTAATGTAAATAATGAAACAAATGTAGAATTTGATCTAACTATATGGAATACTAATTTTAAATCCTTTATAGAAGAATCTATACAAAGTGGAAATAGTGGTGGATATTCGGATATAACATTTATAAATAAAAAATATAATAATGAACAAGGTTCATATGAGATATCTGAAACATTAAATATGATATCCGTAAAATATTTTGAAAACGACGGAAAAAAAGGTCCTGATAAATATGATATTGGAAAATTATGTACATTAATTGAAAAACATGGTAAATCTGACCGAGAAATAAAAATTTTATTATTTGTAAAGGATAAAAAAACGGTACAAACAAAATTTGAGAAAGCCAATAAATCAAGTGATATAATGATTAAATATATTAATCCTGGTGGAAACTATGAAAATATTTATGACAAAAATGATTTAGAACAACATTTTTATAAATTAAAACAATTATTAGAATTGTATAATTATTTAGAAACCCCTCTTGATCAAATAAATTTTCAAAAATATTTAGGAATTTTAAAACAACCTTTTATTCCAAGATTTCATCAAGAATTATTTATTAATAAAATAGATGAACTTTTAACTAAAAAATATAAAAATATTTTAGTTGGAGCTATTCCACGTTCAGGTAAAACATATATAATGGCTGGAAGTATATTAAAATATGTTAAAACACATCCAAGGGAAAAAAGAAATTTTGTCATTATAACTCCAGCACCTTCTGAAACATTTCCAGAATATTTATCATTATTTAATAATTATATAGATTTTTCAGAAGAATGGAATATAATTAATACAAAAGAAGGAAAGAGACAAATTAAAGATATAGATCCAAGGAAAAATAATATTATTGTTGTATCTAAACAAAAACTAGGATGGGTGGAATCTAATGATAAAAAAATAATTAATGAAGGTGCTGAAGTGACATTAAAAAATTTAAATGATATTTTTCCTCAAGGAACTAAATTAGATTTAATTTTTTTAGATGAAGCACATTTTGGTATGAGCACACAAAAAGCAGGAACAATTTTAACACAACTCGATAGTTTATGTGGTTCTACTCCTAAAATATTCGTTACCGCTACTTATAAAAAACCATTAGAGACATATGGTATAGATACGACGCCAGATGCTAAAATTACATGGGATTTGAATGATATTAATATAATGAAAAAAATAGAATTATTAGAAGAAGATAATGAAATTAAAACTAGATTTGGTAAAAAATTATACGAAGAAGTAATTAAAAATTACACTTTACAACAAATAAAAGAAAATTATAATGTATATCCACAACCGTATTTAATAACAAGTATTTGGGATTATCAATATATTATGGATGAAAAACTAAAAATAGGTGATACAAACTATGGATTTGATATGGAAAAATTATTTACGTTAAAAGGTGCTACGAATGATACATTTGAAAATCAATCATCAGTAGAAAATGTATTAAGATACTATTTCGGAGAACCTGATAGGGAAAATGACTATAAAATTCAACATATGACTAAACATAGAGGTATTTTACCTCGTATTAATAATATATGTCAAAATAAATGTAGAACGATGCAAATTAAAAATAAACCTACCTCCCAATTATGGTTTATGCCATATGGACAA
>Ga0257126_1003427_pt1 | contig 10010 bp, 8 predicted proteins | sample SI060_120mmetaG_FD_190151 | JGI IMG/M metagenome (GOLD analysis project Ga0257126, IMG submission 190151) | Marine microbial communities from Saanich Inlet, British Columbia, Canada - SI060_120m | ecosystem: Environmental > Aquatic > Marine > Inlet | place: Canada: British Columbia | collected... | reverse complement strand
TTGATTTTTTGACCTGTCCCCCCATTACTTCTTAGAAAAGAAAATTTTTTACTGAGTTAGGAAACTTTTTTATTGGGGCCCGAAGAAACTTAAATATAGAGGTAGGACAATTTAATGTACGGCAGTGAACTTATTTAATATGGCTTGGAAACTTTTTTGTTGGAAAACGATATGGGCTGCTTGACTGCCATAAAAAAAGTAAACATTCTTCCAGCCAGCTTCGCCACGCTTTTGGTATGCATCCCTCCATCTATAGAAGCTGGACCTGCCTATCCCAAAATACCGGCAGGCTTTGCGGGCATTGCCGATCTTCTCCGCGTATTGGAGCACTCTAAGCTTGCGTTGAATGTCGCTTTCGTCGTTCGTCATGAATACTTCCTCCATCCCAAATCAGGGAAATTACAGGAAGTGCCCCGAGAGTCCGTACATGTCCGTTGTCAGAGTATTTGGGTCCAAGGGCGTCTCAAATTAAGAGATGGTCTGACTCATCTTGTTGATATTATTATGCGGCGATTTTTCTATGTTGCAAGCGCCGTGCTTCAAAGGTCTTTTGTTTGATTCTTTCTCTTTGTTTTAGAATGGCTTGGGAGCTGCTCAGTCTGGTGATTATGCGACAGCCCTGCAAGAGTGGAGACCTTTGGCTGAGCAAGGTGGTGCTGATGCACAAACCATGCTTGGGGGGATGTACCAATTGGCCAAGGAGTTCCACAAGACTACGCAGAGACGGTAAAGTGGTTCGCTCATGGCCATCAGCTTGTGGGGTAAGCGCACCTAAAAACATGGAAAACAACTGCGCATGGCATCTGGACAACGACGGATGCTTTATAACACACTTAAGCTTTATCAGCTAGGTCACACAAGCGTTCTTGAAGGCTCGATGAGTATATCTATGAGTAGACAACACAAACTACGCACGTCAACTCATTGATTTAAATAATTTTAATCAAAACTATTGGCGGCCCCGGAAGGACTCGAACCCTCAACCTCGGACTTAGAAGGTCCTTGCTCTATCCAGTTGAGCTACGGAGCCGCTCGATAACGACAGTAAGTCACTATCTTAATTGTTTGTAACGATCTGTGCATCCGAAATCAAAAGTAAATTTAAACATTTTTCAAAGAGTTCATTCATGGGATAGATTCTTGCAAGATTTGCTCAAAGATAGAACACTATTCAAATTAAATATAAAAAATAAACACCTACATTTTCGGAATGTGTGCAGTACATCAAATAATCTAATGATTGTAAAACAACCATCTGCAAAAGCAGCGTTTATCAATATGATATAAAATCTTAGTCACAGACACATTTGAGATTTTTCATGCTCTTGGTAAAAGTCTCAAAAATTGATTACCATGTCTCGCCATCTTATAACTGATCGAAAGGACCACAGTTTTAAAAATCAATTGAATTACGGGAGCAGTGGTAAGGCTACTTTGCATCAATGAAATTATCTAAAATAGAAACCTTATAGTTCCATAACCTGCGGCCAAAATAAATCCTCAGTAGATTTCAGGCGTAAATTTTGAACCGTCTCCCCATTTTTTCATATAAAAAACAAATTAATGTTGGGTTAAGATGCGAATATAGAGAAGCCAAATAAATAGAATAGGGAGTTAGGACAAAAAGTAATCGCGATATAAACAAATGGAACCGGACTTGAGAAACGTTTTTATTAATGACCCCCTCTACAAATTAGGGACAAAACACACAGCTTATACTTTTTGTCTTCACAACTAAGAACTTTGTTACCAAGCTAATTCTTATAGTGCAGCTGATTAAGTTGCTTGTTGAGAAAACTTCATCAGATTTTCTTAGATGGTCTTTAGCAAGTCCAAAATCCTTCAGAATAGTATTGATTACCTGATAGATTTTACCAAAGCTCCAGCTTTTCTTTATTTATAAAAGGAAACTCTGAACTATTGTTAAAAATTCATTTTCAATCATACTAGTGAGTCCATGATCCACGCCGGTTAGTAGAAAAATTTTCACCATATCCGCCCAAACGAATATTAGCTTTTCGTTTCTTAGGTTCTTGAACAACTGCCTCAATACCCTGTTCTCGCGCGTAATCTTCTGCTTCTTGACGGGTTGCAAAGGCAAGGTGTACCTGGCTCTGAGTATCCGAAGAAGACGTCCATCCCATCAACGGGTCAACTGAACGAGCACTTGTGGGTACAAACTCCAGCATCCAACGTTTAGTTTTAGCAGTTCCAGAAGACATCGCAGTTTTTGCTGGCTGAAAAATACGGGCGCGCATGGGTTGCTCCATAGAGATTCAAAATTCAAGTTGGCCCCTGCTTGGACACTTCGATATGACTCGGTGCAGACAGTAACCGTTCTGTGTTATATGACCGTATTTCGTAGTCACAGCCAGTAAAATCTTTAAATGATAGACGAGCTTGGCATTTTTATAGAAAATAACCAAACTAGGTTTCTTATCTGTCTGCTAAGAAAACGTAGTCTATCTACCACAACTCATTTATATTTCACAACCTTCATATAAAAAAGCATCTTTATTTATTTTATAGAGATCAAAAAACATTGAGGTATCAAATCTATCGCTGTGTTGACAAAATAGCATTTTGCACAAACTTACTTTATTCAAACAATACGCTGCTACCACCCTTGCCTAAATCTGAATAAAAGACAGATAAGAGCGTACATAGCAGGAGCCTGCCAATGCCCTATGCCCATTCAGATTCATCTAAAGCAATACTGGCCAATCCAGCACCAGAAGCCCAGAACCGTCCCAAGCTGGAGGGTGGTATCGCTTTTCAGATGGAAAGTGAGTTCACGCCTGCGGGTGATCAGCCTGTCGCTATCAAAGAATTAAGTTTAGGCGTCAACAACGGTGAACAGGATCAAGTTTTACTTGGGGCCACAGGCACTGGAAAAACCTATACCATGGCAAAGGTCATTGAACATACACAACGTCCAGCGATTATTCTGGCGCCTAACAAGACGTTGGCAGCCCAACTTTATGGAGAATTCAAAGGGTTCTTCCCAAACAACGCTGTGGAGTACTTCGTTAGTTACTATGACTACTACCAACCGGAAGCTTACGTAGCACGTTCGGATACTTATATCGAGAAAGAAAGTCAGATAAATGAACAAATAGACCGCATGCGGCATTCAGCAACCCGTGCACTATTAGAACGTGATGATGTCATAATTGTGGCATCAGTATCATGTATATACGGAATCGGTTCTGTAGAAACCTATGGCGCGATGACGCAAGATATTAAAGTCGGCAACAATTACGAACAACGCCAAGTAATAGCTGATTTAGTTGCTCAGCAATACAAACGAAATGACTCGGCCTTTTTTCGGGGGTGTTTTCGCGTGAGAGGTGATAGTCTAGAGATCTTTCCAGCTCACCTTGATGATCGTGCGTGGCGATTATCATTTTTCGGTGAAGAGCTTGAAAGTATTACCGAATTCGATCCACTTACTGGTGAAAAGACGGACACTATGGAACACATCCGCGTCTACGCCAACTCACATTACGTTACGCCTAAACCAGCAATGTCACAGGCTATATCGGGAATAAAAAAAGAGCTCCGGATCAGGCTTGATCAGCTTGTTGGAGATGGTAAGCTCCTTGAAGCCCAAAGGCTTGAACAACGAACAAATTTTGATCTCGAAATGCTTGAGGCTACCGGAGTTTGTAACGGTATCGAAAACTATTCAAGATATCTAACTGGTCGAGCCCCTGGTGAGCCACCCCCAACCCTATTCGAATTCATACCCGACCATGCAATAGTTTTCGCTGATGAGTCACACGTTTCAGTTCCACAAATAGGTGGAATGTATAAAGGAGACTACCGCCGTAAATTCACTCTAGCAGAACATGGCTTCCGCCTACCCTCCTGCATGGATAACCGGCCCCTTAAATTTGAAGAATGGGACTCGATGCGGCCTCAATCAGTATTTGTTTCAGCCACGCCTGCATCTTGGGAAATCGAGCAAACGGGAGGTGTATTCACAGAACAAGTCATTCGTCCTACTGGCCTTTTGGATCCTCCTGTCGAAATTAGACCCGTTGAAATGCAAGTTGATGATCTCCTCGACGAGGTGCGCAAAGTAGCAAATGATGGGATGCGCACACTCTGCACCACACTGACCAAACGGATGGCTGAAGATCTCACCGAATACATGCATGAACAAGGTATCCGCGTCCGTTACATGCACTCCGAGATCGATACCATCGAACGAATTGAAATCTTACGTGATTTAAGGCTTGGTGCTTTTGACGTGTTAATAGGGATCAATTTGCTGCGGGAGGGTCTCGACATCCCAGAATGTGGCTTAGTGGCAATATTGGATGCTGACAAGGAGGGGTTTCTTCGTTCAGAAACATCTCTCGTACAAACGATTGGTCGTGCCGCACGTAATGTAAAAGGCCGGGTTATTATGTATGCTGATCGTATCACTGGCTCTATGGAGCGTGCACTAGCGGAAACCAATCGCCGTCGTGCCAAGCAGCAAGCTTATAATCTAAAGCATGGTATCACGCCAGAAACGGTGAAAAAAAATGTCGAGGATATCCTTGCGGGCTTGTATAAAGGTGATACGGACCAAAGTCGTGTAACAGCAAAAATAGATAACGCTGTCGCTGGCGGTAATTTACAAACTGTGCTCGATGGATTTCGTGCAGATATGCGGAAGGCTGCTGAGAATTTAGAGTTCGAGGAGGCTGCCCGCTTACGCGATGAAGTAAAACGTCTAGAAGCGGTTGACTTAGCAGTAGCAGATGATCCGATGGCACGACAATACGCAGTAGAAAAGGCCGTGGATGACGCACAAAAATCATCAGGGCGCTCAACGGCAGGACGAGGCGGACAGCGAGGTGGAAATGTGAGGCGCCGGAAGCGGTAAACGCCTCACTGCAAAGCTTATAGTGACTAAATTTATTCCATTCTATGAGTCACCAAATATAATGCATCGGTTAAAATGGGTCTAAAGTGTCAAAAATTAGTATTTTTAATTATGACATGTTTGCGTGCTTTAATTGGTCAATAAATTTGTGAATATCGCTCGGTTAGTCAGTCTATCTTCCGGAGAACAGTTAGTTTATCTTATCCAGACCCAAGTCTTATAAACACTATGAAACCAGTTTTCCACTCAAAGCCTCATCAATCAATTTAACTGTTTCATCAACACCATAAAGCGCAATAAAACCGCCAAATCTCGGACCTTGACTTGATCCCAGAAGAACTTCGTATATGGCAGTGAACCAGTCGCGCAATGGATCAAATCGCTCACGTCCCTCAGCATAAACAATCGACTGTAACGTTTCATCATCCACTGCACCGTCGTGAGCAATTAATGCATCGCGCAAAGCCTCCAGTGCTTGCTGTTCGACTTTACTAGCAGTGCGGTACCTTTTGGTGGGTTTTACAAAATCATTATAATACCGCACTGCAAAGCCTACTGCCTGATCCATACTTGGGTGACTTTCCGGACCGCTGCCTGGCACATAACGCTGGATAAAGCCCCACAACGTCTCCTTTGTCTCTGCAGAACTAACCGAGGCAAGATTCAATAACATAGCAAATGAAATTACCATATCACTCTTGGGAACATGACCGTTGTGTATGTGCCATACTGGATTGTTTAAGCGTGCTTTTTCATCTTGGGTTTCATAAGCACGCAACTGTTGATGATATTCATCCACAGCTTTAGGAATTACATCAAAATACATCCTCTTTGCGGTCTTAGGCTTTTGATACATAAAGTACGATAGGCTTTCCGCACTCGCATAGTTAAGCCATTGATCAATGCTAACACCATTGCCGGAAGACTTTGAGATTTTGTGCCCATTCTCATCCAAAAATAGCTCATAGGTAAAATGCTCTGGCTTACGTTGACCTAATATCTCACAAATACGATCATAGATCGGAGTATTAGTGCTATGGTCTTTCCCATACATTTCAAAATCAACACCAAGGGCTGCCCAGCGCGCTCCAAAGTCAGGTTTCCATTGCAACTTAACGTTACCGCCAGTTATGGGCAACGTCATTTCCCTACCGTCCTCATCATCGAAAGTAACTGTCCCATCAACTGCGTTTACTGATTTCATCGGAACGTACATTACTCGACCAGTTTTAGGATGTATTGGTAGAAAAATAGAATACGTCTGCTGTCTTTCCTCACGCAGAGATGCCATCATGACTTTCATTATATCACTATACTTTTCAGCAGCACGAAGTAGCACTTCATCAAACTGGCCAGATTTATAAAAATCCGTTGCAGAAATGAATTCATATTCAAACCCAAAAGTATCTAAAAAACGGCGCAGCATCGCATTATTATGATGACCAAAACTTTCATATGTACCAAAAGGGTCAGGCACAGAGGTTAATGGCATTTGCAAATACTGTTCTAACGCATCAGGGTTTGGAACATTGCTTGGCACCTTACGCATGCCATCGAGATCATCAGAAAAACAGATCAACTTGGCCGGAATATCACTTATAGCTTGAAATGCACGCATGACCATTGATGTCCGAGCAACTTCACCAAAAGTACCTATATGAGGCAATCCAGACGGGCCGTAGCCTGTCTCAAAAAGAACAAATTCCTTCTCAGGTATAATCTTTTGATAACGTTTAAGCACCTTACGAGCTTCTTCGAAGGGCCATGCTTTACTCATCATCGCAGCGTCACGAAAACTCGACATCAGGTGTGTCCTAAATTCTTGCGCCACAGACTATCCGTGGCATCTTAATAACCCATCGCACAATTCAGCCCGACGGAAATCACGCCCACTTAGTGTGATCTCGCAGCTTCCTATTGCGGGCAGCCATTAGCGTCAATATTGACTGCAAGATCGTTTCGTCTCATAGGGTTTTCTTAATGTCTAATTCTACTTCATATTCTCTCACAGCCCAAGACGCCCTTGTTGCTCTCATGATTGCAGTTTCTGCTTCAGATGAAGACATTCGAACAGCGGAACTAGTCAAGATTAACTCAACCGTGAACAACCTTCCAGTCTTTGCCAATTACGATGTAGACCGGTTCAATATAGTTGTGCAGACAGTTTTTGATTTGTTTGAACAGGAAGATGGGCTAGATGCGCTTTTCGGCCTTGTCCGCACAGCATTACCGAAACAACTTTATGAAACAGCTTATGCTTTATCGTGTGACGCTGCCGCCGCAGATGGTAAGCTTGGAGAAGCTGAGCTTCGCTTGCTTGAAGAAATTAGATATGAGTTAGAAATTGATCGCCTACATGCCGCAGCAATTGAGCGAGGCGCACGAGCGCGCCATATGACACTCTAAGGCAGGCAGTCCCCCTCACAGGCAATAAATTTCAATTAGTGATCCATAAGTCATTCACAGTAATTATACGAATTTTAAGATGTAGGCCTTTAGTAATCAGAGGTGGCGCATACCTCTACATAGGTAAAATATTGCATAAAATCCTGCTTGGAATATAATCTAACAACTAACCCACTTTCTCAGTTTCTCAGTTTCACAAACGGGTCAAGCGTAATAGTGAGTACATATAAACAGAGATCTTACCAATTTAGCTGTCAACGCACTGACTAATGTTTCAGGTGCCATATATCAGGCTCCACCTTTTAATTAATTTTTGTTGCATTGTCTTAGCCCTTCTATTCCATGGTCGCGCACCCTGTGGTGCTTCACGATTAGTTTTAGCAAGCTGTGACCTAGTCTCATTATCAGCGGCAAAAATAGCGAAAGCCATCACAGTTCCATCGTGCGCAGTGATATAACCTGCCAGCCCAGACACAAAATTCAAAGTTCCTGTTTTTGCATCCACTTTAATCGGATGTGCCTTTATGGGCCGCCCTTTATTGTCACGCATTGCAACAGGTTTTAAAATTGGACGCAGCGTCTCTTTTGTATCAACTTTAATTAAGGCTATGACCATATCGTCTGAATTCATCCGGCTTCTACCACTTAAGCCAGAATGATCCACCAGCCTGATATCTTGGAGCCCCATGGTAACTTCTGCCCATCTGTTCATTTCAGATGCAGAAGATTCCAAGTTTTGCACATTTCCAATTCGCTTCAAAGTTGCAGACATACCAACCATTTCAGCAGTAATATTTGTCGAATAACGGAGCATGCCCTTTAGAATAAGGCTTAATTCGTCACTTTGATGGCTAGCAATTAATTTTCCAATGGGCGCTCTACTAATCACTTTTGGTTCTTTAAGAATTATCCCCTGTGATCGAGCAAGCGTTTGAAATACATCTCCAGCATATAAGGCAGGCTTACGCACAGGTAGCCATCGCGCTCCACTATTACCCAACGCACTCCGCGCCACAGTCCAATGATCTAATCCTTCAGCATCCGTGTAAGTATAAATTGGGAGACTTCTTTTCACGACTTGCATTTTAGCCATTGAAACCTCAGGGCGCACCCGCTTGGACCGCGCGTCCATCGTAACACCATATCCTTTGTCAGCCCTTCGCCACTCAAAATGAACTCGATTAAAGTTAAGTGCTATGCCACTAATCGCTGGGCTATAACCAACGTGGTCAGGTTGGGATTGATCAATAGTTTGAATATAAGGCAGGGCGCTTTCATCTACTTTAAAAGCACCACGCACCTCGCGAATGCCGGCAGATTTAAGAGCCTTTGCAAGTCCAGAAAGTGCGTCAGTGTTGAAGGTTGGATCACCGCCACCCACGAGAATGAGGTCACCCAATATCACTCCTTCAGATACACCACCTGTTGCAAACAGCCGCGTAGTGAATCGGTAAGAAGAACCTAAAGTATCCAACGCATATAGAGCTGTTATCGCTTTAGCCACACTAGCTGGAGGCAGCCCCATTTGGCTATTATAGCCTTCTAAACGTAATCCAGTCTCGGCATTGAAAACTGAGTAACCTACCTGCCCATCCAGCTTTGCAGCAGAAATTATAGCTTCCCCGCCTTCTGCTGCTTTCTTAAAATGGTCAGTTCCACGGGCAAGTGGACGTAAAGAAATTATTGGCGGCGTAGCAACTGCAGCTTGTCCCAGTAGACTGGCAGTTGCTGCCATAAATAAACGTCTCGAAAACTTTTTAGTCATAAATAATTCTAATCACCCACAAAGAAAACAAATACCCAATTAATTTTAAGTCAAATAATTCCAAAAGCCAGATGCTCTTATGGCGCTTGAAGAATGTGACGACATCGGCACGTTAACAAAGCACCACGCGGGCGACCTCATATGACCTAAAATCTGGCTTTCATAGGCTTTAATTCGCGCATGACGATACACACGAGCTGCTGGGCTGAACCTAGCAGAAATACGCTCCCCAGGTCGAGCTAGCACTCCAACTGGTATATTATTCATGATCCATCTCCAGTTCTGCCATTTATGAAATTGGGCTAAATTATCGGCTCCCATCAACCATACAAAACGCACTCTAGGATACAGTGCATTTAATGCTGACAGCGTTTGTGCTGTATACCGCGTTCCAAGGCGGGTCTCGAGATCTGTGACTTCTACGCGAGGATGCGACATAACTTTAAGGGAATGTCGCATACGATAACTTAAGAGTGCCGGATCATTGCTTTTGAGAGGGTTACTAGGACTTACAAGCCACCAGACTTTCTCAAGACCAAAACGCTTTAATGCTTCCCGCGTTATCAGAGCATGCCCAACGTGCGCTGGATCAAATGTTCCACCAAGCAGACCAATTACTTGGCCAGGTCGAGCAATGGGAAAGGCATGGCGCATTACTGAATTGTCCAGTTCAAGTCGAAACATCTGATATAAATCCTTTAGCAACAGAATCCAATTATCAACTCACCTTCTCTCCTTGAAACATTCAGGTTGTTTGTATCTAAAGGAGCAAATAAATATCTCGCTTAATGATAATCTGAGACCACAAAGTACGTTCCACAAAATTCATAATTAAAATAAAATCTTTATTTTAAAGCAGCAACTTGTATATTTAGCCATTCTTTGCAGCATCACTCAATTAAAAATCTATTCATTCTTGAATATTATCTTTTAGCCTATGAAGAAAAATACAGTTCAAAC
>Ga0257126_1003426_pt1 | contig 10011 bp, 5 predicted proteins | sample SI060_120mmetaG_FD_190151 | JGI IMG/M metagenome (GOLD analysis project Ga0257126, IMG submission 190151) | Marine microbial communities from Saanich Inlet, British Columbia, Canada - SI060_120m | ecosystem: Environmental > Aquatic > Marine > Inlet | place: Canada: British Columbia | collected... | reverse complement strand
ATCTAACTTCTATCAATAAACAACACGAACGCCAGACGCCGATTCGCGGGTATATCATCAATCTCGGTGGGGAGCCAAGAACAGACCGCCTGCCGGACATAGCGCTCAAGACCCTTGATGGGCGAACGCTGAAGCTCCCGCAGGAAACCAACGGCAAACTGACGCTGTTGGTCTTTGCCGAGCCGTTCGCTGAACCCAATGCGGAGTTGCCCATCGACGCCGCCGGGGAAGGTGAAGAAATAAAGTGGCGGGGACTCAGTATGCTCCAATACACCTGCGACCTGGCAGACAGGCATGTCAACAAAGACGTCACTACGATCGTGGCCTTTTTGTCCGAAGATGCCCAGCGCATCGATGCCCTGATAAAAGCGAGGAAATTGACCTGCCAGGCCGCCATCGTGCCCGGCGGCCTCGCAAACCCGATGGTGCGCCGACTGGGCGTTCTTTACGCGGATCGTATCCCCAACGTCTTCCTGCTCCGCCGGGACGGCTCCATCGCGTGGCACGCATCGGGAGTGCCACACGAAGATAGCCAGGAATGGGTAAACTTGCTCGCCGCGAAAGTCCAGATCGAGGCCTGTGAAGTGGAGACGGCCTACGAGGCTCTAAAGAAGGGCAATTTCAAGGAGGCGGCACGCGTCTTCGGCGGCCCCTATCTTCCCTGGGCCCCCGATCGCTACGGCTGGCGAGGCCCGAGATACCACGGGCAGGCCCTGGCCTACATGGGCCTCAAGGACTGGAATGCCGCGCTCGAGTCGATCGAGAAGGCAATCGACGCCCAGAAATTGCTCTACTTCCGGGGCCGAAGAGAAAAGAGCGGAGCGTGGTGGCGAAAGGAAGCCGCCACGGTGACGGTCAAACACCCGGATGACACTTTGGTGGAACTGTGGAACACCAAGGCCGAGATTCTCGATAAGCTTGGCCGCAGGGACGAGGCGGCCCAAATGCGTAAGCGCTCCAAAGAGCCAGCCAAAGCCGTTGGTCCGAGCCCATACAAGTCGACCCACGAGAGATTAAAAGACTGGTTGAAGCAGCACAGAATGGACACACAAAAACCATGAACACACGAACAACGATTGGCAGTCCTGCTGGGGGCGTGCCCCGCATCCCATGCAGCCGCGATGATAACACATCTACAACAAAGGAAGATCGAATTATGAAGAAACAGGACATCATCAAGAGTGCATGGATCATGACGATCCTGGCCCTATCGACATCCGTCATTGCGGCGGCGAAACCAGCACCGGTCAGCCTGAGCCCCGAAGGGGAGAAGATCGAGGCACATTACAGCAAGATGCTGGCTGATCTGAAGAAAGAGATTGTATCCCAGGTGCCCAGGGCAGATGAGAAAGCTGAGGCCGAATTCACTAAGCAGTTGGAAGCGCTTCGCAATGTCCCGCCTATTACCAAGACCGTCAGGAACCGTTTTACCAAGCTCATGCAGGAAGTCACCCTGAAATGCGACCCGGGCAACCCTGCCTTTGTCGAAAAACAGAAGGAGGTACTTCTGGCGGCAAGGGCTGTTCTGGAAAATGTTGACGGTTTCCTGAGCGATGACACGGACTATGCGAAACTGGCGAAGTTCGCATTCTTATCTCATGCTACCCCGAATCGTCTGGCCGGGTTTGCACAACAGGGCGAAGAGGAAAGAGCGCTGATCGATGACCTTCTGAATGACGACGAACTAGTTGCGCAGGTCATGCTCCTGGGTGGATCCGGGGATTACGGTCAAGCCATGCGAACCTACAGGGCGATTCAAAAAGCCGTGAAGCGCGCTCACGAAGGCTTCTTTCAAACCTGGGCCCTGGCTGCATCGCTCCGGTATTACGGTAAGAACTATATCGATGGTCCGACGGAAAAGTCCCTGGTCAAGTACTACCTGAATTACCTGAAGGCATACGACGACGGCATGCTGGATCCGGCGTTTTCCAAACTGGGCGGTACAGGATGGAACTACCGCTTTGTACTTCCGGACTACTACGGGCTTGAAGATATCGAGTGGATGAGAAAGGTGATGCGCAACTACCGTCCCGACCACATGCGCCTGGAATACAGATGGCGCTACTGCCGTATCGTTAAAACCGACGTCCCCTACGGCTCGCAGTTTAACCCGGCACGCCCCGATTTGAACCTGTCGGGAATTCAGAATGCCCTTCTCGTAGGCGGTGTCTGCGGCGCGCGTTCTTTTGCCGGGCAAGTATCGTGCTACGCTTTTGGAATACCGACTCTCCGTGCGCCCTCCCCGGGTCATGGCGCCATGGCGCACTGGACTCCGGAGGGATGGACGACGGTCCTGGGGCCACACTTTTATTTCTGCAGCCACATCGGTGGATATCCCCCCATGGAGTTCCTGTTGCTCTCCCAGGCGCAAGAAGATCCCGAGGGGTTCAAAAAGGCTCTGATGTGTGAGTGGCTAGGGAAAGCACTGGGTGAAGCTGCCCCGAGTAACTACGGATCAAGCGGTGGTTTCTGGTCATTGCTGGGTCTCTACAAAAAACATGCCATCGTCGAAGATGAGAAAATAAAAGACATAGGCGCCACGGGTGAAGAACTCGCGGAATCCGATGTGAGTACCGAGAAGGAAGAGATCGAGAAGATCGAGATCCCTGAAAAGTTCCGCAAGATCACCATGGCCGAGGATGGCACCATCACCATTCCCGTCGCGGCATGCAAATCACCGGAAAACGGTGAAAAGATAAGATTCATGGAAAGCTTCGATGGCGGAATGCAAGCGCACTACGGTTTGATGGGCCAGCGCCCGGAATTGTTCAGCTACAGCATAAATGTTCCAAAGGCCGGCAAATACGAACTCACGGCCCATGTCTGTACCGTGACTGTGGACCGACAAGCCCTGCTTCGCGTCAACAGGAGAACGCTCCTGGATATCGACATTCCGTTCACCAGAGCCGACTGGATGGACACCGAACCTGTCGAACTCGACTTGAAAGAGGGACGAAACCGAATCGGATATACCCATTACACCCCGAACAAGGGTGTGAGCATCAAGCATTTCACCCTGAAGCCGGTGAAGATGGTGGTGACAACGTCCGGTCTGTCCGCCAGTTCTGCTGGCGCGCGGCAGAACGAGATCGCTAACACGATCGGAGCCAAGATGGCGCTGATCGGCCCTGGGTCATTTATGATGGGTTCGACAACAGGACCAGGCGACGAACGCCCGGCGCACCGCGTGAAGTTGACCAAGGGTTTCTACATGGGGGTGACCGAGGTCACCCAGGAGCAGTGGGAGTCGGTGATGCCCGATAATCGAAGCAGATACAAGGGGGCCGATCGGCCAGTTACGAATGTGACCTTGGAAGACTGCGTCGAGTTCTGCAAGCTGCTGACAAAGAAAGAGAGAGCTCAAGGCAAGCTGCCGGAAGGCGCTGAGTATCGCTTGCCCACGGAAGCGGAGTGGGAATACGTCTGCCGGGCCGGGTCGGAAGCCAATTACGGCTTCGGGGACTCAGAAACGGACCTGGGTGAATACGCCTGGTACCGCGAGAACAGCGGGCGTACGCAGCCGGTTGGCACGAAGAAGCCCAACGCGTGGGGCCTTTTCGATATGCACGGGAACGTCTGGGAATGGTGTGGGGATTGGTACGGGAGCTACAGTGCAGAGGAAACAGAGGATCCGACGGGCGCCCCGGCCGGGGCGAAGCGCGTCTTCCGCGGCGGCAGTTGGGGCAGCGGTGCCGCCCATTGCCGATCGGCGGCTCGCAACGGCTGCCAGAACAACCCCCAATACTACCGGCTCAGTGGCTTGGGCTTCCGCCTCGTGAGGACCTTGCCAGGTCAGTAGTCGCGGCGTCGCCATTCCATTTACGAAAGCCGACTGGATGGACACTGAACCCGTTGAACTCGAACTGAAAGAGGGACGAAACCGGATCTCATTTACCCAGTACGCCCCGAATAAAGGTGTGAGTATCAATTACTTTAAGTTGAAGCCGATGAGTAGGAGGGGGCAGACTCTGTTTGTGATACTGAAACCGTGTAACGCCCTTTCCAACCTGTTCCAGCGGACGAGTGTCCGCGCCGCCTGAAAAGCGATTCACCTCAACAAGGAAGCCTATGATGAAATGCACGAAACTCCTCGCCTCCGGCCTCTGCCTGCTACTCGTCGCCTCGACCGCTCTGGCCGAGAATCCGATCAACGACAAGCTTCCCGACCCTGATGGCAAACCTGCCAATATGAGCAAACCCGTTCAGGTCTTCATCCTCATGGGCCAGTCGAACATGCTTGAGTTCGGCGGGGTCAAGGGAGACAAGAACAACCCCCTTTCTCCCCCATGAACTCAACCCAATTCCGCTCTTCACGGCCTTTCTGCCAAAAGCAAATTCCTAGCAGTTCGTCCATCCGTAGGTCAGAAGTGAGGGGGAAGGTGAATGGCAATACGGGATTCTTCTTGGTATGAAATCCAACATCGAGAGGTATGAAGAAAAAAACTAAAGGCTATAAAATGCACTGGAGCGATCAGGCACGCAGTTTTTTGCATGCGTGCTTAGTGGTGCTGTTGGCATGGGGTTTTTCGGATACGGTCCAAGGTCAGGATACGCTGCAGTTGGCTTCTGAAGGGATCCCCCTCAAAAAGATCGCCGCTTTGCAAGAAGAGTTGGGCGAAGTGAGTCAGGCTAGGTCATCGACCAGAAAGCGGAGAGCCTGTAAAGCTGTGATTCGTGAGGGTGAGGCGATTCTTAGAGCTTCGCCAAGTGCGCCGAACCGCTTTCGGGTCTTGGCAATCGTGTTAGAGACCAAAAAAAAATTGCTGGGACTGGAAAACTCTGAGGGAAATCGCGAGGCCTTATTCAAGACTTGCGAAGACCTTGTAAGGGCCCCTGATGACTATGCCGAATTCCGCTTGGAAGCGGACCTTCTTTTATCCGAAAGGGATCTTGCTCTCGAGGATGCTGATACGGAAAAACGGGCCGGGGTTCTGAGCTTGATTGTTGATCGTTATCGGAGCACCCCGGCGGAGGCGAAAAGTCTCATGATGGCTGCCCGGATTGCCCCGAAGCTACAAGCGTTTGACTTGCAGAAAAGAGTCTTAGACGCTTTAGGCGAACGTTTCGCCGGCGATATGGAGGTGATTGAGTTCCGTCGCAAACACCTCGGGCTCGGTCGAATGGAGGTGTTGTTTAAAGGGGTCTTTATGCGTTCTGACGGCGTTACTCTGCGGTTTCCGGCTGACTTGATGGGGCGGCAAAGTCTTATGGTTTTCTGGTCGCAGAAGACGCCGGGTTTCGAGGACTACCTCAAGATGATCAAGGAGCAGGAGGGTCAATTCCCGGGCCAATTTGAGGTCTTCAGTTTCAACGTTGACGAATTGCCCGACGCGGGAGAATCGACGCTAAAATCGATGGGCTTTACCTGGACGGTGATGCGCTTACCTGGAGGTAAGAAGAGTCAGACCTATCGTTCTTACGTGGTAAGTGATCCGGTCGGCGTCTTTGTCAACGCCTACGGTTATGCTCTCCTCGTGCCGAATTTGCTGAACGCGGCGGAGCAGGCCAAATTGGGCGTGCGCGGTGCTCCCTTGGTGATGTCGACCTTGAATCGCCGTTTGGATAACGCGCGATTTCTTTCGCAATTGCAGGCGCTTTTGATTGGCGATGTTTTAGTCACAGAGCCCGAGGCTAGGACGGTTCGGACTGCCGAGACGGTCCCCATCGAGACGCTGCACGCCATTAAGGAATGTTTCACGCCGGCGCCTTTCCGCTACCGACTGTCGGCTACCGAGGCGCTGGCGAACTACGAGAGGGCTGCGAAATTGTGCGGTGAGGCTGCCGGGAGACATCCGGGTGCTCCAGATCTCTGGATGGTGCGCAACCGAAGAATCATCGCCTTACTGGGCATGTGGAATCTTGCCGGCGAGCCGAGGTATCTTGAAAAAGCAGTCCGAGAGGCGCAGGCTTCTCTGGCCATAAAGCTGCCTCCCGGGGCTGACATCGTGCCGCGCTTTTGTCTCGCTAGGGAAGCTCTCCGGCTCGGGGATTTGAAGTCGGAGTCAGTGATTCAGGATTTGCTCAAGAAAACGGGCGGGGCTGAAGCGCCCTCTTTGGCCTATGCCGCTGCGACGATTTTGGCGCTGAACGCTAATTCAAGGGACTTGCACGAGCGCTACTGCGCCCCACTGCTGGCAGCGCCAGGTGGGGGGGATCCTGCGCTGTGGTCCATGGTCTCGTTCCTTCGTGACCGAGTTTATACTTACCGCCTGTTAAAGGCGAATCACATCAAGAATGAACGTGAATCGGCGCGTGACTACATGATTAATCATGGCACGGCCCCGATGAGGGACGTCTTGCCGACTATGACGCTCAAGACTCTCGACGGGCGAACCCTGACCCTCCCGCAGGATACCAAAGGCAAGCTGACGCTCTTGGTGTTTGTCGAGCCGTCTACCGAACCCGATGCTGAGTTTCCTGTCGACCTCGGAGAAGGGGAAGACAAGAAACCACACCACCATTATCTCCAATTTGCGTGCGACCTTCAAGATAAGCATCTCAACAAAGATCTCACTACGATCGTGGCCTCTTTATCCGAAGACGCGGAACATCTTCATGCCCTGATGAAAAGTAGGGGGCTGACTTGCCAGGCCGCCATTGTTCCGGGTGGCCTCGCGAATCCGATAGTGCGCCGACTGGGTGTTCTTTCGGCCGATCGTATCCCGAACGCCTTTCTGGTCCGTCGTGATGGCTCCATCGCGTGGCGCGCATCGGGACTGCCGTATGGTGATGCCGAAAAATTTGTCAACTTGCTCGCGGCAAAAGTCCACATCGAGAGTTGTGAGGTGGAAACAGCTTACGAGGCTTTAAATAGAAGCGATTTTGAGGAGGCCGCACGCATCTTCGGCGGGCCCTATCTCCCGTGGGATCCCGATCGCTTTGGTTGGCGGCCACCGCGCTATCATGGGAAGGCGTTGGCCTACATGGCGATGAAGGATTGGAAAGCCGCGCTCGAGTCCGTTGAGGTGGCAATCGAAGCGCAGAACTTGAAATACTTACCGGGGCGAAAAAGAGAGAGGGCTCCAAATTGGCGCAAGGACGCGGCCAAGGTCACGGTGACAAATCCTGATGAAATCCTGATTGAGCTCTGGACTACCAAAGCAGAGATTTTGGCCAAGCTCGGGCGCAATGATGAAGCGGCTCAAATACGCGAACGCTATACCAAGCCGACCACAGAATTTCCACCGGGCGTCTATAAGTCATTTCATGAAAAGTTGAAGGAGTGGAAAACACGCAATCAAATCGATAAACCATGAATACCTTAAAAACTCATACATTTTTGGTGGCATTCCTTATTGCAGGATTTTTTGTTGGTCTCGCAAAATCCCAGGAGGCTGCCGACGATTTCTCCAAAAAGGAGATTGTCTCACTGCAGAAGGAATTGGTCGAGGCGGGCGAGCTATCTTCAAAGACGAGGATGCGTCGTGCCTACAAGAGCGTCGTCCGCGATGCGGAAAAACTCTTAAAGTCATTCCCGTCGGCAACAAACCACTACCGGGTTTTGGAACTTATTTTTCAGGGTCAAAAGCGTCTCTTGGCTCAGGATAATTCTAACGAGAACCGTAATGCTCTCCTAGAAACCTGCTCCAAGCTGGCCGGTGCACCTGACGAGGTGGCGGACCTTCGCCTTGAGGCGGATTTGCTGCTTATGGAGAGAGAGCAGTCGATCAAGAAGGCGGATGTGAAGGAGCGTGCCGCCGCACTTGAAGGCGTGATTGCGCGCTACCGCGACACGCCGGGTGAAGCGAAGAGTCTGATGATGGCCTCGCAGATCGCGCCGAAGCTTGAGGCTTTCGACTTGGAAATGGATATCTTGCGAACCATGCAGGAGCGTTTTTCCGACGATCATACGGTGATCGAGTTCCGCCGTAAAAGTCTCGCGGTTGGCCGGATTGAGGCGTTATTCCGGGGCGCCTTCACCCGGACGGATGGAACCTTGCTGAAATTTCCAATCGACCGCTTGGGCCATCCCTGCCTGATGGTTTTCTGGACGAAAAAGACGGAAGGTTTCGGCGTCGCTTTGAAGAAAATGAACGAGTATGAGGAACTCTATCCGGGGCGTTTTGATTTTTTTAGTTTTAATCTCGATGAGTTGCCGGACGCGGGAGAGTCAACGCTGCGCGCGCTCGGGTTGAAATGGACCGCGCTTCAACTTCCCGGTGGAAAGAAAAACCAGGCTTTCCGAACTTATGGTCGAAGAGAGCCGGTGAGTATTTTGGTGAATGCTTATGGATATACTTTGCTGTCGCCGACGGAGAATTACAAAGGGCACCAAGGAACGAAGGTGAACCCCTATCGGTTCGATGATGTCAGGCTCACGAGCGAGCGCTACCAGTCGCAGTTGCAGTCCTTGTTCATCGGCGACTTTCTAGTGACTAATACCGAAACCCCACAATCCGGCCGGCTGGTCGAACCTCTCCGTGCAATTCAAGATTGCTTTGTCAGTCCTCCGCTCCGCTATCGGCTCACTCGTGAGGAGGCCTTGGTGAATTACAGAAAGGCACTAAAACTTTGTGCAGATACAATCGCTAAGCATCCGAAGGATCCTGATCTGTGGCGGGTTCGTAATCGCCGGATCATCGCTTTGCTAGGAATGTGGAAGATGGCCGCTGATCCTAAATATTTCGAACAAGCCGCCAAGGAAGCCCGCGCCCTGTTGGAGGTGTCGCTTCCCGACGGTGCCGATGTTGTTGTGCGATTTTGTCTGGCGATGGAGGGACTTCGTGAAAATGGTGCTGATGCCAAGTCGATTTTATCAGGGCTGATCGATGATGCGGAAGGAAGCACGGTGTCCGTTGCTTCCGCAGCGATTCTTGCTCTCGTTGCTAACTCGCCGGAGCTGCACGAAGATTACCGTGAAATCCTCCTAAAGAAGGATGCTGATGATTCGAGGGTATGGGAAGTGGTGTCCTTTTTGCGCGATCGCTATCACCGCTTGGATCTTCTAAAAGTTAAACTCTCGCGCCCCGAGCGCCGGGTCAGGGCTCGATATGGATATATCGTTTCACCTCGCGAACATGCCGTTAATCACGGTCTGGATCCGATGACCGAGCGTCTGTCTGAGATCGAATTAAAGACGCTTGATGGTGGTGCGTTGAAGTTGCCACGGGAAACGCAGGATAAATTGACCTTGCTGATGTTCGTCGAGCCACCGGATGAACCCGAAGCGGACTTTCCAATTCCCCTGGATAAGAATGGGAAACCTCAGAAGAAGAATGACCCGCTGAGAAATGTCATGAACTATGCCTTCGAATTCGCGGAGCGCCACGTTCATAAAGAAGTTGAGGTGATCGCAGCGTTTCTCTGCGACGATGCTGACCGGGTTCGGGCCTTGATGGAGAAGAATGAATGGCCCTGTCGCGCAGCGATGGTCCCGGGTGGTTTGAGTAACCCATTGGTGCGGCAATTAGGCGTTCTTTCCTCAGACCGTATCCCCAATGTTTATCTTCTTCGGCGTGATGGCACGGTCGCTTGGCACACTTCGGGGTTCGTTTACAAATCTGACTTCGGTTACCCCTTTGCGATTCGGCTTGCGATGGGGGTTCACATCGAAGTGTGCGACACCGAACTTGCCTACCGGGCCTTGGCCAAAGGTGAATTCACGAAAGCCAAAAAGATTTTCTCGGGTCCCTTTCTCCCCGGGAAAGATGAGCGCTATCGCTGGCGTGCCCCGCGTTTTCATGGGCGGGCACTGGCGAACATGGGGTTGAACGATTGGGAATCCTCGCTGGCTGACATCGACACCGCGATCGAGGCACACAAAAAAGAGTTCGATCGCAAAGAAGATGAGCCAGGTAAAAGTCTGGTCGAGATGCGATCTCTCAGGGCCCTCATCCTTGGGAAGCTTGGTCGTGCCGAAGAGGCCAAAGCAGCGCGCAAGTTGGCCGGTATTAAGGTTGTTCCTTATCCGTCATCCCTTTACAAAATATTCCACGATCGATTGTTTAGATTACAGGATCGTCTCGGTTTGGGTAGATAGGAAAAGATGGACTCCCAAAGATAGCGCGAAAG
>Ga0257126_1003424_pt1 | contig 10014 bp, 8 predicted proteins | sample SI060_120mmetaG_FD_190151 | JGI IMG/M metagenome (GOLD analysis project Ga0257126, IMG submission 190151) | Marine microbial communities from Saanich Inlet, British Columbia, Canada - SI060_120m | ecosystem: Environmental > Aquatic > Marine > Inlet | place: Canada: British Columbia | collected... | reverse complement strand
TTGATGCGATTGCATCCAAGCGTCGTAGTGAGAATGGCCTTCAAAAAAATGATTGGCCAGTTCCATATGATCGAATCCCCGATGCGGGCCGGTGCTGCCGAGCGCTGCCATCCGATTTTCGAAAAAATTTTCAGGCGCACCAAGCCAGGGTTCAAAGTGTGCTTTACCCAGCAGGCCCGTTTGGTAGCCGTGTGCTTGCAAATGATGCGCGATAGTGGGCTCGTCTTCAGGCAGACAGACCCCGTTCATCCAAACGCCATGGGATGCGACATGTTGCCCGGTCATGATGGTTGCGCGAGCCGGCATGCACACCACGTTTTGGTTGTGCGCGCGTTGGTAGTTAATGCCGTTGTTGGCCAATTGATCAATATTGGGGGTTCGTGCGATGGTGCCGCCATTGCAGCCAAGCGCATCGAAGCGCATTTGATCTGTTGTGATGAATAAAATATTGCGCGGGGTTACGGGCATAAAAATCCTTGGCTTCGAGTGTCTTGTATGTGGGCTAGCATGGGTCAGGGTTTGCCGCGCCAAACAAGGGACTTGATGCGCTCTGCCGCACCTGACCCCAGGTCACCTTGCGCCAGGTTGTTCTTTCGGGTTAATGCAAAATGGCCCCGGTGCGTTGATCCTGATTTGATCAGTGCGGTAATTGACTTGGCGTCCCAACCAGTCTTGATTGGATAAGGATCTCAGTGGCGATCAAAAGAGTCAAACCCGACGATTGGGCACTGCTTGGGCTGATCCGGCGCGCGGGCATCAATCGCCTTTAAATTAGCCCGCTGGCTTAACGGCGTGGCTGCTTTGATAACGCGCGGTGACGGTATTAATCAAGCCCTGTACGGTTCATTTTAAGCCTGAATGTGATTACATAAGGACTCAATCTACCGACATTTAAAGGAGTTGCCACAATGCACAATTTGGACGGTAAAGTAGCACTTGTAACCGGTGGCACGCGCGGTATTGGCCGAGGGATCGCCGAGGCTTTTCTGTCAGCAGGGGCATCGGTTGCCATTAATGGTCGGTCGGCTGAAAAGGGTGCGGCAACGATTCGAGAATGGTCTGCCGGGGATCGCGCCTTCTACATCGCTGGGGATGTAACCCAAAAGGAAGAAGTGGAAGCGATGGTTGATGCAACGCTTGCGCAGTTCGGCAGGATTGATATTTTGGTGAACAACGCCGGCGGCTCAACCGGTTTCGCGCCCATTCATGAACTCAGCGAAGCGGCCTGGCAAGAGGCCAGCGCATGGATTTTAGATTCCTGCTTTTGGGCCACCCGTCGCGTGCTACCCGATATGCTGCAACGCCAGTGGGGTCGGATTATCAACGTGTCCTCGGTCGAAGGCAGCCAGGCGAGCAAAAAAAATGTGTCGCACTACATTACCTTCAAGCATGCCATGAACGGATTTACCAAAGCGGCAGCGTTTGAGTATGGTGATCAAGGCATTACCGTTAATGCCATCAGTCCTGGCGCGGTGGAGACCGATCTGATGATGGCTCAGGGACCCGCTGCCGCGGAATCAATGGGGCTGACGTATGAAGCCTTCAAGGATGGGTACGCCCAAGAGTCGGCCATTAAACGCCTTAACACGGTTGATGAGGTCGCCGGTCTTGCGTTGTTTTTGGTTGGCGAGCAGGCTGGCGGGATCACGGGTGCGATCCTGCCGGTTGATGGCGGTACCGGGCTGTAGCAAGCAGTTGAGCGGTTCTAACTAGACGCCGTCATGATCGACAAAGCGATGGTGAGAACGATATTGGCTACATGGCCGGTCCGGGCTGGGGCCGTTACCGGCGGTCGACTTGCATCAGACGCCGTATTTCTCATTTTCTGAATCCCAGCCTCAGCACGCTTTCTGGACGGCCTCTTTGCCTTGATCAATCAGCCTGGATGCCCAAGTTCAATAAAATCGGATGAGTCCGGCTTGCGATGCGATCTAATTTAAAACATGCTCAAGATAGGCTTATCCGTCGAACAAAGGAGCAACCCATGATTTCAATTCCAGCCTTACCCAGCGGTTTTTCCAACGCGCTGCTCACGGAGATTTTGCAGGAACACGGTTGCTTGCCAAGCATTGGCGCGGTTAGTGGTCTTACGCAATCGTTGATCGGCGATGGCACCGGAATGATGGCCGAGCTGGCCAAGTTGAACCTGACCTATCGCGGTGATCAAGGCGCGGCGCCAGCAACGCTCATCGCAAAGTTCTCCTCTCAAAATCCGGTCAACCGTGACATGGCGATGAATTATAATCTCTACGAGCGCGAAGCCCGGTTTTTTGGTGAGCTGAGTCCAAAAGCGGGCATTAAAACCCCCGCGATTTATTTCGTTGGGTTTTCAGGCGATCAGTTTCTGATCCTCATGGAAGACTTGTCCGATTATGCTGTGGGGAGCCAAGTGATTGGCGCAGATTTGCATCAGAGCGAATTGGCGATCGATGAATTGGTGAAGCTGCATGGCGCGTTTTGGGGGCGCGTGAACGGGTTAGATTGGGTGCCCTCGGTTGCAGGCAGCTATCATGCCGACAACATGGTGCAGTTTTCGGCAATCGGCGCGCCTGCGATGATAGAGCGTTTTTCGGATTACCTTACGCCCAACTACAGCAAGCACTTGAATGCGCTATTAGCGGCCATTCCGGCGCTTCAAGACAGGATGAGCCAAGGGCCTGTGACCTTTTGTCATGGTGACTTTCGAATGGAGAATTTGCTCTATGGCACCGATGCCGCGCATGCCCAGGTAATGGTGATCGATTTTCAGGGCCCGCTCAAAGCCATTGGCATGAATGATGTGGCATTGTTTTTAGGACAAAGCACGCAAACGGTGGTCCGGCGGGCCCATGAACGAGCATTGATTCAGCGTTATGTTGAAGGCTTGCAAAGCCTGGGTACGTCAGAGCTTTCGTTTGATGCATCATTCGAAAGCTACCGATTGAGCGTCCTGTATAACTGGATCTATGTGACGGTGGTTGCGGGCACGCTGGATGTCAGCAATCCCAAAGCCTACGCTTGGATGGCCCAAATGGTGGCGCGTCAATCAGCGGCATCAGACGATCTTGGGTGCTTTGACCTGCTCAAATCGATTATGGCTTGATGGGTGGGGCGGGTAACGCAAAACGGGGCGGTTGCCGCGCCGCGGGATTTAGCCGCGCGCAGGCGGCATTGCCTCAAGGCGCCTGCGCGATCGCGGCGAGTCGCCCAAAACAATAAAGATCAGTGAATCAATCTTGATGGCCCTAGTCCGCGTTATAATGAAGGGGCACGAAAAATCTTGTGTTTGCGGCTCATGAAGGATTTGTTGCATAAGGTTAACAATGGATGAATCGCCTCAATGATGAACGCAGCGAACCGCGAGAAATCAGGCTCTAAATCCAAGAGCAGTCCTGCCGCGAAACGCGGCAGGCGATGCACACCACATAGTATTTACGTTAACGAAAAGGAAATCTCATGTTGCAGGTTACGAAGGCCGAGGACGTTATCGATCACGGATTATCGCTGGGCGCCGATTTTGCGGAACTCTTTGTTGAACGCAGTTTAACCAATGCCATTAGCACCCTCAGTAGCCAGGTTCAGTCCGTTGAGTCTGGCATCGATTTCGGAGTAGGCGTGCGCTTGGTGTTTGGTAGCAAGGTTCTGTATGGCTACACCAATAAAACAGAAGCCGAGGAGCTGAAGCGAATCATGGGTGAGCTCGCGGCCATGGATTTGCGAGACCCGAGAGTCTCACTGCAGGCCTTCGATTATTCGGCGCCGGTTGAGCATCACCCCGCCCATCGAATCTTATCAGCCGATGCGGATGTCGACAGCAAGGTGGCGTATCTGATGGCGGCAGATGCAGCAGCCCGGGCCAGCAGTAACCTCATTTCCCAAACCCGGGGCGCTTGCCGGCAGAAAGAGCAACGTATCGAGATCTTTAACAGCGAAGGCTTGCACACAACAGATGCCCGAAACTATGTCCGGGCGACGCTCACCGCGATTGCCTCGGACGGTCAGGATCAGGCGACGGGTATGTGGAGTGATGGTGGCCTTTTGGGCTGGGAAATTAAAGAGCAGGTTGATCCTAAGAAAACCGGTGACGAAGCTGCGCGCCAGGCGCTGGTTAACTTGCGCGCGAAAGCGTGTCCGTCTGGTCGGATGCCCGTCGTGATCGGCAATGGGTTCGGTGGGGTGATCTTTCATGAGGCTTGCGGTCATTTGCTAGAGACGACCTCGGTTGCCAAAAAAGCATCCGTCTTTCACGACAAGATGGGGGAGATGATTGCCAATGAAGCGGTCAGTGCTGTTGACGATGGCACGATGGCCAATGAATGGGGCTCGATCAACATCGACGATGAAGGTATGCAGACACAGAACACCCAGCTCATCAAAGACGGCCGTTTAACCAGCTTTCTCGTGGATCGATTGGGGGCAGAACAAACGGGTTTTGAGCGCACGGGTTCAGGAAGGCGAGAATCCTATAAATATGCCCCGGCATCGAGAATGCGCAATACTTTCATCGAAGCTGGGGACGCCGAGTTCGACGACATGATTAGCTCGATCGATCGTGGGATTTACGCGGCTCAAATGGGTGGTGGTTCTGTGCAACCTGGTACCGGTGAATTCAACTTTGCTGTCACCGAAGGTTATTACATCGAAAATGGGAAGATCCAATATCCGGTTAAGGCGGCCACGTTGATCAGTACCGGGCCTGCCGTCCTCAAAGAAATTTCCATGGTCGGAAAGGATTTTTCGTTAGCTTGCGGGATGTGTGGGTCGGTGTCGGGCGCCGTGCCGACCTCGGTGGGTCAAGCGACGTTGAAGGTGGATGAAATCCTGGTCGGAGGTCAGGCCTGATGAGTATTGTCAGTCAAGCAGAACAAATCCTCGATCGGGTGCGGGCCGCCGGCGCTGAAGGGGATCTCATCATCGATCAAGGTGAGGCCCTGTCGCTGAAGGCAAAGGATGGTGCGCTAGAGGAGCACAAAGTCACGTCAAGTCAGGTCTTTGGCCTCCGCGTTATTAAAGATAACCGCGTTGGCACCGCCTACAGTGAAGCGGCTGATGGCGAATCGCTTGTGGCGCTGGTCGATCAGGCCCTACTCAATGCCAGTTATGCCGCGGTTGAAGCGCATGAGAAAATCCTCGCCAACGCGCTAAAGCTTGAAACCCAAGACGCGCAATTGAGCCCAATTGATCAGGCCACGGTTGCTGAAAAAATCGAGCTTGCCCTGACCATTGAGGCAAGACTCGCGGCAAAGCCGATGGTCAAGAACGTGCCCTATAACGGGGTTCAGGACTCGGTTGGTGAGCGCCGGGTTTACTCAACCACGGGTCTCGAGGCCCGATCAAAAGCACGAATGATGCACTGCTATGCTTATGCGCTCATCGAGTCGGGCGATAAGAATGCGATGGAAGGCATTGGCCAGGCGGCACGGCGATTTGTTGAGTTGGATCCGGATCGTTTGGTGGACCAAGCCTATCAAAACACCTTCGATATCTTACAGGGCGCGGCGATTCCCAGCGGTAAATACGACGTCATTTTCGATGAAGAAATTCTGCCCTCTTTGTTCAACGTGTTCTCAATGATGTTCTCTGGCAAATCAGCGAAAGATGGCGTAAATCCGATGCGGGATAAGCTCGGTGAAGAGATTGCGGATTCCAAACTCACGGTTCGGGATCTGCCGCTTGATACCGATGGATTTGGTTATGCTTTGTTTGACGATGAAGGCACGCCCGCACAGGCCTTGTGTCTGATCAAAGAAGGGGCCTTGTCATCGCTTATTCACAACAGCATGACGGCGTCTTATTTTAATTCGGCGTCAACAGGGCATGGTACCCGCGGCCCAAGGTCAACGCTGGGCGTGGGCTTGCATCAGCTTGCAATCGATGCGGGTACGGCGGATGACGCTGCATTGCACGCGGGCGCGTATCTTGTCGTGACGGATTTAACGGGATTGCATTCGGGGGCGAACCCCATCTCCGGCGAATTCAGTTTTGGGGCATCCGGCTATCTGTGTCGCGATGGCGTGCGGGTGCAAGCGGTTCGCGGCATTACCGTTGCGGGCAATTTCTATGAATTGCTCAAGCGGATTGCGTTGATCGGCAGCGAGCAGCACTGGAACTGGGCGCGTTCCGCTAAAATGCCCAGCATTCGTTTTGCCGATCTATCTGTCTCGGGTTAGTTGGCTGCCGCCTGGATTGCTGGCAGGGTTTGCTCAAACCAGGCAGCCGTTTGCTTGATGATGCGATCGCCGTAGTCCTTTGTCGGATCAAATGCGTTAAAGATGTGATCGGCGCCCTGCAGAATACGATACTCAAGCTGAGCGCCGCCGGCTTGCTTCAAAATGTCGGGATCGTGTTGCGGCACAGAGTCTTCTGAGCCGCGCAAAGACAAGAGCGCGCCGCGGTACTGAGGCAGACCGCGCATGGGATCAAAGCCGATCATGCCGAGGATATGCGCTCGAGTGATCAAAAGGGTCGTCCAGTCCTGTAGTGCGCCTTCACCGGTTTCTAAGGCTTGCCGAAAAGGCGCAGCGGGTTGGCCGATAAACAGTTCATTCGGATTGAGGATGCTCGACCAAAGCACGAGGGATTGATACTGCGCGGGCTTTTGACTGATCAGCTCCATCGCGGTGGCGCCGCCGTAGCTAAAGCCGAGCAGGCCGATGGGTAGCAGGCCGTAATGCTCGATCGCCCAATCAACCCCGGCTTGGGCATCCTGGACCCGGCTGACAAAGGTGCTGGTCAGACGATAGTTGGTGGCCTCGCGCTCACTTTCGCCCCGAATGTTCATTCGCAGCGAGGCAATGTTCCGTTCAGCAAGCGCTTTAGCTTGGCGTTTAAACAGATCCCCGACTTCATCTTTCTGACCTGACCAGCCATGAATCATGATGACCATACCGCGGGCGCTCGACTTCGTAGCGGGCAGGGTTAAGGTCGCGTCGGCGCCAGAAGATAACGTTAGCAAGCGCTCACTGGGCGTGGACTCAGCGTTTGCTGTACCGGCCCATAAAATTAAAAGACAGATCTTGAGTAGACGCCCGGGGACGCGCGGGTTGTGCGCGCGGGGGATACAGTTTTTCATAGCGCTCTTCTTTGCGATTGAGCGTGAATTAAAGCAGAACCCTTAATTGATGCGAACTCTTTTTAAGGCCCCGAAACCCGTAGGCACCCGCTCATCTGGCAAACGATAATGATTTCCATTATGTTTTAGACTGGGCGCTGGGATAGCCGCGTTCCTGGGTCAGCGCGGGTTGATCGTGACGTGCGGCCAGCTTGATTTTGACCCCGGACTGGCGGGCATTGATGCGAATGCGGCGCTTGTTCCGCCTTAGAGCGCGGCCTTGTTGCCCAAAGTAGCAGCGTTGGCGGCCAACATCGGTTATCCGCTGATTTTGGGGCTAAACGATTCGACTTGACTGCGCGTTTAAAAAAAAGGGCGAGGCACTTTGGACATAAGCGGTCAGCAAAGGAGAAATACACGTGTTTGAAGGTCAGTATGTGCTTTGGGGAGGCGAACACAGTTTGTTTACACGCAAGTTGCAGGCAATGCTGAACTATTTGGGCGTGTCGTACGCCTTCAAATTAAAGTCTGAGGCGTCGCAAGCAGCGGTCGAGGCGCGGCTAGGCACCCATTTTATACCGGGACTTGAAACCCCAGAGGGCTGGTTCCTGCACGATACGACGCCAATTGGCCTGATGCTCAATCATAAATATCCAGATCGACCACTGCTGCCTAAGACACCGGTGCAAAAAATTGCAGCGCATTTGCTCGAAGATTGGGCGGATGAGTGGTTTGGCCGCTATGCAATTAACAGTCGATGGTGCTATCCCGACAATGTGGCGGCAATTGCCGAGGGCTTCTATGCCAATCGCATCGGACGATTTCAGGGTGAAGGACTGAGTCCGGACGAGCAGCAGGCGGCCGCGGTTTTGATTCAAACGATTCGCGATAACTTTGGCTTACGGGCTTGCGGCAATCGAGGCTGCGGACCAGATCAATCGGCTCAGGTGCGGGCGGATTTTGATATCCTCATGCAATATGCGGCAGCGCATTTTAGCGAGCAGCCTTATCTGTTGGGCGACTGCGCGAGCTTGGGGGATTTCACTTTCGCCGGACTGTTTAAAGCGCACATCGCATCTGATCCCGAACCCCGGAGTTGGATCGAGGCGAGTGCGCCGAGCCTGCTGCCGCGCATGACCCAAATCTTTGAGGCAGAATCGAGTGGGGGAGGATACGGCCCTGGGGACGTGCTCCCGGAAACCCTCACGCCGTTTTTTCATCACATGCGCGACACCCACCATGAATTTTTGAAGACGTCTCGCTTGGCCTTGGCCGAGGGCGAAAAATGGTGCGCGCTGGATCTGGGTGATGGCCCAGTGCCGATGCGGGCGTTGAAATACTGTGAAGTCTCTCGGCGTCATATCCGGACTGAGATCCTTGGCTTATCCAATTCAGACCGGGCCGCGGTCGAGAATGTGCTGGGGCCCTTAGGGGTCCTCGACGCGTATTTGCTGCCGCCTTTATCGGCCGAACCCGCCGCGTAATGAACACCGAAAACCCAATGGAGGTACTGTTAAATGTTGACCCTACACTTTGCGCCCAACTCCCGAGCCGGGCGAATTCTCTGGTTGCTTGAAGAGCTGGCACTACCTTATGAGCTCAACCGAATGGATTTTCATCCAAAAGATCTGAAGTCCGACGCGCACCGAGCGCGACATCCCCTGGGTCGAGTCCCCGTTCTTGATGATGGTGACATCAGTATTTTTGAGTCTGGCGCCATCGTTGAATACATCCTTGAGCGCCACAAAAACGGCGGATTGAAACCCGACGTTGCCTCGCCCTTGTTTCCGGAATACTTACAGTGGTTTCACTACTGCGAAGGGATGGTGATGCCGCCGATTAACACGATCGTGGTCCAAACCATCTTGCTGCCACCGGACCGCCGAGACGAAAAAGTGCTAGGCCAAGCTCAGCGCCTGCTGACCAAAGCCTTAGAACCTGTGAATGATGCGCTGGCGGGACGTGACTACCTGATCGGCGATTTCTCGGGTGCGGACATTATGTTGGGTCATGCCTGCTTTATGAGTCAGCGGTCGGGATGCGTCACCGATGAGATGACGCACCTCTTGGCGTATATCGCCCGGATTGCCGCAAGGCCAGCCTTTGATAAGGCCATTAACGCGTAAGCCGCGCGCGTTGGGCGCGGCACTAAAAGCTGGGAAAACCCTTGGCGCAACTGCAGGGTCTTAATCCGGGACCGGTGCACGTTTAAATCGATGTCGGGCCTTGATAGGGCGAGGCCCAAGGAGAAAACAATGACGCAATCACAATCCATGGCAATCGATGTCTTCTGGTCGTTTCGCAGTCCGTGGTCTTATTTGGCGACGAGGCGCTTGCGCGATTGGGAGGCGCAGTACGATCTTATTGTGAATTTTCGGCCGGTCTATCCGATTGCCGTGCGCTCGCCTGAGTTTTTTCACAGTGTACAGCCGCAGTGGTTCTCCTATTTTATGACCGATGTTTTTCGGGTTGCAGAATTTCTAGCATTACCCTTTGTTTGGCCGCGCCCCGACCCGGTCGTACAAATTGTTGATGAACACGGGCGCCGGCAGACGGGCGAGGTTCAGCCTTATATTGACCGGTTAACCCGCCTGGGCGCCCTGGCGGAAGAATTAGGGGCGGGCCTGGCCTTTGCCGATGAAGTTTCAGCGCTCATCTGGGGCGGGACGACCGGTTGGGATCAGGGCGAACACCTTGCGCAGGCGGCGCATCGAGCAGGCCTTGATCTTGCGGGTATGGATCAACGCATTATCCATGAGGCGGATCGCTTGGATGCGGTGATTGCTGCCAATCAAGTGGCGCATGAACAGGCTGGGCACTGGGGCGTGCCGACCTGTGTTTATCAAGGTGCGCCATTTTTCGGTCAGGATCGCTTGGATGTCTTGCTTTGGACACTCCAAAAAGAGGGCTTACGGTCGCGATAGGTGGCCGCGAAACCCGAATGGGCTGTAAGAATGGGCAGCCAATAGACGGCGAATAACCTT
>Ga0257126_1003422_pt1 | contig 10015 bp, 12 predicted proteins | sample SI060_120mmetaG_FD_190151 | JGI IMG/M metagenome (GOLD analysis project Ga0257126, IMG submission 190151) | Marine microbial communities from Saanich Inlet, British Columbia, Canada - SI060_120m | ecosystem: Environmental > Aquatic > Marine > Inlet | place: Canada: British Columbia | collected... | reverse complement strand
CAGTAAGTAATATTCTCTCCAATATAAACTCAAAAAAATTAGTATTTAATTTTAAATATAAAATAAATTGATAAACAAAAATAAAAAAATAGTTATTATATTAAAATATGGATAATAACTATTTAATTGAAGAATATAAAAATTCACTAAATGAATTAGAAAGAAAAGCATTAGAAATAGCTGAAAAAAATTTAGAATCTTCATTTTGTATCGAAAAATCAATCGGATTTTTAGAATTTTTAAAAACACACAATTAATGATGATGATGACTCTCTGTCATAAATAAAAATAATGATAATACACCAAACATACTAGCTATTATTTGTTTTTTTGTTAATTTCTCTCCCAAAAATAAATAACCAACTAAAAATAATAAAAAGAAATGAACTAAATGCCATATAACATTAGCAACACCTAAATGTTCATATTTTAATAAACTAAATACAAAAAATCCAGTTAAAGCATATAAAATAATACCAAATACAATATAGTAATTTGCTAATTTACTTTTATGTGAAATCTTAAATAAATATTGAGCAAATACTTCTGAAATAGTTGATAATAATACAAACATATAAAATAGTAAATTCATTATATATTATTAAGATATTATAGAAGTTTTAAAATATTTAAATGAAATAAAACTTTCTTCATTTTTAGAAACTACTTCAAAATCATCATTTTTTTTAACAGAAAAAATTTCATTTTCTAAATCTTCATAACTACAAACCAATTTATTTTCACTATTTAAAATATCTGAACCAACAATTAAATCAGAAAATTCTTTTAACAAACCTTTGTATTTAAATTTATTTGAAGTATAATCAATTATTTTATTTTTAGGTTCATCAGTTTTCTTACTTTTACAATAAAATATACTATTTTGAACTTCATCTTTTTTCTCTTCTTCTTTATTAGTAGGATTTAAAGAATCCAATAATTTTTCTTTATTATCATAATTATCTACATAAATATTTTTACATTCATATTTCACACAATATATCCTTGAAATTGTATCCAAAAAATCAAATGGTAAAACATAAGATTTGTCATTTAAATAATAATCAAAAGATCCATCTTCAAAATTATAATTCATAACAATTTTATATGTTTTATCTCTAAAATCAAAACTATAATATAAATATTTATTTTTAAGAGTTTTCAAATCACCATCTGATTTTGTTACCTCTAATTCATAATATTCATCCAAATAAGACATCAAAAATGGATCGTATTCATAAAGTTCTTTATTTTCTTCATATAATTTTTCAAATTTAGTTTTAGCAGGATAATATAAAAAATATGAAACAAAAACAAACGATATAAGAGTTCCAGTACACAAAGATAAAATAACTTTTACAAAATTAAAAAATGTAAAATAATCATATTGAAATACAATAAATTCATCATCAATAATACAACTTGTATTAAATTCATAACTCATATTTTCTAATATCTCAAAATCCATAATATAATAAAATATATGGGTAATTTTTTATATTATTAAATTTTATATAATATGTCCTTCAGTATTTCTTTGATAATTAACTTAAAAAAATGCAATGCCTCAAATACAGAAAATATAATCGAAGAATCAAGCCAAAATTGTAATGTAAGTTCAATATATTACGATTTTGATTTGGAAGGCATAAATAAATATATAAAAAAAAATAATAAAATAATTATTCTAGAATTTGAACAACAAATAGACCTAATAAATTTTTTAAAATTTATTACTTTAATGAGGGAAATATTGATAGAATATATATATTATGACAATTCAATTTTATATTCTTCAAAAAATTATTTAGTTGAAGTTTCAAAAAGATTACATAACAAAAATAATTTACTTGATAAAATAGAGGCAAACAAAAAAAATGATAACTTCAAAAAAATTTATGATGTATTAAATTTTTAATAAATCTATTTTTTAACTGATTTACGTCTCTTTAATTTTCTTTTAGATTGTTTTTTCTTATGTTTTTTGGGGTTATTTCTCTTTTGAGTTGTAGTTTCTGTATATAAAACTGCAGGCATAGATTCAAATTTTTTTAAATCTTTTTGCATATTACTTATTAACCCTTGTTCACTATTATTTATTTCATTAAAAAAATTTTCTAAACTATCATATTCTTTTTTTATAGTTAATCCATCATTTGTTACAGAAACATGAACTTTATTATTATTATTTGGATTAACTGCTAATTCATATTTCTGATCTTTAACATTAACTCCATTCATATTTTGAATATGTTCACCTGAACTATAAACTTTAACTGGCATAATTATATTATTAATATATAAAAAATTTATATTAATAATTTAATGACTACCTTGAAAAATAAAAAAAATAAAAGCAAAACAATAAAATTGAAAAACTTAAAAATTAATTCATATATTAGTAATATGAATGGTGGTAACAAAGACTATAAAGAAGAATATATTGAAATATTAAAACAACTAGAATATTACAATAGAAAACACGAAAAAGCACAATTTAAAGCAAAAATATACAGAGAAGCCGCCGAACAATTAAAAAATTACAAAGAAAAAATAAATTCATCAAAAAATATAAAAGATTTACCTGGTATCGGAAAAGCAATAACAGACAAACTTGATGAATATATTAAAACTGGTAAAGTTAAAAATTTAGAAGAACTTAAGAAAAAATATGGAATTGAAGAATACCAAACCGAAAAAATTAAACAAGAAAAAAAAGACATATTTTTACAAATACCTTGGATAGGTGATGCAACTGCCGAAAAAATAATTGAATTAAATATTAATAGTATTGATGAACTAAAACAAAGACAAGATGAAGAAATACCAGGTAAAGGAAAAAAGAAACTAAAACTTTTAAATGATAGTCAAAAAAAAGGACTAATATATTATGAACAAATAGCTGAAAGAATTCCAAGAAAAGAAATAGATGATTATAAAGAATTATTAACAAAAATATTTAATGAAACTTGCACCGAAAATGGTTATAGTAATAAAACAAATAAATTTGAAATAGTTGGAAGTTATAGAAGAGGAAAACCTGATTCCGGTGATATTGATATATTTATTACATCAGAGGAAGATGATAAAACAATATTTAATAAATTTCTAGAAAAAATGGACGGCACAAAAAAAGATGAAGAAACCAATGAAGCAAAAATTATTAAAGCATTCTTAACAAGAGGAGAAAAAAAAGTTATGGTTATTGGTAAATTAACTGAAAAAAATCTAGCAAGAAGATTAGATTTCTTATATTCTCCACCAGAAGAATATGCATTTGCTATATTATATTTTACAGGTTCTATGGAATTTAATACCGCTATGAGACAATATGCTTTACAACAAGGGTTAACTTTAAATGAACATGGTTTTCATAAAATGGAAAATAAAATAAAAGGAGATAAAATAACATCTCCTCCTTTTAATAGCGAAAAAGACATATTTGATTATTTAAATTTAGAATTTAAAGAACCTAATGAAAGAATAGACGGAAATTCTATAATTATCAAAAAAAAAAGCTCTAAAAAAGAACCAGTAGAACAACCTCCAGTAGAACCTAAAAAAGAATCTCCAATAGAACCAGATCCTCAAGACCTTGGAAAAGCTGAAGCAGTTTTTAAAGCAGATGAAAAAAAAGCTTCACCAAAAACTATGAAAATAAAAATTTCAAAATCCAAAGCTGAAACACTTAAAAAAATAGGAAAAAAAACAAAAGAAAAAATGATATTTGAAAATATACAAAAATTTAAAACAGAAGGTATTGATACACTAAAATCCTTAAGTGAAAAAGAACTAACAGATATGCTAAAAGAAACTATTCAAAAATATTATCAAGAAACTGAAGAATCACTATTAAGTGATAATCAATACGACATATTAAGAGAATACATACTCAAAAAATACCCAAATAATAAAACTGCTAATACTCAACATGCTGAAGTAAAATTAGATAAAAATAAAGTAAAATTACCCTACGAAATGTGGTCTATGGATAAAATAAAACCTGATACAAAAGAATTAGAAAAATTTAAATCAAAATATTCAGGACCTTACGTAATTTCCTGCAAATTAGATGGAGTAAGTGCTTTATATTCTACAGAAGAAGATTCACCAAAATTATATACTCGTGGTGATGGAAAATACGGACAATCAATTGATCACTTAATCGAACATTTAAATTTACCAACTGATAAAAATATAACACTAAGAGGAGAATTAATTATTAAAGAAAAATTATTTCAAGAAAAATATTCCTCAAAATATTCAAATTCAAGAAATTTTATAAGTGGACTAGTAAACAAAAAAAAAATAACCAAAGAAGATATAAGCATTCTAAAAGATATAGATTTTGTCGGCTATGAAGTAATAAAACCTGAAAATTTAAAACCTTCAGAACAATTAAACTTAATATTAACTTTAAACGGAAATTGTGTAAAATTTATGGATTCTATAATAAAAGAACAACTAACAAATGAATTTTTATCAGAAAAATTAGTTGATTGGAGAAGCAATTATGAATACACTATTGATGGAATTATTTGTATTGATGATAAAGTTTATCCTAGAGAAAGCAAAAATCCTACTCATGCTTTTGCTTTTAAAATGGTTTTATCCGATCAATCAGCTGAAGCAAAAGTATTAGATGTATTATGGAGTGCATCAAAAGATGGATTCTTAAAACCAAGAGTTCAAATAGAAGAAGTAAATATTGGAGGAGCAAAAATAAATTATGCAACCGGTTTCAATGCAAAATTTATAGAAGATAATAAAATAGGTGTTGGCGCAGTAATTAAAATAATTCGTTCTGGTGATGTAATCCCAAAAATTGAAGAAGTAATTACACCTGCTGAAATACCTTTAATGCCTAAAGAAAAATATACTTGGAATGAAACACATGTAGATATTATGTTAGAAAATAAAGAAGATGATGAAACTGTAAAACTAAAAAATATAGCAGGATTCTTTAAAGCAATTGAAGTAGAAGGATTAGGAGAAGCTAATATAAAAAAAATAATTAAAGTAGGAGGAAATAGTATTGGGAAAATTATTGCTATGACTATTAGTGATTTAATGAAAGTTGAAGGATTTAAAGAAAAAATGGCTACTAAAATTTACAAGTCAATTCAAAAACAAATAACAAAATCTTCATTAGCAACTATTGCTGCAGCATCTAACATATTTGGTAGAGGATTTGGAGAAAAACGAATTGAATTAATATTAAAAGAATTACCAAATATCATAACCGAAGATTCATCCAAACAAGAAAAAATAAATAAATTAAAAATTATAGATGGATTAGGTATCAAAACCTCAACACAATTTGTTGAAAATATACCAGAATTTATAAAATTCATTAATGAAGCAAAATTAGATGATAAATTAAGCAAAAAAGAATCACCTAAAAAATCACCAAAAAAACAACTACCTTTATCTAATAAAATAGTTTTATTATCAGATGTAAAAGGTAAAAAGAAAATAACAGAAAAAATAGAAAAATTAGGCGGAGAAGTAGTAACAAATATTAGTAAAAATGTAAATCTACTAATAGTTGGTTCTTTAGATGATGAAACAAGTAAAATGAAAAAAGCTAAAGAATATGGTATCGAAATTATCAGCATTGAAGAATTTGATAAAAAATATTAATTATTTATATATGCATAAAAATACAAACGAAGATTATGTATATATTGATGCATTTTTTTATTACTTTTGGATGAAAAAAAGTGAATATATAAAATATAAACACCAAACTTTACAAGAATTTCAAAAAAATAATTTTATATCTTTAGATGAATACTACAAAAAATATCACTAATATATATATATGGCAAAACAAACTCGTAAAAAAAAAAGAACTAAAGCAAAAGGACAAACTAGAAATTTGAGAGAAACTAAATTTCTTATAAAAAATATCGGTTTTAGTAATAAAACATTACCACCCGATGTAGCAAGACAAGTAACCAGAAATTATTCAGCAAATATAATCGCTTCAAGAGTACATCAATATAACCGCAGAAATTTACTTATAGACAAATTAAAAAATTACATAAACATCCTTACTGAAATACATCATATTTATTCAGAAGAAGAATTAGATGATGTTTATTATCATATTAGTAATAAAAAAATATTAAAAGATTTACTAAAAGAAATTAGAAAAAAAGCAAAAAAAGATGTAAGTGAAAAATACATGGACTCAATCGAAAAAAAATTACTTGATTACTACAAAGAAATTAATCTAGTATTTGAAGGAGAAATAGAAAGAGCTCAATTTGGTGATGCAAGATTACTAAGAAGTTTAGACAGATTCTTACAAACAAACTAATTGTCTGTACTACTTGATGCCTCACTATTATTATTTCCTTTTTTTCTTTTTGATAATCTCTCTAAAAAGCCATCACTAAATTTACCACTTTGAAGTTCATATTTATGACCTTTCATTAAAATTAATGTAACAGATTGATTATATGTTCTTGAAATTTCAATAGATTGCTTATTACAATATTCTAATAGAGTATTGTACTCAGCTATTACACTAATAACCGTATGCAAAATCTTAATTAAATCATCAATTTTTTTAGCATTTTTTACCTGAAAATTAGAATACATTTGAGACAAATTATTGAATTTTTCAATACCAACAACACTTAAAAGTTCATAAATATTTAAAAGCTCTGTATGCTTCTTTCGAGATGTATCATTCTTTAAAATTATAGTGGAAAGCTCTTCTTTTGTTTTTCTATTTAAAATATATTGAACTGTTAATTCATCATTATTTCCTAAACTTCTCACTTTTTCTCTTGTATGAACCAAATTAACATTGGTTAAATGATTAATAGCTCTATGAAGTTCCAGTAAAATACTATTAAATTGACTAATAGTAGTAACATTATAATCTACTATAAACGTATTAATAACTACATCTGTTTTAATTGTATTAAACCATTCTGGCTGAGAGTAAGAACCCAGATATCTCAGAAAATTATTGAGTGTATAATATGGAATTAAACCACCACATAAAACATCTCCTGGATTTCTTGGTGCTGGTCCACCTTGATTTTGATTTCTCATATACTGATAGTAATGAGGATTATGAATCTGACCTCCATATACAATTTTACCTGTATTCCAACTAAATGCTACTTTACATTCAGTGCACCACATCTGATCACAACCACTAATCTTATAAATTCTAACTCCACATTGTGGACATCCTTTAGTTTCTTTCTTAATCAAAGCGGCACTTTGCAAATTAGCCTCTAAACAAGTATGAGGATCTTCTTTAGTATATCCAACTATCTCATAACAATCAGGACAAGTATAAAGTTTACATACCTCACATTTATATTGAGTTGATAAATATCCTTTACAATTATCACCAGGACAAGGCATAATAAACTTCTTACGTTCCACAGTAGTATCTCCTCTTTTAATTCTAGTAATTTCATTCCTTTTTTCATATAGTTTTCTACAAGATTCATCATACAATTTTTTTGCTTCTTTAAATTGATCATCTAATATTTTCATTTCATCAGATTTTTCCTCAATTAATTTAGTTTTTTCCACCAAATTCATTAAATCAGGAGTTTTACTAATTTCACGATCAACTAATAAACTTTTACGATGTTTCTTATAATCTCCATCAATATATGAGCGATTTAAATTATCTACTAAAAATTTAGCACTCCATTGAATTTTACAATCCATACAATGAGGATCTTTTGTTGTAGAAAGCAAATAAGTTCTTACACAGGTTTTACAAGCAACAAAACCACATATACAAGTAACTTTTGCATTCAAACTTTTGTTGTATTTTTCACAACAGATATTACAAGTCATACCTATTGAATCTATCACTAAAAAAAAATTCTAAATTGTTTTCAATTTTTTTTATAATTTTTTTTTCCTGGACAAAAATCAACATTTACATAATTAAATATACATCCATCAAATGTTCCTGGAATACATATATTACAACATTCATAATCATCACCTTTTATACAATTCCATAACTTCTTTAATTTTTTCTTATCATAATATTCTGGATCAACAGTTATTACACAACCTTTTTCTATATTATTTTCAACTACTGATACACTTTCCATTACTCTACAATTAATTCCTAATTTTAACATTTTCTTAATAATATGATCACAATTACTATGTTTATCATTTGATACACTTAAACTAACACTCATAATTATATAAATAATAACTTTATTATATTTAAATAATTTACACAAAATCATGACTAACAAAATTTTTTAAATTCACTTTTAAATATTTATATAACTTATTTTGCAGCATTGCATTTTTATTTTTTTTTTCAAAATTTGTTCCCAATACTCTTTTCATATTTTTAACATAAATTAACGTATAATCATCTGGATCTAATTTCTTTTCATTAACTTCTTTCCATTTTAAAAATAATGGTAAAAGTTTCTTATTAAAATATTTATAAATTGATTTAATTTCATCTTCACTAATTGCACTCCAATTTTTATCTGAATCAGGTATTTTAATATAAGCATATAAAACACCCTCTTTATTATTAAATGCCTTAATTGGAATCTCATTATTATGCTTAATTTTTTCAATATAATCTATAAGTATTTGAAAAATACCATCAACATAATCTTTTTCAAATACTTTTTCTAATTCAATATTTGTAACTTCTATAGAATTTAAAAATTTAATAAAATCAAATTCACTACAATCATAATTTTTATTTAAATATTCAATAATATCTATCTTATTTTTAGTTACATTTACATATTTCTTGATTTCATTATAATCTGCTTCCAATTTTTCAAATTTATTATTTAAATTGATTAATAATTTATACATATCATTTATAGAACCATTAAATTTAACTGGTAATTCTTCATCATCTTCTTCACCTTTAGATTTAACATTATTACAAATTCTTATTAATTCACATTTCAATTGATGATTATTAAATGCAGTTTTTCTTATATATGATTTCTTACAATATGAACAAACATATGTGCTCATATTAAATGAAAACTTCATTTAAATTATAAAATTAAATTTTTTTCAATTTTAAAATAAATATTTCTTTATATATAAATGCCTATTCCTTTAACAAAATATAGTAAAATATCAGCATTACATAGTGATATATCTACCAACTCATACATTTATAATACATACATTCTAACTTGCGACATTAGTGATACACAATATTTAGATAATGGAACAGTTAGATCAAACAAAATTTACTTAAATAATAAAGCTGATTATTTAATTCATCCTTTTTCAACTGTTACAAATTGTACAACTAAGTTTAATAATGAAAAACCTTTATATCAATACAAAAAACCAATTGTTCCTGCTATTACAGGTGAAACAGATTATGATATAAGTGCAACACAAAAAATAATTCAAAATACAGTAAGAGTACCTGCTTCATTATATTCAAATAATTTAGCCTCATTACACATTAATAGTAATAACTTAGGAACCAATAAACCCTGGAATAACGCAAGTGATAGAGTTCAAGCACATGGTCCAAATCTAAATTCTGCATCATCATCTACTAAACAAAATTACGGAGTAGACATAAAACATAATTCATATGATAGATATTTAGGAAGAAAAAAATCTCAAAACCTAAAATCAGATAAACAAGGAACAACTCCAGATTCTTACACTACCTGGCCAACATATTGGGGTAATAAAACTTATAAATTTAGTATTGTTAATTGTCAAAAAACTTGTTAATACAAATAAAAATTGATTTGCTATGGGAAAGTAAACCCACATACTATTCAAAACTCCAAACGATTCTGCTTATGAAACTTTATCACGGAACAAGTTCTTCAAATGCTATTTCAATCCTAAAAAACGGTTTTGATTTTAACAAAGTTGGTTCTAATTATGGAATAACCTATGGCAAAGGAATATATTTCACACCCAATTATGAAACTGCACGATTTTATGCTGGAGAAAATGGAATTATACTTTCCATGGATGTTTCAATCACCCCGTATTA
>Ga0257126_1003414_pt1 | contig 10030 bp, 7 predicted proteins | sample SI060_120mmetaG_FD_190151 | JGI IMG/M metagenome (GOLD analysis project Ga0257126, IMG submission 190151) | Marine microbial communities from Saanich Inlet, British Columbia, Canada - SI060_120m | ecosystem: Environmental > Aquatic > Marine > Inlet | place: Canada: British Columbia | collected... | reverse complement strand
GTTAAACTTTTTAAACTATCAACTATTTGATCTTCAGCATTATCAGTAATTTTTACAACTTCATTAATTGTATCCATAGCAACTTGTACATTATTTTGTGCATTTGTTGCTTCATTATTGGCTTTTTTAGCAGTTAATTTTCGTTCTTTTGCTATTTTTTCTAACTTGCTAACTGAATCTAAAATAGTATTTAATGAATCCTTTATATCTGGATTATAACTTTCAAAAATATTATCAGATTGTAATGATAATGGCATATATATAATATTTTAGATTTTTTATTTAAAATGCATATTTTAATACATCATTAAAATTTTTTATACTAATAATTTTAAAATTATTATCAATTAAATTATTATTTCTTTTTTGTATTTTAACTAAATCTTCATTATTTTCTTCAGGAATCAATACTAATTTAACTCCTGCTCTTTTAGCACCCATTAATTTTTCTTCTAATCCACCGATTTTAGTAACTTCACCTCGTAAATTAATTTCTCCAGTCATCGCAATATTATTTTTAATAGGAGTATTCATTAATCTAGAATAAAGGACTAAAGTTATTGCTGCTCCTGCTGAAGGACCGTCTTTACTAACTGAACCATCAGGACAATGAATATGAAAACATTCAGGTCTATCTTTCCATTTTTTAATCCAATGTGTTTTATTTTCTTCTTCTATTTTATTCCAAGCTACTGATAAAGCAACATCAATACTCTCTTTAATTACTTTTTCTAATGAACCAGTTGCCTTTATAGTCATAAAGTTGCTAGATGGTATTAATAATGATTCAATTGGTAAAATTCCTCCTTGACCTAAACAATTAGCCCATAATCCATTAACTATCCCAACTGAATTCTTTTTATGAATACTATCATGTGTACATTTATTATATTCTTCTAGAATATGATTAATTTCTTTTTGATAAATTGTATATGGAAAATTAATTTTTTCTGTAAGTAATTTTTGATTTGTTAAATTTTTAATATTTAATTCTCTACAAATTTCATACAATATTTTCTTTAATTTTCTAACTCCACCTTCATATGTATAATTATTAATAATACCAACTAAAGTTTCATCTGAAATGATAATAGACTTTTTTTCTAAACCTATATCTGTAAACATATTAGGAAGCAAATAATTTTGTGCGATATTAATTTTTTGTGGAATTGTCAAATTTTTTGTTTCAACCATTGTTATTCTATCTCTTAAAATATAATTAACATTACTTGGATCATTAAAAGAAAAAATAAATGTAATTCTGGAAAGATCAATATCAAGGTCATGAAAATACTTATCTCTAAATCTTGAATTTTGAGAAGTATCAATTAAATGTACTAGTAAATTCGTAATCTCTTCTCCTTTTTTGGTGTTACTAATTTTATCTAATTCATCAAAATAGATGATAGGATCCATACATTTTGATTCTATAATTCCTCTTGCGATTCTACCATAGATTGAACCTTCATATGTAAAAGAATGTCCCTCTAAGAATGAAGCATCTGTAGCACCACCAAGTGAAATAAAGACGAAAGGTTTTTTCATAGCTTTTGCTATTCCTTCTTTAATCAAAGTTGTCTTGCCATTTCCAGGTGGTCCCCATATACCCAAAACACTTCCTTTTGATTTAGGATTTCTAATTGATTGTCCCATAATCTGTAAAATTTGATGTTTAGCATTGTCATGTCCCCATACTGCTGTATCCATTTCCTCTCTCATATTATTTAAAAACTTTTGAATTTTTTTTGGTTTCAAATTAGTAAAATCATAACCATTGTAAATACCAAATGGAATTTTTAAAATATTATCTAACCAAGCTTTTACTTTATTATTATCACTTGAACTATTTGAAATATTAGTAAGAGTATTAATTAAATTTTTTTTATTATTTATATTTAATGGTAAATTTAAAATCTTAAATAAAATTGGTTTATTATTATCTAAATAAGTATTAACATCATTTAATTGATCTAAAATTTCCTGTTTCTTATCATAATCTAAATCACAAAAGTATCTCATAATTTCGTCTTTTGAATTTTGATTATTCTTAACAGATTTATTAAATTCATTCATAAACATTTTATTAATTTTTTTATTATCTACCTCCATATTACTATCATCTTCTTCGGTTTCATAATTTTCATCATTTTCATCATTTTCATCACCACTGCTTTCATATTCAGAATCATTTTCGTAATTAGTTTCATCCTCATAATTATTTTCGTCTTCCTCTCCATATTCTTCTGTATTTTTAATAATTTGATCCAAACCAATATTTATCGGAGTAATTTTACTTTTCTTATTATTTGGAATTTTATTATCTTTTTTAATATCTCTAAAGAATTTTTTTATGTTAAAAATTTTTCCTTCAGAATAAATAGATAATTTTAATTCTTGAATTACTTCGATTACTATTGTAGCATATGCATTAAGAAATAAATTAAATTCTTCATCGTCATATTTATTAGAATTAAATAAAGTAATTTTACAATTATTAAATGTTTCTTCTAACACGTTTAGTAAAGATGTAAGTTTTCTTCCATTAAGATTATATTCTTTTATTACTCCTTCCAAACCTTCAATAGCCATATATCTTAATTCTTTAATCATAAGGTCATCATCAGCATTATCATCATCAGACCTTTTTCTTTTTTTACAGTTAGACTTGTTTTTATAAAAGTTAAGCCAAGATTCAATATCAGGATTCATAATTATTAATAATATAAAATTATACTTTAAATAATTTGTAAGTTAAAATAATATGGGAGTAGAAAGATTTTTTTCAAGTGTAAAAAAAGATTTTAATATTATAAAAAATACAAATTATCCATATACTAAAATAGTTGGTAAACATTTATTTATTGATTTTAATAGTATTGTACATGTTTTATCAACTCATATGATAAAGACAATAAATAAATGTATAAAAAGAAATCAAAAATGTGTATTCAATTATGATAGTTTAAATAGTTTTGAAGATAATTTATTAAAAGAAGTTAATAGATATTTAGTTGATTTAATAACGGAAAATACTACAAGTAATATATTAGAAACAATATATATTGCTATAGATGGAGTACCAACTATGGGAAAAATATCAGAACAAAAAAAAAGAAGATATATGGGAAGTATAATATCCTACCTGAATGAAAAATCAGAAAATAATTTTTCTTGGGCTAGAAATAATATTAGTCCAGGAACTAGTTTTATAAAAAAGTTACAAAAAAATCTATATTCTAAAGAATTAAAAAAGATTATACAAAAAAAATGTCCTCGATTAAAAAATTTTATAATTTCGGATACTTCTATTCCAGGAGAAGGTGAAATGAAAATAGTTAATTACATTAAAAAATTTTTAAAAAATAGTAATGATAATATAATTGTATATTCACCTGATTCTGATATGATAATTCTTTTAATGATGTTAGATAATAATTTAACTATTCTAAGATATGATCAACAAAAATCTATATTAGATGATAACATAGATGGTAAACTATATAATATTTTAAATGTTACTCATTTTATAGATATATTATTAAATCATATAAAAGAAAGAATAAAAAATATAAATTTTTACAAAAGAAATGTTATAAATGATATTATATTTATTTTTACAATTTTTGGTGATGATTTTTTACCAAAATTAGAAACTTTTAGAGTCAATACTGATATATTTATAATAATTGATTATTATTTAGCAAACTTTATTGTTAATGGTTATTTATTGGAAAAAATAAATAATATAATATCTATAAGACTTAATTCATTTTTAAATTTTTTAAAATTATTATCAAAGCAAGAATTATTATTTTTAAAACGAAATGCTAATAATCATATATATTCAAATTTTAATAAAATAGAAAATGATATATTTAGCAAAAAAATGTACATATTCAGAGAAATGTTTTCTGAATATATTTGGAAATTTATATATGTAACAAAAAAATTAAGTAATGGATGTTCCAGTATAAGTCCAAACAACGTCAGTAAATGCTATACTATAGATCAATTTGAAAAATTTATAATTTCAGATGATCCTAAAATAGATTTAAAATCAATCGAAAAATTTACAAAAAGAAAATTTAAATATATTAGTAAAAATTTAATAGTTGAATTAAAAAATATATTTTCAGAAAACTATTTATATATCGTAAAGTATATAAAAAACAAAAAACTTTTTGATTTTATTGTTTCAAAAAAACTTGTATCTTATAGAAAAAACCTTTTTAAACAAACTATGGAAATGTATTATTTATTAGATACTAAGGATAATTTATTTGTAGATTTTTTATACATAATGTTTTATACTTTAGAATTACCATTAAATATTAACTTGCAATCAAATCACCAAGAATTAAAAAAAGTGAGTTATGAATCATCAGATAAATTTCATACTTACAAGCTAAATAATTTAGATAAAAATGACTCTTTAACATACAAGATGGATTATAAATTAGATGAATTTTTTACAATGCTTAATCCAAGAGATGAGTTTTATCACAATTATTTTAGTTCAAGTTTTCCAGATAGAGAAAGTATAAAAAATTATTATAAATTACATTTTAATAATGAACCAATACAAGTAATAATTAATGAATATCTTCTAGGTTTAAATTGGGTTCTTAATTATTATTTTAATGATATAATAGATAGAACATGGTCATATCCTTATGGAAAATCACCATTAATATTTGATCTTATTAACAACTATAATACAAATATTTTAAAATTACAAAAAAAAGATAGTTATAAAAGTGATAATTTTATGACAGTATTAGAACAAATTATATTTATTTCGCCTATAAATATAAATAAAAGTGTAATTGATCAGATTCAACTCTTAAATGAAGTTTTGAATTTTGAAGATATCCAAAAATTAACAAAATTTATTGAAACAAAAAGAGAATACTTTTTTAATTTAGATGAAGTTTTTAATAAACTAAAGAATACAAAAGAAAAAATAATTGATTGTTCTACCTCTATTTTTATAAATAAATGTCACTTAACTTTTCTTGAAAAAGAAATAGATATAAATAAATATATAAAAGATTTTAGAAAAATATTTCCATTAGAATATCAGAAAAAAGTATTATCTAATAATATATAATGAATGGTAGAAAAATAGATCGAAAATACGAAAATTTTTTTGATACAATATTTGTTGATTTAACAGAGAAACTAAATCCATTTTATAAAAGTATTGGGGTTGTACCAAATACATTAACATTTATGTCTTTATTTGTAACTTTAATAGGTGAGTATTTTTTTTACAAAGATAAATATTTAATAGCAGGTATCATGTATCTAATTGGATATTATTTTGATTGTGCAGATGGTAATTTTGCCAGAACATATGATATGGTAACCATATTTGGAGATTGGTTTGATCATATATCAGATAGTTTTAAAGTAGCAATTTTAGTTTATTTATTTTACTTGAAATTAGGATTATCAAAAAAATTATTTATGATATTAGGAGTGATTTCTTTTTTCTTTTTTACTTTTTCCATACATATGGGTTGCCAACAATTAATTTATAATAAGCCACAAGAATCACCTGCTTTAAAATTTATGGAAAAATTATGTCCTAATAAAAAAATAATTAAATATACAAAATATTTAGGATGTGGAATGTTTCAAGTAGTTATTGCTTTAATTATAATATTTTTTAAACAAATTATATAATTACAATAAAAAAAGAAGTTAATTTATAATTAAAATTATATAATTATAAATTAAATGGTTATTAAATATATTAAATTTTATGGAGAAAGAAATTCAGGAGTTATAAAAGTACTTAGTATAATAAAATCAAATTTAGAAAATGTAGAAATTTTATCTGGAAATTATACCGAAAGTTGGATTCATGGTCAACCACTATATAATTTTAGTAAAAAACAGTGTGAAACACTTTTTATTTGTGTTATAAATGATCTAGATAAATGGCTTACTTTAATGTTTAAAAATCCTTATCATATATTAAAAAAACCATTTAGAAAATTTATTTGTGAAAATACAACAAATATTGATAAGAGAATTGATCATGATATTTACACAAACAATTTCGAAAAAAATAAAACATTAATAGAATTAAGATATTCTAAGATTAGTGCGTATTATAAATTACTAAAATTTAAAAATTGTATTGTGATTAATTTAAATTATTTTATCAATAATCAATTACAATTTTATGATATTATTTCTAAATTTAATATCAAGGTATCGGAAAGTTTAGAATTAATCAATATTGAAAATTTTTTTGTTGAAATAATAGAATATGATAAAAAATTAATAAAAATAAATAATTTGATAGAAGATAAAATAAATAATTTAAAAATAGAATATAATTTTTATGATTATCATTATAATGAATATTTTGATAAAATAAGAAATTATATTATTAAAGATAAATTAAATATTATAAACTATAACATTGATACTAAAATAAATTATCCAAGAATATTTTATATTACAAATAATATATTTTTTAGTGATTTTTTAGAAGATACTGGCTATGTATTTTATGGGTATAATCATTTTCAAAATAAATATAAAACTGATATTTTTTATAAATTACAAATTAATTTTCTTGATGTGATTACATATTTTGGAAAATATTATGACTATAAACCACTTGTAATATTTAATATTGATGATAAATTAACTAATAAAAAAAACTTACTTTTGAATCATTTAAAAAAAGAATGTTATATATTAAATTGTGATTTATGTAATAATAATGTTTCTGTAAACGATTATTGTTTTAATGAATCTAACTTAACCGAAAGTAGTCAAAAAATAAATAAAATCTTAAATGAAACATTAGATATAAAAAAAAAATTTTTTAATATTTTTAAAGACAATATTAATAATTTTCAATTAAATGTAATGTATGATCAAATAAATTTTTCTTTAAAATTAATTAAAAATGAAAGAAAAAACAATTTTTTTTTAGGATTATTAACTAGATGTAAAAATGAAAAATATGTATCTCAATTTGTAAAATATTATTTTAATCAGGGTGTTGATAAAATAATAATAATTGATGATAATTCTGATGATAAAACTGTATATGATTCATTTATTAATAATAAAAATGTTAAAATATATTTTGAAAAGAATATTATTATAAATGATATTACTTGTAAGATTTATCAAAAAATAAAAAATGATTTTGAATGGTTAATATTTATTGATGTAGATGAATATATTAAGCCAATGAAAAACAAAACTATAAAAGATGAATTATCTACAACTTTTAAATATGCTGATATTATAAAAATACCATGGATAATAATGGGTTTTAAAAATAAAGTTAATTATCCAGATAATATTTTTATTGAAAATACTTACAGGATGAATTATGATTTATCAAATAAAGAAAATAATATTACTTGTAAAAGTATATTTAAACCGTATTATTTTGATAAAATCTCAATAAAAAATAATAGATTATCAGATCATTATCCATTAAATTTAAAAAATTATAGTAAACTTAATATTGTAAATAGTGTAGATAATAATAAAAGTTTATATGATTGTTTTTTTTGTAATTTAAATGAAGAAAAAATAAAAAATTCTTATTTATTATGTTATCATTATAGAATAACTTGTTTACAACATATATATGATAAAATAGCAAGTAACATATGGTATAAAAAGTATAATTTTTATGAAATAATATCTTCAAATATAATTGAAAAAGAAGATATTACAATGAAAAATTATGCTTTAAAAGAAGGATTATGAATCTCTGTTTTCATTTCTTTTTCTTCTTTTCTTTTTGACATATATAATGATAAAAATCCACAGATTGCTATTAAGAAAAATAAAATTGTTATCCCAACAAAAACAAAAAATGTTACTACGTCAAATTCTTTTTCTAAATATAAAATATTATCTTTAGAATAACAATTTATTGTTTGATTATTTATTTTTTTTTGTAAATAAGTATTGGCTACTTGTACTGCGTTATTTACAGCTTCAATGCGATCACTTATTTTTTCTCCATGTGGACAATTATTTTCTCTAAATGTACATTCTGAATCAAAATCATTTGGAATAATATTTTTTTGAAATAAAATATTATCATCATTATTTATAAGAGTTCCGTAAATAGATATACATGTTCCTAAATCTGATGTACAACGTCTACCACAATCACAATCAACAAACCCAATATTATTATTGGATGGTATTTCTGTTGGATATATGACGTGTGTAATTAGACATTGATTAGATTCATATGTGATATACATATGATATTGAAGCCCATAAATAAGCACAAAGATAGATAGAAAAAGAGTGGTTATTGCTGAACAGATATAACAATTTTTACTCATTAATAATTTTTATTATATTACTATAAAAAAAAATATCAATTTTTTATTCTTTGAAATTATGTTGAAGATATTGAAGTTTGCCTTTTATCTTACTCTTAATTAACCCATATCTTTCAACTAGTAATTCTTCCAATTTATTAATATTTGGTTTTGATAAATTTGAATTTATATTTTCGTTATTATATGGTGGGTTCAGAAAATATTCTTTAATTTTATTATATTTATCTATTGAAACACTTTTTTGATTTATATCATTTAATGTATCAGGTATATTTTTATTTTTATAATAATAATTGTACAAATCGAGCGGTTCAATATCTTTTATTCTTTCACAATAATCACATCCAAGTAGCATACAAAACTCTATAAATTGATCATAAGTTAGATCTATTTTTTCTAAAATATCTTCTAATTTTATTTCTAATGTTTTCTTTTTCCTAGATGCTAAATTACGATAAATTTTATCAGAACCAAATGTTAATATATCCATATCTTCTGTAATAACACTACTCGCAATTTTATTTTTTACCATATACGCACATTGTGAATCAGCTTCAGCAGGAGCATTAATAAATGGAATACCCATTAAAGTTAATAATTCCTTACAATCACTAATTTGATCAGGTGAAATAGAGACAGTTCTTTTAAAATATTTTATTTTTTCTTCATTTGTAGTAGCACTTTCTAATTTTAAAAATGCTTTCTTCTTAATATCTTTTCTAGCATCAATTATATTTTTTTTAAATTCAGGAGGTATCCCGTCAAATACGTAAATAGGTACAATATTTTTTTTCAATAATATAATTGTTTTATTAAATAATCCTAATATATGTGAAGTTACATATCCTTGTTGATTTGTTAAATCAGCACCTGAATTTCTAATAGCTATAATAACTTGATATAAAATGATACTTATATCTATTACTATTTTTTCTCCATTAAAATTATCATTATTAATCTCTTTAACTATACCATCATAGTTATTTAAAAATTTTAGTAAAGATTTTATTCCCATAGAATATTAGTATATAAGATATTATACTTTTATATAAATTAATCAATTTTTATACTGTTGTAGTTGAATTACAATTATTACAAACAACTTGATATTTCCTTAAAGTATTATTTTTACTCAGAGATGTATCTGATGATTTACAAACGCTACAGAATACATATTTTTTAATGTAGTCTTGAAGAAAACGTACTATTTTATCTTTTTTTATTTTGCCAATTATTACCACCCCATCTGATTTAGAACCAGATATCCAATTAGTCTCGCCTACTTGTAAATTCATAAGAGATACAAAATGATCAGGACCTCTTTTAATTGATTTTAAAGTTGGTTTTACATTTTTCCAGTATGTATTTGTCGTTGTGATATTAATGTCCGGTTTAGGAAGAACCATCTTAACACGCGTTTGGTCCTCAAGGTTATCATAAATTTCATCTAACATAGAATTAAAGTCCATTAATATACATATTTAATTAATATTTATATTAAATTTCAATTTTTTATAATCAAAAAGTTACATAGGTAAATATCGCATATGCTGGAAATAATAACCATAAATAATTAATATACATAAAAGGTCTTTCTAAAAGATATTTGCCAGTTGGAAATTTATCAGAATTATAATTTACACTATGTTTGTCATATGTTTGTAAAGAATATTCTGCCATATATA
>Ga0257126_1003412_pt1 | contig 10032 bp, 10 predicted proteins | sample SI060_120mmetaG_FD_190151 | JGI IMG/M metagenome (GOLD analysis project Ga0257126, IMG submission 190151) | Marine microbial communities from Saanich Inlet, British Columbia, Canada - SI060_120m | ecosystem: Environmental > Aquatic > Marine > Inlet | place: Canada: British Columbia | collected... | reverse complement strand
CACAACCCGAGGTATTGCTTATGATAGCGTCTAATCCATTTAATAAATATTCTTCGTGCCAGCTTTCTATATTTTTAACAAAAGACAATTTAGCTTTTTCTTTCTTTCCTAAATGATGATTTAGAGACCCGCAGCAATCAATATCTGGCATTACGACTACTTCCACATTATGTCTATTAAGAAGTCTTATCGTTGCTTCATTTATTTCTGGAGATATTACTCTTTGTACGCACCCGGTTAATAAAGCGACTCTTGAAATTTTTTTTCCATTAAGTGGACTATAAATTTTTTGTGTTTTAATTTTTTTTGATGGGATCTTATCAGGCATTAAATTGAGTGAATTTTTTAAAAATTTTGGCATTAAAAAACTAAGAGGTTTAATAAATTTTGTTAAAATTGCTAAAGTTAAAAAAACTTTTGGTCTTGGTAAAACGAATGATAAAATATTTCTAAAAGTTCTTTCTATAAATGGTCTTTTGTAAGTTTCCTCTACGTAATTTCTACCATGATCGATTAAATGCATATAATTTACACCTGAGGGACAAGTCGTCATACACGAATAACAAGATAGGCAACTATCTATATGTTGTGCTATTTTTTTATTTGCAGGTTTATTATTCTCAAGCATATCTTTAATAAGATAAATTCGTCCTCTTGGGCCTTCTAGCTCATCACCATTAATTCCGTATGTAGGGCAAGTGGCGTTGCACATTCCACAATGAACACATTTTCTTAAAATAGTTTCACTTGTTTTATTTTCTTTATTTTCTAATTGCTTTTCTGTGAACGATGTTTGCATTATATTCCTGAATACATTTTACCTGGGTTAAAAATCCTTTTTGGATCAAAACTTTTTTTAATTTTTTCAGATATCTTATACTTAATGGGATCAATAGTAAAAATATCCGCCGATGCTTTTAGATCCTCTTCTATCTTAATAATTGTAAAGTAACCTGAATGTTTTTGTGTGATATCTCTAATTTCTTTTAGAATTTTTAAATTCAAGTCTTCAATCTGAAGCCAAATCAAACTTCCTCCCCAATCTAAAAAATAATTTATATCATAAGCTTTTAATTTTTGTATCATGTTTACAGTTTCACTCATTGGAACAACAACCCTTAATAAGTTACCTTTTGAGTTAGAGAATACCTCTAAATTTTTTGTTTTATTCCAAAATATACTAGACTGCTCATGCTCAAGTATTGAGTATTCATCTCTCAAAAGATTTAATTCTTTACATAACCTCGCTACTCTTTGATCAACAGAATTTGTAGGTCCCTCAATTCTTATTCCTATTAAGGCACCCTTGTGAGTGAGATCGTTAAAAATAAAATTTTTTTCAAAATACTCAGGATAAAATACTCCACCAGATGGATCAGTTGAAGACGATAAAGCAGAACCCAAATATTCAATTGTTTTTTTTAAATGAGGATTATTGATTATTAAAGTTTTGCTCATTTCTGGTTTAGGTAAAACTTTTATAGATAATTCAGTCAGTATAGAGAGAGTTCCAAAAGAACCAGACAGTAATTTACACAAATCATACCCTGTTACATTTTTTACAACTGTCCCCCCCGATTTTATTGTTTCTCCTTTTCCATTTAAACCTTGAAAGCCTAACAAATGATCTCTAGCACTACCTACTTTAAATCTTCTTGGTCCTGCAAAATTACACGAAATAACACCTCCTATAGTTCCTAAATTACTCTCCCCTTTAAATAAAAAACCAAAATCGATAGGCTCAAATGCTAGTTGTTGATTATTTTTATCTAATTCATTAATTATAGTCTTTAGTGGAGTTCCTGCTTTGGCTTTTATGTAAAGTTCTTCAGGTTTATATTCAATTATTCCTGAGTAGTTAGACAAATTCAAAGTTTTTTCAGATTGAAAATTTCTTCCGATTTTATGCTTAGATTTTAATCCATTAATTTCTAAGGGAATGTTTTTTTTATAACAATTTTTTACAATCTGAGTGATTTCTTCTCTAGAATTTGGTTTAAAAGTATTTTGATTAAAATCTTGGAATGTCTGGGAATTTTGTTTTTCCTCCATGGACATGAACCCTTCCTTCCTCAGCACATTTTCTAAGAATTGGATATACTTTACCAGGATTTAACAGAGAATTAGGATCTAGTGCTACCTTTATAGTTAATTGTTGTTGAATATCTTTATCGTTAAAAGCTTCGCACATTAATTCACGTTTTTCTATGCCAACACCATGTTCGCCAGTTAATGCACCGCCTACTTTAACGCAATACTTCAATATGTCTGCTCCAAATTCTTCACATTTTTTTAACGATTCTTTATTATTTGCATCAAACATAATTAAAGGATGAAGATTTCCATCACCAGCGTGAAAAGCATTCGCTACAGGAAGATCATATTTTTTAGAAAGTCTTGTAATTTCTTTTAATACTTCTGCAAGTTTGCCTCTTGGTATCGATCCATCCATGCACATATAGTCTGGAGCTAGCACTCCACATGCAGGGAAAGCAGCTTTTCTTCCAGCCCAAAATTTTAACCTCTCTTCATTGCTTTTGCTTATTTTTAAACTTGAAGAATTATTTTTTTCAGAAATTTTTTTTACTTTTTCAATATATGCTTCGACTTCATGTTCTGTACCATCGAATTCAACGATCATCATGGCTTCAGCATCTGTTGGATAACCTGCTTTTGAATAATCATTTGTAGCTTTTGTTAATGCCTTGTCCATTATTTCCATTCCTGCTGGTATGCAACCACCTGCAATAATTTCTGCAACACAATTACCGGCATCCTCAATTGTTGGAAACCCAACTAAAGCCGCTTTAACAACCTCTGGGGTTTTTAAAATTTTTACTGTTACCTCGGTGATGACTCCTAACAAACCTTCGGAACCTGTCATTAAACCTAAAAAATCATATCCTTCTGCATCCATGGCTTTGCCGCCAAATCTAGTTATAGTTCCATCCATCAAAACAACTTCTATGCCTAATAAATTATTTGTTGTAGCTCCATACTTTAATGAATGAACCCCCCCAGAATTTTCTGCAACATTACCTCCTATGGAACACGCAATTTGGCTCGATGGATCTGGAGCATAATAAAAACCTTTATCTTGTACAGCTTGAGTTATTGCTAAATTAGTTACACAAGGTTGAGTGACTACACATCTATTTTCAAAGTCTAGTTCTAAAACTTTATTAAATTTTCCCATAGCTAGAAGAATGCAATCCTGCAATGGCAATGATCCTCCTGACAAACCTGTTCCTGCTCCTCTTGGAACAACTTTTATTTTGTTCTCGTTACAATATTTTAAAATTTTACTTACTTCTTTAACTGTCTCAGGTAAAACCACCATTAACGGCACTTGTTTGTAAGCGGCAAGAGCGTCTGTTTCATAAGGCTTAATCTCGTCAATATGTGAAAGAACGTTTTTAGGATCTACTATTTTTTCAACGTCAGAGACAATCTGATCTCTTTTAGATAAAATAGAATTATCAACTTTGGGCATTTGTAAACTACTCATACCAATACTTTATATTTTAAATTGTTTTTGGTCAAAACGCTTAAATGACCTACTTTAGCATTTTTCCAATTTTTTCTAGGGCTTTTTGAATATTATCCTGTGATGCAGCAAAGCTAAATCTAACATAATCTATTGATGTTTTCCCAAATGCTGTTCCAGGAACTATTGCTACTCCTGCTTCATGCATGCATTTTTTTGAAAATTCCGACCCGTTCATTCCTGTTCCTTTTACATTTGGAAAAGCATAAAAAGCTCCGCCAGGTAGACTACACGTTACTCCCGGTAAATCATTTAAACCTTTATGAATTAGCTTGCGTCTTTGATCAAACTTTTTCATCATTTCATGAATAGGATCGTCCGGACCATCAAGTGCAGCTATGCCAGCAAATTGTGATGGTGCATTAACACAAGAAAAACTATTTATTGCTAACTTAGTAATATGCGGAATTAATTTTTCTGGCCAAACGCTCCAACCCATTCGCCATCCTGTCATTGAGTAGGCTTTGCTCCATCCATCTAAAACAATTAATCTATCTTGAAGGCTTGGGTAGTTAAAAAACGTAGGCATTTCTTTGCCGTCATAAATTTGTCGACTATAAATTTCATCACTTAAAATTGCTACATGTGGATGTTTTTTTAATTCTTCAGCAAGAAAATCAATTTTAGATTTTTCAACAAAACTTCCAGTTGGATTGTTAGGATTAATTAAAACAAGTAGCCTAGTTTTATCTGTTATTAGAGATAAAATTTTTTCTGGATCAAATTTTAAATCTTTATCTTCAGTTAAATCGTAAGGCACAGGTTTAGCACCAGTATAATTAATCATAGACTCATAAATTGGGAAACCTGGTGTAGGGTGAATTATTTCTGCGCCCGGTTCGCCAATCATTGAAATGGCGAAATACATTGTAGGCTTTCCGCCTGGCATTATCATTACTCTTTCAGGACTGATGTCTTTTTTATAAAGTGATTTAATTTTTCTTGATACAGCCTCTCTACATTCTAAAATTCCATTAGCTAAAACATATCCATGATGACCATCATCAATTGCTTTTTTTGCTGCTTCGACTACGTGCTTAGGGGATTTAAAATCAGGCTGTCCTAAACCTAAGTGGATCATTTCTTTACCTTGAGCTTCGAGTTTTTTAGCTTCAGCTAAAATACTAAATGCAGACTCAGTTCCCAATCTTTCTAAATTTTTTGCTAATTTCATAAATATTTTATTATAAATTTTTTAAGTAACTCCTGCAAATACATCCATTGCATTACCGGTATGCAATTTTTGATTTATTTAATTCTTTGATGGTTTTACATCCTAAAAGTATCATATCTCTTCTAAGTTCATCTCTCATTCGTTTTAAAACTTGTTCAACTCCAGCTTGACCGCCTGCACCTAATCCAAATAAGAAGCCTTTTCCAAAACTGCATGCTGTAGCACCTAAAGATAAAGCTTTTAAAACATGAGTCCCTCTTCTTATTCCACCGTCCAATATTATTTCTAATTTGTCACCAACAGCATCTTTAATTGCTGGCAATTGATCAAAGGGAGATCTTGATCCATCAAGCTGCCTGCCTCCATGATTGGAAAGTAAAATTGCTGAAGCACCGATATCAACAGCTCGTTTAGCATCTTCCACTGACATCAAACCTTTTATTGCAAATGGACCGCCCCATCTTTTGATACAATATTCTGCATCTTTCCAACTCATTGCAGGATCATATTGTTCGTTAATATATTCCATAACATTCGTAGCTATACTGGTTCCTTTTTTTGTAAAAGCCTTAACATTAGCCATCTCAAATTTTTTATGGGTTAAATAATTAAACGTCCACTTTGGCCGTTTCATAAAACCTAAAATACTTTTTATATTTAGCTTGGGTGGTGTTGCAAATCCCCAATAGTGATCTCGTTCTCGATTGCCTGCAGTTACCGTATCAACTGTAAGACACATTGATTTAAAACCAGAACTTTTACATCTATCAATTAAGTTATCAGTAAGTCCTTTTAATTTATGAATGTATATTTGAAACATTTTTGGTCCACCTGATATATTTGATATTTCCTCTATTGAAGAATTTGCCATTGTGGACATACTGTAAAAAGTTCCAAATTTTTCCGCTGCTTTAGCGCTAGCTATGTCACCTTCATGGTGAAAGAGTCTTTGCATTGCAACTGGGGACAAAAATAATGGCATATCTATTTTTTGACCAAAAACAGTTGTTGAAAGATCTGGTTCTCCTACGCTAGCTAAAATGTTAGGAACCAAATCACATTTTAAAAATGACTCAGTATTTCTTTTTAAAGTAACTTCATCGTCCGAACCCCCATCAATATAATGAAAAATAGGCGCTGGAAGATTCTTTTTTGCTAATTTTCGAAAATCATTAAAACTATAACAATCGTTAAGTTTCATTATAATTAAAAGTTTTTAGAAAAAGTGATTTGCTGGTTATCTGTTCCCGGATTAGTTGCTCCCCAATCATTATTAGAAATGTGGCTGTAACTATAACTTAATTTTGAATTTTCAAAAATATCTAGACCAAATTTAATTTCACTTTTAAACTCTAGAACATCACCAAGATCTTTGCCATCACCTTTTTCATAATAACCTGGAGCAAAACTTGGTAAAATTTTTAGTGGGCCAATTCCATATTGACCTTCAATTCCAGTGTAAAGATAAACTGAACTTTTGCCTGTCATAAATGCTCCAGTTACAGGCTTAAATTTTCCAAGAAAGGTATCTCTAAATAAATTTGGGTTTTTGTGTTCAATGCCAAACAAATTTGTTTGATCATCACCTTCTTTATCGATTAAATCAAATGTTCCAGTATAAAAAGAAATATCTTTATTTCCCTCATCAGCATTAACTAGGCTTACGTTCCATAAAAAAGTAAATGCTAATAATAGAGCTTTAAATTTCATATCAAAAAAATACAACTAAATGGTTAATTTGTACAGATGCCTTTATTAATTTCTTCTTCTTTTAAATAAGAAAAAAATAATAACCCCACCTAAAACTAGAGCTAAATATGGTAAAAACCATAGTATAAAGTTTTGTTTGTTTACTTGGGGCTTAAATACAATCCAATCTCCATATTTATCAGCCATAAATGCATAAATCTCTCTTTCTGTTTTTCCATCATTAATTAAATCTTTCACAACAAGTTTTATTGTTTGAGCAAAATCAGAATTTGAGTCCGAAATTGATTGTCCTTGGCAAACTAAGCATCTTAAATTTTTATGAATAGTATTTTGGTCAACTTTTTTTTCTTCACCATTAGCTAAGCTAAAATTTAATAACAATATAATCATGAGTAATTTAAATTTCATAATTAATTAATTATTTCTACAATTGAGTCATAATCTTCAGCAGATAATGGTCCCACAAATTTTTTTAAAATCATAAGATCTTTATTTATTAGAATACTCTCAGGAATTCCAAAAATACCAAACTTTACTGAGCTTTTCCCTAGTTCATCTTTAGTTAAAAAATCATAAGGATTTCCAAGATCATTTAAAAAAATTTCTGCTTGTTTTTTTTTATCTTTAAAGTTTACACCAAGTAGTTTTAAGTTTTTCTCTTTAGATAGTCGCATCAGTAACGGATGTTCTTTTCTGCAAGGAGCACACCATGCTGCCCAAAAATTGATTAATGTATAATTGTTTTTTTTTAAATCCTCTTCCTTATAAAATTTATTTTCATCAAAATATTCAAGACTTATATTGGAAATTTTTTTTCCAGTTAAAACATTTGTGTTATAATTTGTATCTTTATTTAAGCCCATAAAGAATACTGCAACTATAAAAATAATAATTATAAAAATTGATATTTTAATTATATTTTTCATTTTGGAATAATCTTAAAAATCCACCTAAAGCAATCATAATTACAGAAATCCAAATCCAAATCATAAGTGGTTTCTTTTGAAATTTAATATTGTAATAATCTGATCTATCAATATTACTCATCGTCAAATAATAATCTTTTAAAAAACTAGTTTTAATTGCAGCTTCATAAGTTAATGTTTGAGGATTTTCGTAAATTCTAATTTCAGGTTTTAAAATATTTTTTTTATTAGTTTTATTATTTTTAATCTCCAATGATCCAATCACAGCTTTATAGTTTGAAAACTTTTCTATTTCTAGATTTTGTAATTCTATAGAATAATTGTCAAAATTTTTTGTTTCTCCTAATTTAATATTATAATCTTTTTCTACAGAAAAAATATCATTCAAACCAATAAACATTACTAACAATCCAAATGAAGCATGAGAAATTATTCTAGCAAAATTAGTTTTATTTTTTTTGAAAGATTTAAAGGCATCTATTAAAGATGATATAATTAAAAAAAGTGAAGATATAATAATTAAATTTGATAAAATACTATAACTTTTAAATAATAAAATTATTAAAAAATTAATTAAAATAGATCCCAATAAAATAAGCAGATAATTTTTCAAATTATTAAATTTTTCTTTTATCCATTTTACTTTTGGCCCAATCGCCATTATTAGAAGAAATATAACTACAACTGGTATTATCACCACATTGTAAAAAGGTGGCCCGATTGAAATTTTATTTCCAGTAAGAACATCAGTAAATATAGGATATATTGTGCCCAAGAGAACAGTAATTAAATAAAACATCATAAACCAATTGTTAACTAGAATAAATGTTTCTTTGCTGTTTGGATTTAAATCATAATTTTCTTTTTTATATTTTTTAAACAATAAGAAAATAGAAGAAAAAATCATTAACGTTAAAAATAATAAAATATAAATTCCTCTAGTAGGATCACTAGCAAAGGTATGGACTGAATTTAAAATTCCTGATCTAACAAGAAATGTTCCTGTCACACTTAAAATAAAAGTTAACAAACATAAGGTAATAACCCAAAAATAAAATAAACCTCTTTTTTCAAAAACAATAAGTGAATGCAAAAGAGCCGTCATAGCAAACCAAGGCAATAAAGAAGCATTTTCTACAGGGTCCCAGAACCAAAATCCTCCCCAACCTAGTTCATAATATGCCCAGATAGAGCCAACTAAAATTCCAAGTGTCTGAAAACACCAAGATATTAAAACCCAGTTTTTAATACTGTCGGCAAATGCTGTTTGAGAATAATTAGTAATTAAAGAGGCCATCGCAGCTGAAAAATAAATGGATGACCCAACAAATCCTAAATAAAGTAAAGGAGGATGAATTGCTAAAGCTGGATCTTGCAAAATAGGATTCAAACCCAATCCTTCTTTAGGGATTGGCGATATGGCGCTAAATGGATTTGAATTGAATAAAATAAAAAATAAAAAACCAAGTATTAAAATATTCTGAATTACTAATGTAAATATCCTGTATTCTTTAGGATGGTTTTTAGTAAAAATTAAAAATAAAAAAGAAAAGATCGTTAAAATAATAACCCATAGTAACAAACTTCCTTCATGGTTTCCCCATGTCCCTGAAATTTTATAAAATAGTGGTTTTAAGCTGTGTGAGTTTTGATAAACGGTAGTTAACGAAAAATCAGAAACAATAAAGCCGGCGATTAAAGTAAAAAAACAAATAATTATTAATGTGCTTTGAAGATTACTTATTTGATAAATTGTTTTAGGTATAAATTTACCAGATGTTTTTAAACATTTTAAAGCTGAATAAATTATCGTAAGACTCAAAAAGATATTTATAAATAATAATAAATTTCCAAAATTACTTATCATTTTACTTCATTATATTTTTCAGTTCAGGCGGCATGTAATTTTCATCATGTTTGGCTAAAATTCTATCAGCAATAAAAAAAGTTTTGTCCTGCAACTTGCCTTCGGCTACCACGCCTTTTCCTTCAGAAAATAAATTAGGAACTGTACCACTATAACTAATTTTTAATTCATTTTGTAAATCTGTTATTATGAATTTAATTTCTTCTTCACTAATAATTACAGAGTCTTTTTTTACCATGCCTCCTACTCTTATTTTTTTAGTAAAATCTATATCCTGGCTTGTCTTAATGTCAGTAGGTGACTTAAAATATAAAATATTTTTATTTAAAGATTGTAATATTATAAAAACAGCTATCAAAGATACTAATAACAAAGCTGTTAAGAGTGCTGCTCTTTTTTTAGCTTTTTTTTGAAGCATTAACTGCTTTAGATTGTTTTACTGTGAGACGACAAAACTTGTGAAGCAATCTTTGAATTTTCTACAACTGATTTTCTCTTTTCAGCGGATAGCTCATTGATTTCTTTTGCAAATTCTCTTTCATATTTTTTAAGTGTTTTTTTAGTTTTATAAAAAACTATTCCACACGAAATAAATGTAATTGAAAAAGCAGCCCATACAAATAGACCGTAACCGTTCATATATAAAAAATTTTGAATCATAACCTTTTTAAGTTTTTTTTCTTCATTCTAATGATTTCTGTCTTATATTTCATTAGAAAAATTAACGCACAATACAATAAGAGCACAAAAAGCATGAGTAATAATGGCATTAACATTGATGAGTGAATGGTGCTTGTTCCTGTTAATT
>Ga0257126_1003406_pt1 | contig 10041 bp, 10 predicted proteins | sample SI060_120mmetaG_FD_190151 | JGI IMG/M metagenome (GOLD analysis project Ga0257126, IMG submission 190151) | Marine microbial communities from Saanich Inlet, British Columbia, Canada - SI060_120m | ecosystem: Environmental > Aquatic > Marine > Inlet | place: Canada: British Columbia | collected... | reverse complement strand
GGACACTTCAAAATGGTGGCATCAAACAGTCTTGCCTAATGCAGGACAAAGCTGGTGGAATGGAGAAATTCAACATTACACTGACCGCGACACGAACAGCTACCAACAGAACGGAGCATTATATCTAACTGCACTGAAAGAGTCCTACACCGATCAAAATGTCACCAAAGATTATACCTCAGCACGTTTAAATTCGAAATTTGCCTTCACTTATGGCCGCGTTGAAGTTCGCGCGCAATTGCCCACAGGCGTAGGCACATGGCCTGCTATTTGGTTGCTTGGACAGAATATTACCGAGGTGGGCGCGTACTGGCACACTCAAGGTTACGGCACGACTGGGTGGCCGGCTTGTGGTGAAATAGACATTATGGAGCATTGGGGTCACAACCAGGATTATGTTTCAAGTGCGATGCATACGCCATCGAGCTTTGGCGGAACGATCAATGTTGGTGGCCAGTACGTAAGCGGAGCCTCTGCTGGTTTCCATACTTATGCGCTGGAATGGAGCGAAGCCCGTTTATCAGTTTTTTCAAGCACTGGACAAAAAGTAATGGAAGTAGAAAACTATTCTAGCGGCTCAGAGATTGATCTGAGCGATCTTTCTGCGGGGGTGTACAGCTACATTCTTAAGAGCAACGCGTACCAAAGCCAAGCCAGCTTCGTGAAACTTTAGGCACTAACGCTACTTTCGCAAGGAGATGGAAAAGCAAAGTAATAGAAATAAATGGGTGCTCGGAGCCACTGGATATGTAGGTCAACTGGTTACACACCGGTTGTTTTCGGAGCGCGTAAAAGGAAATTGGTCCGGCCAATTGATCACCTTGGGCCAGAAAACCATAGTTCCGTGGATTATGGAGCGAACCAATTTTCACCTCTTTCCCTTGAACTCCATACCTCAAATACTCCTAAAGCGCTATCCTCCAAGCGTTATCTACCATTGTGCGCGTATCGCTGGAAACAGCGACCGGTCGAGACGAATTGCAGCTCGTAAAGGATATGCGGCGAATCAACGCCTCATTAACTTCATTAAAGCCACTAAAATTCCTATTGTCTATTGCAGCGGAACTTTGATGTACGGCAATACAGTAGACTGCATTGATGAAGATGCTACACTTCTTCCGATTGCTTATGCAAGAGCCTATGAATATGCAGAGCGACCGTGGGTCAAAGCTGCCTTAACCGGTGAAATGGATGTGCGAATTGCTCGTCCAGGATGGATTCTAGGACCGGATTCGTGGTTTGAGCACTTCTTTTACAAGCCCGCACTACGCAACGGAAAAGTCCCCTTCTACGGCGATGGCAATCAATACATGTCCATCATTTCCGTGGAAGATTGCGCCGGCCAACTTACCCATCTCATGGAGCGCGGTCTGCCCAATCAAAGCGCTAATCTTTTTGGATTTGAACCTATTAAGCAGAAAGATTTTGCACTATTAGTGGCACAATTCCTAGAAACCACAACCATAGAAATATCCGCTAGCGAAACTAAAAACAGGTTTGGAAAAACGGTCTTTGAAGCGCTGACTTCCTCGACTCCTGTTACAACGAAACATAAAGACTGGCGCTCGGCTTACGAACCACTGCACACAGATCTCAAAGCTTTAGTCGAATCGACGATCAGGCGACTACAGGCAAAATCCTAACTCTATTTCTCGAAGGTGTAGAGCATATATTCCCCCCATTTCCCTACTTGCGTACGGGCAATGCGTTCGTCTAATTGCCAAAGCAGGTGAAGCACACTTTTCGGGATGATCTTATGAAATTTATGATAATACCAGGCAGGATAAAAGATGCTGTATCCACGTGAATAGGTACACTCTAATTGCGCTAATTTCTTTACCCGCCCCGGTCGATAACAGCGACTGGCCAGGAAATTTGTAGGCGAATAGCCCCCCCATACCTTCTTCCATCGCGCGAAGGCAAATTTCGGCTTTAATTTCAGCAACTCTATCAGCGTTCCCGCGATGTAATATCTATTCACGAACGTAAGGACCATGCGGCCGCCGGATGATAAGACCGCGCGCAGATCTACAAATGCGCCTTCGAGATCATTCACCGTATTTAAGGCACCGAAAAAAACATAAATCATATCGAATTGGACCTCTGGATAAAGCACTTTTATGTCCTCCACACTGCCTTTTGCCACCCATGCATTCTGTAGTCCCATTCGGTCAATCTTTTCCTGCGTCAAACGCACCATCTCCGCGGAAATATCAATGCCGTAAAACTTACGATCCGGAAACTGCTCTGCAAAATGTACAAGATCAAATCCTGGACCGAATCCTACCTCTAAAACGGTGGTTTGTTCGTAGGATTTCGTGTGCTGTCGAAAGCTTTGACGGATACGCTGTAGCGCCGGGTTTTGATGGTAGCGCTGTTCAAAATCCACCGCGTCTTTATCGTAGTAGGTACCTACTTTATTGTAATAACTCATCGTCTTTGCTGCTTAGTTGGAAATCAAAATAGGCCGCAGTTGCCCAAAACAAAAAGGCAAATACGGGTTGGTTCAGAAAATTATTAAACTGCATGTGAAAGAAGTAGGTGCTCAACCCTAAAAACAGCGGGAGTAATGGGCTACGTCTGGCAATACTGAAAAACCCAAAGTACCACCAACGCATCCACATGAGCAAAAAGATCAAAGGGGTTAAAATGCCGTTTTCACTGAGCTGTAGAAGCAGTTCTGAGTGTGTTGTTCCACCCGAACCTGGAGGTGGAGCATTTGGATTTGTCACCGTCAGGCGGTTCTTTAATTGCTTTTCCTGAAATGGAATGTAGGTGAACTGGTAGGTGCCGGGACCAAAGCCGTAATACGGACGTTCTTCGAACATCCGAAGTGCCGAAACCCACCGATTGAGTCGTTCAATATTACTGGCATCGGTTTGCACATTAGTGACAGACATGCTTTTTTCAACCAGCGAGGCTTGCGGGTCATGGCTTTCATAGTTGTTAAAGGCAAAGGCTTCTTCCATCTTAGATGCCCCGCCAAAAAATAAGATTGCTCCCATTGCAAGTACAGGTAAAACGAAGCGATAGACAGGTGGAAATTGGACCAATATGTACAAGATGAACATGAATACCACCGACCAGAGCGCAGCACGAGATCCACTAAATAACGTCAAAGCGATACTTGCTAGTAAAATCCATTTCCACAAACTTTTTTGGCGAAGATTCCCTAGAGCAATAGCTGCAATATAAGCCATCACTGCGCCGTACATCGTGTGGCTGTAGAAGAACGGTTTAAAGATGCCTGAGATGGTGATAGGATTGAAATCATATTGCACAAAATGATAAAAGCCCATTACAGTCACCGGAACCAATGCGGCAATAAAAGGAACGTACGAGATAGTCTTTCCGCGCTCCGCCACTAATAGGACCCCGTAATAAAAGGCAATAACGAATACCCCATTCAGCGCGGTAAATTTTAGGCTGGTATTCAAAAGATCTGAAAAGTAAACACCTGGAAGAAAAGAAATAAGCCAAAACAACGGCAACGGGTATTTCAGAAACCACCTTACGCTACCTTGTGGCACCACTAAAAAAAGCACAGAAAGGGCAGCTGCGCTAGCAACAAATTCTATCGGCAAATAGATTTCTGCAAAGGGCAAACTGAGTTTTACCGAAAGTGGCGCGAGGCAGGCTAGCGCTAAAAGCATCCGATCTAACGCTTGTTTTTTAGCAACGCCGTAAGCTAGACCCATAATAGCTAAGGCACTCCATATCAACTCCCAATGCGCATCGCAATAGAGCGTACCCGCAAGCAGCAGGAACAGCACACTAAAGGCAATGGAAGCTGTGGACTTTTGCATCACACTTAAGATGTGCTGGCAGCCCATAATTTTAATCCCCCTGCGACGAGGACGGCACCGAGCATTCCAACAATCCATGCAGGAAGACCGACCGGTTTCTCCGCTGGTATCGCAGGGGAAATACTGTATGATTTGGGAGCAGGAGCATCTTTATACGATTTCAATTCTTCCAGTTTGCGTTCCGCATTTGTCAATTCTACGACTGCAGTACCATACTGCCGTTCTTTTCTAAAAATGAGCGTAGCATAGGCCAATGAGTCGGATTGCGCGGCAAATCTCAAGGAGTCCAAGGCTTTTCTCAACGTACGTTCTTCCGCTTGCAGCGCAAGCGTTCGCTCAGCCATGACATCGAAACTCATCCCCACATTTTGACGCAACATAGACTGCTTGATCGAATCCGTAACTGCCACAGCACGATTCGCAATAGTCGCAGATAGTTCAGCTGCCTCAGAACGCACCTCAACGGCTACGGCTCCATTTCTTGTTTTACGAACCGAAAGATCAAAGGACTCATCGAAGCGTTGTTCTATCGTTTTTACGATGACCGGACTCTGCATGAGTTCTATATGCGCATCCACTTCTGTTGGCGACCCAAAACCAATTCCATTTTGCTCAATTTGTTTTTCCAACAAAGTCAATGGAACAAAAAATGTAGCTTCCGCTGAATATTGAATTGGACGAATCGTCGCAACTACAAAAAGCATCACTCCAGAGAGTAATGCGATGACCAATTCTTTTCTATTCATTTTCAAAATTCTCTAAATGCTTCATTAACCTTTGTTCCACACTTTGCGGAAAGTAGGCGGAACTGTGCGCTTCTGCTTCAAAATAGCCTTCTTCCGAATCCGTATGTTCACGCATATGAATCGTGAACCGCTCTTTACACCATTGTTCAAAGGCCTCACCAAAGAAGCGATTTAAAACGCGTTCCAGTAGCGATGTGGATTCATGACTTACCGCAAATGCTTCAGGGAGTTCCACGTTTGGAAAGTACGCTTTCACCCATTGGTTCGCCTGAAGGAATCTTTTGAGCCCTTCTGTATTTTTTAACTGTACCAACGAAACTACCTCTGTCGCAGTGTAGCGGTTGCGTTTGGTCAAAGATAATCGGTTCTCATCCATTAAAAGATTGATACAGAAGTACTTCTCGGAATTCAAGAGGACTATTTTTTTGAATGCGATCAAAAAGAATTTTGCAGTCCAAACGCGGTTAGAAGCGGTTAAGATGAAAAAATCAAGATCATCATCCTTTGACTGAACGCCTGATTTTGATAGTGAACCACTTAAATAAACCCCTCTTACAAACGGAAAGAGGGCGATAAATCTTCCGACTTTTCGCGCCAAATTAAGCCGTCTTTTATTCAATCGCTCATGCTTAATACGCAATTCTAGCGATACTAAGTCTAATGCAAACCAACCTTGTTTCTCATAAACTAATCCTTCGATCTCAAGCAAACGCAAACCCTCCTTTACAGCTTCTAGCGACGCTGGCACAGCGATATAGCGCAAGATTTCTTCCGCAGATAACGCGTGATTAAAGAAGTGAAAGTAATGAAGGACTTCCTTCAGCGCTTTTGTAGAAATAGCTTTCAATGGGACCGCAGGCTAATTGTAGGTTTGAGACTGTAAAGGTACGACTCAAGTTCGGAATGTACAGGCGCACCTGCTCGTCCACATCCTATCAAAATTGCACACCTCCTTTAGTTTTCATACCTTCGCACCTCCATGGAAGACTCGCAAAATCTCCTTACGATCATAGAATTCACCGATACAGTCACGGAATCTTTCCCTATCGAAGACTATATCTTAGAAGTCGACCCCGTGGATCTTATTACAGAAGACGTACAGTCGTCAAATATTAATGCTGCACTAGAACTTTTGATGTTTTAAGAAGACTGTTATGAGCATAAAATCGGACGTAATACAAACCACTACTTAGATTACTCACGTCCATGTGCTTTGCCCCAGAAGCGCTCGATACAATGTGTTGTCCTAACATATTTACTAAAACAACCTTAGTGACTGTTGGTTGATATTCCCAAGAAATAAAATCACTGGCCGGATTCGGATAAGCATAAGTGCTTTCCACGAGGCCCTCTTCTATACCAACTGTTGCAGCGGATATATCAAAGCTTAATAAATCGGCTGGGTACGTGTTTGTATAACGATTAACGCCACCAAAAAAGAAGATATCGTCGTTAATAACGAAGCTGCCAGGCGCCCACCTACTTTTACCAGGATGCGGTGTTAACTCGAGCCATGTATCGTTTGCTGGATTGTATCGCCAAAGCTCCCCAGTATCCATATAGCTGTGATTGTCGCCGTCACCACTCAATATAAAGCCATAGCCGTCAATACTAAACTGCGTACCCGCAACCCTTGCCTCTCCGGGAAATTGACTCATGGTCGTCCATGTGTTTAACGAAGTGTCTAGTTTGTACCAATCTCTATAAATGGTAGGGCCCCCGTGACCTAGACCAGCAAATACCTCTCCCCCCGCATTAAACATGTAAGGGTGGTGCCGCGCAGCACCTGGTAAATTTGCGATTTGCGTCCATGTATTGTCGTCAATACTGTACATCCACCAGTCATTTTTATCACCGAATGCATCGTTTCCTAATCCTACGTAAATACGATTACCGATTGAAATCATGGCCGGGTGTCTTCTGCTGGAGCAATCACAATTTGCAAGTTGAGTGTAAACGCCCGTGGAGGGGTCGAAACTCCAGAAGTCTTTGAAGTACGAAGAACTTGTCGCACCAAACCCGAGGTATGCCTTGCCGTTTGCTGTTGTGCCTATACCATAACTTCTTGCTAAGCCCGGAAAGTCAGTTAATGCATTCCATGAATCCGTGATTGGGTTATATTCAAAGGCACCGTCAGTGGGTTGACCTGTTGAGTCTGTTCCGGTTATAGCATAACCCTTGCCATTCAATGCAAATGAAATAGGATGATGCTTTCCTGCGGGCACAGCAGTTTTGGTTAACCAGGTCTGTGCGAGAAGGGTTGAAGAAAATAACAGTGATGCTGCAAGCAAACAATTTTTCATAACTGTAAAAGTAGTTTGCATAGCTAACAATAAATAAATCACAAGGTTCTATCAATTCCATATGCTAAGAAGCCCTTCCTCCTTGCACAACTTACTGAAATAAGTTCTTTGTACCACTAGTGGGACAAAGCGTTGCAATTCCTACCTTGTTAAACAGTTGTTTATAAGTCTTTCAAAAAGCGCTATTTTTCAGGTATACTTCTTCATAAATTGATACTATTAACTTTTAAAAACATTTATCATGAAAAAAATCGTATTAGTATTATTAGTTCTAGGTGGCGTGTCCATCTCCGCTAACGCCCAATCCAGTGGCGATCTATTCGTTGGTGGTAGCTCCAATTTGGGAATTACAATAACACCTGACTTTAATTTGAACGGTAATGTAACCGCCGATTACTTCATAATGGACGGTTTATCTGTTGGGGGGAATTTGGGCTTAGGAATTGGCTCGGCAACGTCTATCTCATTAGCTCCAAGCGTAAAATACTTCGTCATGGGTGATATTTTTGCAATGGCAAGCGCTGATGTACTTTCCATTGCGGGAGGAACAACAACCGTCGGTCTAAACTCATTAAATGCTGGAGTAGGATATTGGTATGCTTTAGGAGATAATGTCGTAGTCGCTCCAATGTTAAATCTCTCTAATTTAACAAACAGCCTAGGCATCGGCCTCGGTATGGGCATCTCTGTCAAGCTTTAATCAAAGGGCAGTATTAGCTGATATAGCTAACTCAACTTTAAGAAGATTCTGATTTTACGTCAGAATCTTTTTTTTTGCATTCCCATTTCTTCTTTTGTTGTTTTTCTTTCTGTAGTAGAAAAGTATATAGCGAATAAAAAAGCCTTGATGCTGTGCACAGTGACACATCAGAGGTAGCCACCCTCTATTTAAGTACTATTGGCATTCTTGAACAAGAATCTAACGTAAAAATATTCCCAAATCCGGCAAATGAATTTATTACAATTCAATCGTTAAATATCATTTCATCTATTACGATAAAAGACGAATTGTACGTCTTCAAAGAAGTTGGACATTAAAGGATAGCTATAACATGAGCTTAGTAAGGCAACAAACCTTTGACCCTTTTTATTCTGTGAGCTTGAAATATTGTCAATCATGCCCTCTGAAATATAACCCGGCCAGCTAGGATCGCCAACCTTGCTAATCACATTGTTAAGCTTTAATACCCTCATTTACAGATTTAAATGCGAAAACAAAAAAACCCTCTGAAGTTTCCTTCAAAGGGTTTTTAGTAGACATTCTGTATATAAAATCGAATCGAAATCGTAAAAAATAAGTCACATAAGTAGGGCGCAACCTTTTCAAAGGGTGCCTTAAAAACATTAGTAACAGCCTTTACGTATGTCGTTTTTACTTGTATTCCTTCAATAAAGTTTCAGCCGCTAGTTTCCCTAATTCATTAGATGCTAATGGACTTGCACCTGTTATAAGTTTTCTATCTATCGTTACTGTTTTATCAGATTCCGTATTTACAATTGTGGCGCCTAAGTCTTTCAATTTTTCACTCCACCCTTGCGTCATGTGCCCCGGTAAATAACCTACCATAGGTGTCATTTCATCCACAGCGTCAGGAAAAACAGCCATTCCATATCCTTCATAAAGAAATTTTTGACCATCTAATGTCGTAGACAACAATGCTGCTGGCCCGTGACAAAGTGTGATTGTAAATAAGTCGCTTTCGTGTGCCCAATTCAAGGTCTTTGCAACATTACTATCTTTTGGAAGATCAATCGTTGCGCCATGTCCACCAGGTATAAATACAGCCGCATAAGAACTATCATTTGCAAATGAATTGGTGATGAAATCAGTCAATTTTTTTGGTTGCTCAAAATTCGTTTTATACTCATTATAAATAGCTTTCACATTCTTGTCCTCATTAGGAAAAGCCCACATTTCGAATACAACAGGTTTACCTGTAGGAGTTACAATTTCAAAATCGAACCCTGCATTTTTAAGATGCAGCATTGGCACAAGTGCTTCTACTGGGTGGTTTCCTGTAGAAAACATTTTACCATTTTTCATCTGTAAATTTTTGTGTTCCGTGAAAATCACCAACACCTTAGATCTCTCTCCTTCGTATTTAGTGTATTGAATGTCTTCAAAATCTGTTACGGAAACAGTTCCTAAATTCAATGCTAAACTTGACGGGCTATACGAGCCGTCTTCTTCTAGTGTAGGCTTTGTGATAAAGTAGATTACAACCAATGCAAGCGCAATAAAACTTACTAACCCAATTAATACTTTTTTAATCATGATTTGAATTTGTTATTTGAATAAAATTTAACTGACTTTGACTACAATTTTTCCTTTTGCTCTGCCTGTTGCGAGGTGTGTGAACGCCTCAACACTTTCGGAAAAAGGATACACTTTATCAATAATTGGTTTGATTTTTTCATCCTCAATCAATGATTTGATTTCATTTAAATGCGCGCCATTAGGGTGCATTAAAATGAACTTATAATCAGCTTTCCTATCACTACTCGCTTTGGCTAATGCCTCGGGTAATTTATAGTCTGACATCCCTAACATTTTAGCACTAGCCTCATCCAAAGGACCTACAACGCTAATTACTATTCCTCCTTGTTTTACAACTTCAAAAGATTCAAGAGAATAGTTTTGGCCAAGTGTATCAAACACTATATCCACGTCTTTGGCTATACTCATATAGTCTTCCGTTTTGTAGTCGATTACTCTGTCTGCGCCAAGCGCTTTCACCCATGCCAAATTGGTTGTGCTTGTAGTGGTATATACAAAAGCGCCTTGTGTTTTGGCATATTGAATTGCCAAACTACCTACACCTCCAGAACCTGCGTGTATCAGGACTCTATCATCTTTCTTAATACCAGCAGCTTCTAAAGACTGGAAAGCTGTTAATCCTGCTAAGGGAATACTTGCTGCTTCTTCAAAAGAAATATTTCCTGGCTTTTTTGAAACCGCTGCACTATCAACAGCAACGTATTCTGCCAATGTACCCATTTGTTCTTGGGGAACTCTTGAATACACCAAATCACCAATTTCAAAATTGCTTACTCCATCTCCTTTTTCTGAAACAATTCCACTTACATCATAAGCAGAATTGCTTGGCAACGGTATTGGAAGCATTCCTTGCAGGTTTCCAAGGATGATACTTTTGTCTATTGGATTAATCGCAGCAGCTTTTACCT
>Ga0257126_1003405_pt1 | contig 10049 bp, 4 predicted proteins | sample SI060_120mmetaG_FD_190151 | JGI IMG/M metagenome (GOLD analysis project Ga0257126, IMG submission 190151) | Marine microbial communities from Saanich Inlet, British Columbia, Canada - SI060_120m | ecosystem: Environmental > Aquatic > Marine > Inlet | place: Canada: British Columbia | collected... | reverse complement strand
TATAAATAGTAATTATAAATAGTAATTATATTATTGGATTCCAATCAGTAATTTATAAATCAATATCAGGAACTGGAATATTTTCAGTCACGTCAGCTTCAATGTTATCATCATTATAATCGATTCCGACATTTTCAGTGCAATAATCACTTGTAAACCACTGATCCATATCATCTAAATCTGGTTCTTCAACACCTGGAATATTAATTAATTTTGTTTCATCTATAATTATTTCACTATCACCTGTTCCACATGGTGGAATTTGTCCCATCATAATATTTGAAGAAACACCTGTAAGATTATCTTTTTCTCCAAAAATTGAGGCTTTGAATAATTGATCAGTTGTTTCTTCGAAAGAACATTTTGCCAACGGTCCTATATTTCCTCTGTTAATACCAAATCTGTCAATAGACATTAAATTTCCTCTACTTGTCATAATATCACCCAATAATGATAAATGTCTATAATTAACATAGTTACCAGAGTTATCAATAACTTCTTTTATCTCACTCATTAATACACTTCTGGCAGCTTCAATTCCTAGTAATTCATATATTTCATAAATATCATTTGAATATGTTCTTGATACATCTATATCTTGCTTTGTAAATAGTGCAAGTAAATTAATTCCATTTGTATTCAATACCCATTCATCCTTTTGTATATAATTATTTCCCTCAACATCATAATTATCTTTATTCTTATACATAGATACTGATTTAATTCCATTAATACCTTTAATAATAATCTTGTCTCTCATATTTTGTGCAAATGATTTTACAATATTTAAGTCATTTATTGAATTCTCTCCTTTCTTAAATTTCATAATTCTAATTCTAAATATAAGGTTATTTGAATTATCATCACTGTAAACACAAGTGATATCATCTCCATATGTCAAATTTATTTTATGATAAATATCTTCCATAGTAATATTCTTATTAATTAAATCTTGCTTGTCGAACTCAAATCGAATAACCCAATCTGAACCTATATTTTCTTCTCTAAAATTAGAATCCAATTCATTAAATATTTTGTATATTTCAAGGATTTTCTTATCATCTTCCACTATTGTATTAGAATCATCTGGATCAAAATAAACATTGATAGCTTTTACCAAATCTTTCAATGGGGTTAATTCAATTATATTTAATACACTTTGAGCCTTACTTTTATCATATTTAATTCCATCTTTTAAGTAAATATTAGTTGAAGGAGATTTAATCGATTTTGAAATATGAAGCAATTCCTTTAGCCTTGGAACACCTCTAGTAACATTTGATTTACTTGATACACCAGCAAAATGGAAAGTATTCAAAGTCATCTGTGTTGCTGGTTCTCCTAAACTTTGTGCTGCAATAGGACCAACCATCTCACTTACTTGGACGATTGACTTATTGAAATTAATTTTAATATGTTCAATTAAATAATCAAATGCAATCTTACTAAAGTGATGATTCTTTAATAATTTCTTTGGTGATAAATAATCTCTTAGTAATATTGAAAATATTCTGTTTTCTTTATTCAACTCATTGATTACTAATTCTCTCTCCAATTCTTCTATTCTTGAAATAATATATAAAGGACTAAGATTCGAAAGTATCAAATCATTGACTACAAATTTACTCTTAACACTATTGATAAGTCTATATAAATTTATTGGAAATTGAATTGATGATACCATAAGATTTTTGAATACATATCCCCTCAAGAAATGAATACTATCTACTATATTTTTGAAATAGTCATTCAATATCTTTTTATGATTTTTAACTGATTTCATTTCTTTTACTGTATTTACATTCAAAAAACTTCCAAAGTCTTCATTATCGAAAAACCTATGCATTTTCTCGATTTCTTCATATTTTTTTTTTAGTAAATCGCATACTTGATTTTCAATCTTACAATAATCCATACCATCTTCACCATATGAAAATTGAATGATTGAACCAGAAGCATTTCGCACAGAATAATCATAATGTGTTTTTAAATCTTCCATTGCCTTAATAAGCTTTCTCTGAATATATCCTGTTTCAGATGTTTTTACAGCTGTGTCAATAAGACCCTCTCGTCCACCCATCGCATGGAAGAAGAATTCTTGTGGCTTTAATCCCTGAATAAATGAAGATTCTACAAATCCCTTGCTTTCAGGACTAATATCATATTTGCAATAGTGTGGCAAACTTCTTCCATTAAAACTGTTTGGAATACGTTTACCATCAACATTTTGCTGACCCAAACAAGCAATCATCTGAGCAATATTAATTGTTTTACCCTTTGACCCAGCAGCAACCATATTTGTCATTCGATTACCTTCTTTAAGACTCTTTAATCCAATACTACCAGCCTCTGAAATAGCTTTATTTAGTAAATTATTAACCTTCTTTTCAAATTCAGCTTCCTTTGTAACTGAAATCATATTCTCAAAAATCTTTTGATGAACTTGTTGATTCAACTTTGATACTTGTTTTTTTGTTTTAATAATAACATTTTTTATTTTATCATTTGTTTCATTGTCTGCAACTAAATCACCAATACCAACACTAAATCCTGTAATAACCAAATATCTTGTTACAATATTTTGAAGATCATCTAAAAATCTTTGTGCAACTTTTACTCCATAGTCATTAAATATAATATGAATCAATCCTCTTGAACCAGTATTCATAATTTTACTATCAAGACGACCTTGTATTAACTGACCATCTTTAATAATAACTTGATTCAATTTATCATGTTCATTATCATCATGCGAACTATTCTTCATATTAACATTTAATCCAGATGGTAAAGCTAAAGAAATAAGTTGGCGACCACTCCATCTTATAAATGGTTCAGTTATTTCTGGTGGAGGAAGATTACCATCAAAGTTATCAAGATAAATTAATATATTCATCATTTCGTCTTTATTTAAATAAACATTATCGTTCGTAATTCGATTTAATCCAAGAAGAGAATCCTGCACCAAAGAAATTACTGGTTTATGTTCTCTTGGTGAAATAATTTGATGTGGAACTGCTGTAAGATGTAACAATTCTGCAGAAGTTTGTAAAGACTGTGGAACATGCATATTCATCTCATCGCCGTCAAAATCAGCATTATAAGGTTTTGTAACACTAACATTTAATCTAAATGTATTGTAATCCATTACTTTTACTCGGTGGCCCATCATACTCATTTTGTGAAGTGAAGGTTGACGATTAAAAAGCACAATATCACCATCAATCAAATGTCTATGAACTATATCTCCTTCTTCCAAATTAATTGAATATGTATCGATATATTGAAGTGATGTAGTCTTACCATCCAACTTTCTTTTAACACTTTTTGCACCTGGATGAATCATATGACCATTTCGAACATATGACTGTAAAATTTTTTTATTATATATTGTAACAATTTCTGGAAAAGTTAAATTCATTGCAATCTTTTTTGGGACACCTAATTCATCAATCTTAATATTTGGATCAGGGGTAATTACACTACGAGCTGAAAAGTCAACTCGCTTACCCATAAGATTCCCTCTAATACGACCCTCCTTTCCTTTAAGTCTCTGTCGAAGAGTCTTAAGAATTCTACCTGATCTATGTGTAGAAGGATTTACTCCAGGTAGTTCATTATCTACAAAAGTAGCAACATGATATTGCAATACTTGTGTCCACTCCTCAACCGTTTTTTCCAATGATTTTTCATTATCAATCTTTTTTTTTAAATGATTATTCGTCTTCAAAATATCAATTAGTTTGTGAGTAATATCGTCCTCGCTGCGCTGATTATTAAATTGCTTTACTGAAGGTCTAACAGCCGGTGGAGGAACTGGAAGAACTTCGCAAATCAACCATTCTGGTCTACACCAATTTGGTGATAAACCGATTGATTCACATTCTTCATCTGTTATTCTCTGAAAAATTTTTTGAATAAATTCAGCAGTCAGAATTTGTCTGCTTTCTTTATCCTTCCATTCTGCATATATAATAGACAATCCCTCCTTTACATATTTATTTGGTTGAACAGCACCACATCCATTTTCACAGTCTGTTCCACAAATTTTAATCTTTGAACATTTTTCTGTCATTAGAGCAAATCTTTTCTTCTCTGGAATATTTTTTATAATATGCTGAATTTCTGTAGTATTAATATCAATAAGTAATTTAGAACATCTAATACAAATACACTTGAGAATTTTTAAAATAGTTGGAATAAATTGAACATGAAAGACTCGTCTTGCAAGTTCAATATGTCCAAAATATCCTGGACAAAATCTATTATCTAATCCATCTGTAGGACAAATTTTACCATGGTCGATGACACCCATCCGAGTATCAAATAAACCTCCTATAACTGGATTACCATTTGTATCATACAATACAGTTTGTGTTACATTTACTACAGATCTATTTCTTATTTCTTCTGGACTCATTACACTAAACTGAACTGCATTTATTTCTCGAATTTTCTCGGTATAGTTCAACTCTTTGTATAAAGACATTTTAATATATAATATATATAATTTTTAAGTTAAAAAAATCAATTTTGTTTTAAAATTTAATTTAATTTTAATATTATATATATTTATTAATGAAAACTAGAAATAGTCGAATTTATAGATCAATTGATGATATTACTGAAATTGATTATGGAACAGAAGAATTCAAAAACGATTTAGAATATAACTCACGTGGATTGCCTAAAAGAAAAACAACATTAAATAATAATTATAGTAAATTATTCTCATCTATAGAATCTGAAAATTCAGAAATAGAATTTGAATCTAAAAATAGTGATATTTTATATGAAAAAATTTTAAAAAAAAAACAATATAGTATATTTTCTGAAGAAGAAAAAGAATATTTTTCTAAATTAGATTGTGAAACACAACAATCTTTACTTAATACTTGTGATGAATTATGTAAACAAGATAATTTAGACAAACCAATATTATTCAAAATATTAGAATTAAATGTAGATAAAAGTGTAAAATCTGCAATATATAAAAAATATAAAGATCTTGAAAATTTAGATAAAAGTAGTAATGAATATTACAAACTTAAATCTTATATAGATAATATTTTAAGTATACCCTTTAGTGTATTAAAAGAATTAAATATTGAAAATTTTGCAGAATATCTATATAAATCTAAAAAAAATCTAGATAGTGTTATCCATGGTCAAGAAAATGTTAAAATGCATATTTTAGAAATTATTTCTCAGTATTTTAGTAATCAAAACTGTAGTGGTAATATTTTTGGAATATATGGACCAATGGGTGTAGGAAAAACTACTATAATTAAAGATGGTTTATCGAATGTTATGAATAAACCGTTTAATTTTGTTTCTTTAGGAGGTGCACAAGACTCTGCATTTTTAGATGGTCATAGTTATACATATGAAGGTTCTAGTTATGGAAAAATTGTTGATTGTTTAATTAAATCTAAATGTATGAATCCTATAATTTATTTTGATGAACTAGATAAAATAAGTAACACACCAAAGGGTGAAGAAATTGTTAATATGCTTATTCATATAACTGATGATTCACAAAATTGTAATTTTCAGGATAAATATTTCTCGGGTATAAATATTGATTTATCAAAATGTATTTTTGTTTTTTCATTTAATGATCCAAGTAAAATTAATAATATTTTAAAGGATAGAATACAACTAATAAAAGTAGATGGTTTCGAGAATAAAGAAAAAAAAAAAATTGCAAAACATTTTTTAATTCCAAAAATATTAGATGAATTTAAGTTAACTAATATCAAATTAAAACCTGAAGTAATTAATTATTTTGTCGAAACATATTCTAAAGAAGATGGAGTTCGGGAATTAAAACATATGCTAAAAAAACTAATATCTAAAATAAATTTAATAAAATACTTGAAAAATGATTTAACAAATTATAAAGTTACACTTAAATTTCCACTTAATATAAGTTTATGTTTAATTAAAAAACTTGGATTTTAATACTTAAAAAAATGTTACATATTTAATTTATTTAGTAATGTTAATGTTTATCGGGTTTGGAATATGTTTATCAGCTTATTATATTTATCAAAATAAAGAAAGTGTTTTTATGAATATAGCAAAGGCAAGTTTAAGAATTGAAGATATTTATTTAAATTATGTTGGATTAAGTGTATCTTATTTAGTTCCAGATCACTCTAATTCATCTTTATTAGACCAATATAATAAATATTATTTAGATAGATATGTATCTAATTTATCACATCAAGATAAATACAATAAGGCAAATAACGAATATTTTGTTATTTTGAAATATAATATTAAACGAAAAATATTATGTTATGTTAAAAATAGTTTTACCTTTAGTGAAATAGAATTATGTGACAAAGATATTAATTTTAGTTCTCCTATAATACTTTGCAATATTTCTATATATGAAACAGACCCTGAAACGAATGAAAGAAAAACACTTTTTGATGAAATTGATGTTACCGAATGTTTTAACTATTTAATAAACAGAAATAGTAGAATAATATTATCTAATAATAATAAATATAAGGAATTCTGGATATATTACTTAAATTATTTTTTGGAAAATAGAAATATTTTCATAAATTTTGATAATTTAGACAACATTGAATTATCATGGAAGATTATGGATGCAAGTATTACAACGACAGAAGGAAGTGAATTATTATTAATAACAAACAATAACTCAACTAATATTAGTATAATTGATGATATACAAAAAATTGATATTAATGAAAATGAATATGATAGTATCGATGATATTTGTCAACTTAATTTTTCAAAAAAAAAAAAAAATATTAACTATAAGTATTCAAATAATTTAAATATTATTGAAAAAAACAATAATTCAGTAAAAAATGAATATCAGGAAGATGATGTTGATTCATTAGAAGTAGAAATATCTGATGGAAGTGAAGATAATCGCGAAATAGTTGAAGAAGACGAAGACGAAGTCATAGTTGAAGAAGACGAAGTCATAGTTGAAGAAGACGAAGTCATAGTTGAAGAAGACGAAGACGAAGACGAAGTCATAGTTGAAGAAGACGAAGTCATAGTTGAAGAAGACGAAGACGAAGACGAAGTCATAGTTGAAGAAGACGAAGACGAAGACGAAGTCATAGTTGAAGAAGACGAAGTCATAGTTGAAGAAGACGAAGTCATAGTTGAAGAAGACGAAGTCATAGTTGAAGAAGACGAAGACGAAGTTTTTTTAAAAGAAGACGAAGTCATAGTTGAAGAAGACAAAGACGAAGACGAAGTCATAGTTGAAGAAGACAAAGACGAAGACGAAGTCATAGTTGAAGATATTTTCGAATCAGAAGTTGATAATATAAATGAAGAAATTGAAATAAAATTAAATATCGCTACTACAATTGTTCAAAATATTGTAAAAGGAGTTGTAAAAAAAAAGGGTATTATACAAATGAATGATTTAAATTAAATAATATTTAAAGTTAAGCTGCTAAAATAACGTCTAGAATAATTTCATTTGTTTGTTTTGTTCCTAATGGTAGTGTCCAATATGCATCATGACCATCAAAAGAAGAATATAAAAATATACCTCTTTTTTCTAGTTCTTCTTTTATATCATCTCTTGTTGTATTTGTAGATATTAAAAAAAAATTTGTATCACTATCCAAATATTTAATATCATTTTCTTTTAATATTTTAAATACTCTTTTTCTTTCTTGTTTAATTTTTTTTCGAATTGTATCATAATATTTATCATTATAAACCTTTAATGCTAAATTTTCTGTAAATTTATCAATTGGATTTACAACCTGTGAGGTTTTTATTAAATTAGCCAATTCTTTATTTGTTATTATATATGTTAATTCAAGATTTTCTATTGAATAAAAATTATTAAATGTTCTAAGAATAATCACATTTTCTTTTTTTAAATATTTTAATGGATTTAAAGTTTCTTTATTTAAATTTGAACAAAATTCAATAAATCTTTGATCAATTAATATTGGTATATTATCAGGTATAGCTTCTATAAAAAGTCTAAAATCACTATTATCAACAATATTTTGACCAGAAACAATATTAGGACTTGATAAATATATTAATTTTGTTTTAGTATTAATAAGATTTAATAATCTATCATAATCAGGAACAAAGAACTTATCTTTTTTAATTTCCATCATACTATATTTAATTTCTATTTTGTTTTCATAACTTATAAGTTGTAATATTTCAAAAGAAGGAAATATCGATACAATTTCTTGATATTTTGGAACTAGTATTTCTATTAATTTTTTTATACAATCATATTCATTCCTAAAAAAAACAATATTTTCTGGTTTTATTTTTAGTTTTTTTGCAATAACATTATCTAAAATAGAATCATATTTAGATATAGTATTAACATTATTAAAATTATTTTTTGATTTCTTCATATCATTTATTACTCTTGGAGATGTATTGTATGGATTTTGTTTTACTAAATAAACTTTACCCTTTTCATTTCTCTTAATAGTTTTAGTATATGTAACATTTTTGTATATTTCTTTATTTAATTTCAAATTGTGAGATGGAACCATTTTTGATAATTTTTCATTCTCCAAAAATGCTTTAGATGATAAAACTTTACCAGAAATTTCATGGAATGGAGCTGTTAAAGAATAATTAATAACAGGCATTATTTTTTTTGGTTCTGTCCCTATATATTTTCCAAAGGTATCTGATAATGACTTTGATTGTTGTAAACTTTCTGTTAAGAAATTCTTAAAACCCGTATTTAATAAATCATCAATTCTAATAGTTGTTACAGCAATTTTTTCATTATATAATTCTTCAGCTAACATATTTGTAAATTTTTCAAGCATATTTTTGAATAATATTTCACTACCAGAATTTTGTAAAGTATTATTTGATTTTGAAATGTAAGAACTAATATTTATTATTCGACCCTTAACTTTGTATACTTTCATTTTATATGCAAATTTTTGAGATAATACAATTGAACTATTAATATTTACATTAAATTCTTGGCTCCAATCTTCCTCGTTTTTTGAAATTAAAAATCTAGAGCCTTTAGACATAAATGCATTATTAATTAGTATATCAATAACACCAACTTTATCATATACTAAATTAAAAAGTTTTTCTGAGCTTCCTTTTGTTGACAAATCTACGGCAAATCCATATACATCATTATTTGTTTTTTTTAACAATTTCACAACATTATCAACATTTTTTTGTTTTCTACCAGTTATGATTAAAATAGGTTTATGTTTATTTAATGATTTTGCTATTTCTAAACCAAGACCTCTTGTCGAACCAGTTACCAAAATTTTACTATCTTTTAATTCTTTTGGTTTTATTGGATTAAATTTATTATATTTATTTTTTAGTTTTTGTTCCTTTTCTTTTTGGTATCCAGGTCTGTTTTTTTTTAAACTATCATTGAATTTTTTAATTCTATTATTCATAGTTGTCAATGCACTTATTTGAAAATGCTCTTTTTCTTTTAATAAATATTTATTGTAATATAAATATCCAATAACCATCAATAAAATACATATAAATAATCTAGGAATATTTAATTTTAATTTTATATTTGATTCCATTAATAATAAAAAATAAAATAATTTATTATTTTTTTCTTTTTTAATATTATAATGGTATTTGGTAATATGGGATCTCCTCTTGAACATTTTCAAGTTAATAGCGATAAATCAACTGATGCTACTGTAAACTACTATAATTGTAATGATGAATATACAATTATGCAGGGTGACGATAAGTTCTGCATGGTAAAAACTGACGTAGAACTATCTGAAGATACAGATATGTTCGGAAAGTTTGATAATGCATCAACAAATTGGACTGATGATAATTTTAATTGTAGCGATGATATTTCTTTGAGTGTCGCAGGCAGTAAATACTGCAAACATGTATCAGAAGACGGCTCTGGGAATAACAATAGCAAAGAAAAAAAAGAACAATTTGGTGGAGAAGGTGATGAGGGTGGAGAAGGTGATGAGGGTGGAGAAGGTGATGAGGGTGGAGAAGGTGATGAGGGTGGAGAAGGTGATGAGGGTGGAGAA
>Ga0257126_1003385_pt1 | contig 10083 bp, 7 predicted proteins | sample SI060_120mmetaG_FD_190151 | JGI IMG/M metagenome (GOLD analysis project Ga0257126, IMG submission 190151) | Marine microbial communities from Saanich Inlet, British Columbia, Canada - SI060_120m | ecosystem: Environmental > Aquatic > Marine > Inlet | place: Canada: British Columbia | collected... | reverse complement strand
CTTACCCCAAGAAGCTTCCATATTTCGCAAGCTCACCGTCGGCGACAATATCCTTGCCATTCTGGAGACTCGGCCGGATCTGAACAAGAAGCAACGCCTGGAGCGACGCGACCAGCTGCTGGAAGAGTTTCACGTTGAGCATCTTCGCGACAGCCTGGGTCAGGCGCTGTCCGGCGGAGAACGGCGCCGTATTGAAATCGCCAGAGCGCTGGCGGCAGAACCCGATTTTATCCTGCTGGATGAGCCTTTCGCCGGGGTAGACCCTATCTCCGTTAACGACATCAAAACCATTATTAACCATCTCCGTGATCGCGGAATCGGGGTGCTGATTACAGATCACAATGTTCGAGACACGCTGGATATTTGTGAAAAAGCGTACATCGTTGGCGAGGGGCATATTATTGCCTCTGGCACCGCAGAAGACGTCCTGGGCAGCGAACATGTGCGCAGAATATACCTCGGAGACCAATTCCAACTGTAAAATCGGCAGTAGAACTACCCCCCAAAGGTTGTCAACAAGCAAATTTCGCGCCAAGTAGTTGCCACGACTCTATCGGCAACGCTAAACTGACTTCATTGTGACACCACGGCGTCTGCCTAATAGCTGGCGCCTGAGGGCCTTGCCAAGCATTCGATGAAACAATCGCTACAACTCAAACTGGGCCAGCAGCTGACGATGACGCCTCAGCTGCAGCAGGCTATCCGTTTGTTGCAACTCTCTACCATGGATCTTCAGCAGGAAATCCAGCAGGCGCTGGATAACAACCCTATGCTGGAGGTCAACGAAGAAGATGGCCCTGCCCAAGCCTCCGACAGCGAGCCAGTCAACAGCCAGAGCGATGGCCCCACGGAGAGTGTGCAGCACAGCACAGACCCCGAAAGCGAGGCCAGCACGACACTGGAAGCCTCAGCCAGCAGTGAGTTGCTCCCCGATGACCTGCCAGTGGACACTCAGTGGGAGGATTTACTGCCCTCCAGCTCAGCTCCCGCGCCTCCACCCAATGACGGCTCCGCCGATGGGGATTTTGAGTCCCGCAACACTCACAGTGAGAGCCTGCACGAACAGCTACTTTGGCAGCTGAATCTGACGCGCTTGTCCGACTCCGATCGTCTGATCGCCCTGGCGATCATTGACTCGACTGACCGCAATGGCCGACTGCAAGCAACACCTGTGGAAATACACGAGTCTATCGAGCTCGAGCTGGATGTGGAGCTGGACGAAGTTGTAGCGGTACTTCACCGGCTGCAACAATTCGAACCAACCGGTGTCTGCACCCGCGACCTGCAAGAGTGTCTACTGGTTCAGTTACAGCAACTGCCGCCCGGCACCCCCCATCTGGAGCAGGCCAGACTCATTCTCAATCGACACCTCCCGCAGCTGTCCAGCGGTGATTTCAGCCAGATCATGAGACGAACCCGGCTTGATGAAGAGCAGCTGAAAGATGCCTTGGCTCTCATTCAAACGCTGGATCCTAATCCGGGGGAAACTTTTGCGCCGGAAGATGTCGAATATGTTATCCCCGACGTATTCGTGAGTAAAAAGGAAGGCCGCTGGCTAGTGGAGCTCAACCCAGACATAGCGCCCAAACTGCGTATCAACAACGACTACGCCAGTCTCATAAAGCGTGCTGATAGCAGCGCCGACAATACATTCCTGAAAGATAACCTGCAGGAAGCGCGTTGGTTCCTGAAGAGTCTACAAAGCCGGAACGAAACCCTACTTAAGGTCGCCACCAGAATAGTGGAGCATCAACGCAACTTTTTGGAATACGGTGAAGAAGCGATGAAACCGCTGGTGCTGGCAGACATTGCCGAACTCGTTGAAATGCATGAATCCACCATTTCTAGAGTGACTACCCAAAAGTACATGCACACGCCCAGGGGTATTTTCGAACTCAAGTATTTTTTTTCTAGCCACGTTTCTACCGCCGCTGGAGGCGAGTGTTCATCCACCGCAATTCGAGCCCTTATCAAAAAGCTGGTTGCAGCCGAAAACCCTCGCAAGCCACTCAGCGATAACAAAATTACTCAATTATTAGAGGCACAGGGAATCAATGTGGCCCGGCGTACCATCGCCAAGTACAGGGAAACCTTAATGATTCCGCCCTCAAACGAACGCAAGAGGTTGGGCTAGTTGATGACCAGCTAGAACGGACGAAAAGAACCGCTGCTTGCTAACAGTGGTCTAAACTTTATCAGTAGCAGACTGAAATCGAAAAATCCGGCAGTGCCGGTACCGGTTTAGCCGGGTTAACCTGAAGAAGGAGCAATAATATGCAACTAAACGTCAGCGGACACCATGTAGAGGTTACCGAGCCTCTGAAGGAATATGTGGACACCAAGTTCGAGCGACTGCAACGACACTTTGACCAGATCACCAATATTCAGGTGACTCTGATTGTAGAAAAAATGGTTCAAAAGGCTGAGGCCACCATACATATATCCGGTGCCGACTTATTCGCTCATGCAGAATCCGAAGACATGTATGCCGCCATTGACTCCCTGGTCGACAAGCTGGACCGACAGTTAATAAAGCACAAAGAAAAAACCCGCGGACACTAGGCAGATATCGATAACCCCATGCAACCCTTAGCAGATTTACTGACCCCGGAACGCACCGCAAGCCAGGTTCCGGGTGTCAGCAAGAAACGTTTATTTGAAACGCTGGCGCGCCTGATCAGCGATGACCAGATTTCCCTTTCTTACGACGAGGTCCTGAGCCAACTCGTTGCCCGCGAAAAATTGGGCAGCACGGGGCTGGGTGAAGGCATCGCCATACCGCACTGTCGTATTGATAATTGCAGCCAGCCCACAGGAACACTGCTTACGCTTGCAGAACCCATCGATTTCGACTCGCCTGACAACCAGCCAGTAGATCTGGTATTCGCATTGTTGGTACCTGCAGAGGCCCATCAGCAGCACCTTGAGACCCTGGCGGGACTGGCAAGACTATTCAGCCAGCCGAAATTTTGCGATGAGCTGCGTAAAGTCCAGGGCTCGGATGAGCTGTTCAAGCTCGCCACGCAAGCTCAAGCGGTCGCACCCTGAATGCAGCTTATCATCATCAGCGGACGCTCTGGCTCAGGCAAAAGTACAGCCCTCAACCAACTGGAAGATGAGGGTTACTACTGTATCGATAACCTTCCCGTCTCACTGCTTCCATCACTGGTGGAAAAAACCAGCAGTGAAGAATTCGGCCACTTTCGCGGCACGGCGGTTTGCATTGACGCACGCAACGCCTGGAAGGACCTGGCCAATTTCGGCGAAGTAATGGCTTCACTGCCAGCCTCGGTAAACTCAGAAGTGCTGTTCCTTGACGCCCAGGAGTCGGCACTTATAAAACGCTTCTCGGAAACTCGTCGCAAGCACCCCCTCAGTTCTGACAGCATGCCTCTCGCTGAAGCCATTGATAAGGAACGACAGCTACTGGAGCCAATCTCCAGCGCGGCATCTTTGGTACTGGACACGAGCCAAATGACCATTTATGAGCTGCGAGACGCTGTTAAGCAGAGGCTGTTAGGCGCAGAGAGCGGGAGTATGTCGCTTCTTATCCAGTCCTTTGGTTTCAAGCGTGGAATACCCACCGATGCCGATTTGGTTTTCGATGTACGCATGCTGCCCAACCCCCACTGGGTGAAAGAACTGCGTCTCAAGAATGGACTGGATGCAGAAGTTCGGGAATTTCTCGAAGCGCAGACGACTACTGCCGAGTTATACCTCGACATAAGCAGTTTTTTAGATCGGTGGTTGCCCCACTATCGGGACAGTAATCGCAGTTATATGACCGTCGCCATAGGCTGTACCGGTGGCCAGCATCGTTCGGTATACTTGGCGGATCGTTTATTCCGACACTACGGCGGGTCATATCCGGGCATTCACATCCGACACAGGGAGCTGCAATAGTGATTGAAACCCAGGTGACTATTATCAACAAACTGGGCCTGCACGCCCGCGCGGCAGCCAAATTTGTCAGCTGCACCTCGGCCTATTCCAGCAGCATTCAGGCGGGCAAAGAAGGCAATATGGTAGATGCCAAGAGCATCATGTCAGTGATGATGCTGGCGGCAGGCAAAGGGACGGTGCTGGATATCAGGGTCGAAGGCGCTGACGAGGAAGCTGCGCTGGAGGCCCTAGTTACTTTAATCGGAAATCGCTTCGATGAAGCTGAGTAGGCTTCACCGGCGTAACTAATCCCGTTGTTGCCGTAGTCCGTTTCGCGGATAATCTTCGGTGCGGGCCTTTCACCCCGCAGATGAGATGGAACGAACGGCATGCCCCATAACAAGGCCACACCGCAGGATACTCTTGACAAGCTGACGCTGGCACTGGACAGCGGGGCTTTTGTCGACGTTCGTCGCATGCTCAACGGCCTGCCGCCGGCCGATATCGCTCATCTGCTGGAATCATCGCCACCCAAGTTCAGAAATATTCTCTGGAAACTCATCGAGGTAGACCTCGAGGGCGAGGTTCTCGGTGAACTTTCAGATGACTTGCAAGCTGACTTCCTTTCCCGGATGGACGCCGCCGAAGTCGCGACCATTACTGAGAGCCTGGAAGATGATGATATTGCCGACATTCTCCAGCAACTGCCCGACAGAGTAACCCGGGAAGTTCTCAATGCCATGGATCACCAGGACCGGGCACGCCTGGAGCGGGTAATGCATTACCCGGACGATGTGGCCGGCGGCCTGATGAACACCGACGCGATTACCATACGCGCCAGACTGACCCTGGATGTGGTGTTGCGCTACTTGCGTCGCCACGAAGAAATCCCCGAGATGACGGATAACCTCATTGTCGTCAACCGCTCAGATCAATTCATTGGTTTGCTGCCGCTGCGTACGTTATTGGTCGCAGATCCAAGCGCCACCGTTCGGGAGATGATGGCCACTGATGTGGATCCCATCCCCGTGAACACACCCGATGACGAAGTGGCGCGACTCTTCGAACGCAACGACTGGGTGTCGGCACCGGTTGTCGATGACAGCGGGAAGCTGCTGGGCAGGATAACCATTGATGATGTCATTGATGTCATCCGAGAGGACGCAGACCACTCGTTCATGTCGATGGCGGGACTGGACGAGGAAGAAGATACTTTCGCCCCTGTATCCAAGGCAGCTCCCCGACGGGCTATCTGGTTGGGAATCAATCTGGCGACCGCATTCATCGCCGCAGCTGCGATCAATATGTTCCATGACACCATCGAAAAAGTCGTGGCCTTGGCGGTATTAATGCCAATCGTTGCATCCATGGGCGGTATTGCCGGCACCCAGACCCTGACCGTGCTGGTGAGAGGCATCGCCATAGGCCAGGTAGGCAAGAACAACCAAACCTGGCTGCTGACCCGGGAAGTCACTATTGGCTTTCTCAACGGGATACTGTGGGCTGCAGTGGTAGCCGTCGCAGCCTCGCTCTGGTTCGATGATTGGCATATCGGCCTGATCATCGCCGCCGCAATGATGATCAACCTGGTAACTGCTGCATTTACCGGAGCGGCACTGCCGCTGCTGCTTACCCGCTTCAATATCGACCCCGCACTTGCAGGCGGCGTCATTCTGACTACCGTCACTGACGTGGTCGGCTTCGTGGCCTTCCTGGGCCTGGCGACATTATTCTATGCGTAAAAATAAAGAAATCAATGAAGAAGAGCTGGAAGAGGGACCCAGTAAATCAGAAGTAAAACGGCAGATGCACGCTCGGCAGGCCCTGGGAAAAACCCTCACGGAATTGAACGATAAACAGTTATCCCTGATGCCGATAGAGAATGAAAAACTGCTAGCGGCACTGCGGGAAACACGACGTATCAGCAGCAAAAATGCTCTGCGTCGCCATATGCAGTTCATTGGCAGGTTGATGCGAGAGGTTGACCCTGAACCCATAGAGGCGGCACTGGAATCGATGCGCAGACCGACCAGGGAAGCCAATGAAGCCTTCCATCGGTTGGAGCAATTGCGGGACGAAATCCTGGCAGCAGGTATGCCCGGTGTAGAACGGGTACTAAACCTCTGGCCAGAAGCTGATCGTCAGCATGTCAGGCAGCTGGTATTGCAACACCAACGGGAGCAGCAAAAGAACAAGCCACCAGCAGCCAGCCGGAAGCTGTTTCGTTACCTGCGAGAACTATTGGAAAATTATGGAGCTGGTTCATCCAGATCCTGAAAATCAACAGGTTCTTGTGCGGGCACAATCTCAGGGACACTGGGCTCTAGCGAAACGGGGTCGAGAGAATCAGGCTCCGACGTATCGGCCGGCTCTTGAGTATCAAGCGACGAGTCACCGGCAGATGCATTCGCAGAGGAAGCACTGGAGTCTGTCGCGACGGGCGCGCCCTCGGAGGGTCGCAATTCGTCATCAAAGATTCGATCAAAATTAATCTGCGGGTCGTCCCACGTTCCCTTGATACTGTAAATACCACTGGACAGGCGATTTACCTGCTTCTCGAATACCTTACTGACCACAAACACCCCTGCTGCAACCGGCAACCCGGCGGCAAGCGCCGCTACCCAGGGAAGGTTGTTAGCCACAGGCAGGGTGGCAACGAGCTCTGCGTCAAGGGTCTGACTGGCAACATCTGACAAGCCGCTCACCACAAAAGTACTTGAGCTCCCCTCGACATTAAGGCCAGGCACCTCCAGCGTCCCGCTGTGAAAGAATACTTCTCCGTCCATGCTGTGAAAATTGATTCCCGATTCGAACATGTGAGACAAGCTTAGACTGGACAGCACATTCGCCAGATTGACAATTTCAACTACTTGCAAGGCACCGGTGCCTGCCGGTGTCTCCAAAAACCGCCCGCGCTCAACGTCCAGTTTCAGTGCTCCGTTGAGGCTCGCAAGAGACACTGTCTGCGGGGCACCCGGCCAGGTCAATTGCAACTCCAGTTGGCCTTTCTTCGTTTCAAGAAAGGGTGCGTAACCCAACTGATCCAAGGTGTCACCGAAGTCAGAAAAATGAAACATCGCTTGCAGTTCACTATTTTGACCCTGGTTCCAAGTTAACTCAGCGGGCTGATCGGGCAACAGCTGCAGACCTGCCAGTTGACCTTGAATATCCTTAGCGCGAACAACAGGGCCGTCAGATTCCAGCGACATTTGTAAATCGCCAATCACCTTGCCCTCAAGCCAAACCTCCTTTACTGACACATCGATAGTTGGAAGTTCAAAAAGTCGCGGAGCTTCTTGCTTAGCTTCGGCAGCCTCATCATCACGATCTGCCAGCTGCGACAGGTCCACGTGATCAAGGACAAGGCTGGCCCTGCCCTGTGCCGGTTGTCGATACATTCCCTGCAACCATTCTGTACTTCCCCGAACCTCCCAGCCGGCGCCATCAAGGTCCAGACTGAAGTTCACTGCATCGAACTCACTGCCCCATAGCACCAGCCGATCGGCATGGGCTTCATCAATGACCAGACGCAATGCGCTTGGTTTTCCCGCTAAAACAGCTGCGGGATCGAGCCCTGAAGGCAAAGCATCAGGATCGGGCGGAAGCGGGCTCGCAGCCTGCTCCGCAAATAAATAGCGAGCGGCGAAATCAATCCAGCCCTCCACATCGACCAGCGATGCGACGCCACCAACCTGCACCTGACCTGCCAGCAGATCTGGCGGATGCACAGACACACCAAGAGCAGCAGCATTCAGGCCACCGCCAGTAATATCTAACTTTAGGGACAATTCCTCGCCCAGAGCGACACCCAGGATCATCTGCTCTCCCCCCAGCGAAAGCGCCAGTTCAAGCGGTTCGCTGGTCTCTTCAAGCTTGGTCCACGGCTGCGGAATATCCAAGGCCACGCCTTCAAGGGTGGAACTCACAGTGAGCAATGGCACCTCACCTGGCACTACCGCAACCCGTCCCTGCACATCAGCCTTCCCGCTGGCCAGGGCAAGTGCATCCAGCTCTAACCAGCGCTGCAAGTCATTAGTGTCCACCCGGGAACGAAAATCGACTTCGACAGCCGACCGGGTAAACTCGAACACTTCATTGTCTCCCAACAAAGACCGCTGTCCAACGATCAGCGTGACAGGTTCACCCCAAATTCGACCCACTAGTTTCTTGGCGTTGAAGCCAGCATCTGAATGATATTGCAACAGTCCGTTGATGCTTTCGATAGGCAAGCGGCCGGGATTTACCAAAAGGTCCAGGTCTGCAAAATCCACCTTCACATCAATAATGGGCGGCACTTCTTTGTTGGCCAGATTAAGTTGTAATTTTAACGCTGTCTCCGCGCTTCCGCCGGCGGTCCATTGGGCAAAAGCATTTTTGCTTAACCGCCCAAGCAAGGACTCATTCACCGCACGCAAAGCGTCATCGGCTGAACCAGCTACCCGCCCGTCGATGGCGAGCTGCATCTGCGAATTGGCACCCATCCATGCCTCGGCCGATAAATGCTCAACCTCCGACTCATACAGTCTGGCCGTTTCGGCCCAAACACTGACGTTGGTATCGTCAAGCAATACGATTCCCTGCAAGCCGCTGACCGCCGGCCAGTCCGGGTGATAAACCAGCGAAGTATTGTCTACGTTTAACATCAACTGCACGGTGCGAAAATCGCGGGCTTTAGGTTTCAGGCTACCGCGCCAGACAAAACCAGCCTGTTCAACATCGCCCTCGCCGACTGCGTCTGCCAGCCAGTTCAATAAGCTTGGGTTCAATGTGTAAGGAATGTACTTCACCCGATGGATAGGGTGGGTGTTGGAAAGACCTACCATCAGGTCCATTTCCAACCCGACCTCGGTCTTGGTAAAGGGGATGTTGAGGGCGAACAGGGCCTTCGCTGTACCCTCTACTGCATTGGCGGTAATCAAGCCGCTATGCAGTAACAGAGCGTCTTCGTCCCAGCTTAGATTCAAGGTCCCGTAAAAATCGTCGTAATAAAGAGGCTGACTATAGAGCGTAGGATAATCCATCGTAAATTGCTGGCTATCGATAACTGCATAGCCGCCTGCCTCGGAAAGCTCAAAGTATCCTGTGCCCGCAGTGATACCCGGTGCACCTTTCCAGGAGTCCACCTCCAGGCGATCAAAATTACCCTCCACATTCCATTCAGACAAGGGCCTGGCTAAATCCCCCAAGCTGACCTGCAACGCACTTAATTCACCTCTTGGCGCCAATGTCGAAAACACCGAGCGTAAGGTTTCCGGGATTGATGGGATTTTCTGCATCAGCCGATTGAATGGCTGCAGATCCAGGGCAGAGGTTCGCAGCCTCAGGGAGCTACCCCAGCTGTCCACCTGCACCCGGGAAACACTGGCTTCGACATCATCCAGGCTCACGCTGAGCTTGTTGGTGAACAAGGTCCAGCGGTTTCTGGACTCTTGGACGCTGGCCTGCAACGACAGGGCGTCCAGTGGCACTGACCAGTCTCCCTCGCGAGGGCGCAGGACCAGATCTGAGATATCCAGGTCTATTTCAAAATCGGCCTTGCCGCGGTTCCAGGATAACCACGCTTCGCTGTTCAGGCGCCCCTCCATCCAGAGTTCAGGCTCCGCGACCAACATATCTTCAATCGCAGCCAGGTCGCCTGCATCCAGCCTGAGGTAAAGCACGCCCTCAAATTCATCGGGCAGGAAAGGGTTGCCCAAACCCCTGCCGACCAAGTGAATATCGGTCCCTGCAGTAGACAGCATGTCCGCAGTCAGTTGCCGCCCGCTGCCATCCCGCGCCAGGTGCAAATCCAGGGAATACTCTCGCCTCTCACCACTGGGCAGCAACAGTTTTAACGCATTATCGCGCAGGGTAATGTATTCAGTATTGAGCAAGAATTCGCGCAGCCATTCGCCCAACTCGCCACTATTACCGCTGAGCCCAGGAATGATAAATTTTCCTTCGGCGGTCAGTTCACCCCGCAATTCCAGCCCGTCCAGTTGCAGCGAAGTAAACTGCAGGCTGCGGCTGGAAAGGGTCTTCAGTACATCTATGCCGATGCGACCACCCGATAATTGCAGTGGCACAGCATCGCTATCGGGCAAATCCAACTCCAGGCCGTGAAATACGATTTCCGGGGTAAATGAGTGCCACTCACCCGCCAGACGCTGCGCTCGAATCAAAAATGGGACCCGACTATTGAGTTCAGCGAGCACTTCACTC
>Ga0257126_1003356_pt1 | contig 10133 bp, 13 predicted proteins | sample SI060_120mmetaG_FD_190151 | JGI IMG/M metagenome (GOLD analysis project Ga0257126, IMG submission 190151) | Marine microbial communities from Saanich Inlet, British Columbia, Canada - SI060_120m | ecosystem: Environmental > Aquatic > Marine > Inlet | place: Canada: British Columbia | collected... | reverse complement strand
GTCTGAGACAAGACCAATTTTGGGCCCGCTACCAAACTATTACCGTTCAGGACGATCCCAATCACTACTATGACCTGGTCAGCGATCACGAAGGCGGCCCTGAGGCATTTGATGTCATCCTGATGCGGAAAGACCCCCCTTTTAATATGGACTACATCTACGCCACTTATCTCCTTGAATTTGCAGAGCGCGCGGGCGTGCCGGTCTTTAATCGTCCGGGAAGCATTCGGGACTGCAACGAAAAATTGTTTGCCTTGCAATTTTCAAACTGTATTCCCGACCTAATTGTGACCTCCGAGGCTGATCAACTGCGCAGCTTCCAGGAAGCACACGGCGACGTTATTTTAAAGCCTCTGGATGGGATGGGTGGCGCCTCAATTTTTAGGATCCGGCCCGGCGATACCAACCGCAATGTCATTATTGAAACGCTCACCCAGCTTGGCCATCAGAAGATCATGGCCCAGCGCTACCTCCCAGAAATTAGCCAAGGCGACACCCGAATTCTGCTGATCAATGGCGAGCCAGTACCTTTTGGTCTCGCTCGCATCCCATCGGCCGGTGAAACCCGAGGCAATCTTGCCGCTGGCGGTAGTGGCGTTGCGCGACCGCTCACTGATCGAGACCGTTGGATCTGCGATCAAGTCGGGCCCGTGCTCCGCGACAAGGGGCTGGTTTTTGTTGGGATCGATGTCATCGGTGATTACCTCACTGAGATCAACGTGACCTGTCCAACTTGTATTCGGGAGCTCGATGCCAGCGAAGGACTCGATATTGCCGGCGATTATCTTGACCATCTCGCCTCGAGCCTGCCTTAAAAACGGTGCGGACCTTCAGCGCCCTAGACTCGGACAAATTGGGCTTCGCGCTCTTTCTGGCCGTCGTTCTGCATGGGCTGCTCATTCTCGGTATATCGTTCTCGCAGGAACCTTCAAAAATGCCTAGCCGTGTTCTGGACGTGACACTAACCCGTGCACCCCGAACGCCTCAGCCAACTCAATTTGATTATTTATCCGAGCAAAACCAACAAGGTAAACCGCTTGCCGAGAAACCCCAGGAGATCGAGACCTTAACGACCGTATCAAGGCCCGCGGTGAAGGCTTCGAAGGCCCAGCAAACTGAAGCCAACGCACTTGAGCCCGTGCCGGCGGCTTTAAACCGCGCGCCACCACGAGTCCAGAGGCTGGTAACAGATATCTCGCAGTTTCGACGCGCTCAAAATTCTAGTGTCTTGACACCAAGTGAGCCCAGTCGAATTCGGCGACTCTCCAAGGTTAATGCCGCCGCCAGCCCGGACGCCTTTTATCTGCGATCTTGGCAACGCAAAATCGAAGCCATTGGTAACCTAAACTACCCAGAAGCCGCAAGACGCGGCGGCATCTATGGGAGCCTTCGGCTTCTGGTGGCCATCAACGCCAACGGCTCTTTGAAAGAGGTTCGCGTACTACAGAGCAGTGGCGAACCGATTCTTGATCAGGCCGCGCAAAACATCATTCGCTTAGCAGAGCCGTTTCCGCCTTTTTCTGAGGCGCTTTTAAAAACGACTGATGTCTTGGAGATCGTTCGAACCTGGCAGTTCCGTAAAAATGCCAGGTCCGTGAACGTGCAGCCATGACAGAGCAAGCCATTACCCACAGTGTCCTCCTAGCCTCTGCTAAGATGCTTGGCGGCTTTTTCGAAGACAGCGTCATCTTCATTCTTGAGAACAACGCGGACGGCAGCTTCGGTTTTGTTTTGAATCGCCCGGCCAAAACCCAATTGTCAGACCTCATGCCCAACGCGCCCGAACGACTTAGAGCATCTGCCGTCTTACTCGGCGGACCCGTGCAAATGGATCATCTGTTTTTTTTAGCCCTGCGAACTGACCAAAGTGATCCGACGCCCATTCGCATTGTCCAAGACCTAGGCGCCGCCGATTGCCCCACTGAAGCCGCTGACCTACAAGTGCTGCCTGTTTTAGGATATGCAGGATGGGCGCCGGAACAACTAGAGTCGGAGATCCAAGCCGATGACTGGCTCGTGACCAATGTCGACCCGGGCGCAATCCTGCAAGTCTCGATGTCCAAGCGCTACGCCCTCGTGAGGGAACAGCTCGGGTTTGACCCGACATTGCTGGGGCAAAGTCCCGGTAGGCCACAATGATCGAGGCCCCGATCCTGGCATTCGACTTCGGGACGCACCACATCGGCGTCGCGGTTGGCCAATGGGTCACGCAAACCGCAAGCCCTTTAACCATTTTAAAAGCAAAACAGGGTCAGCCTAATTGGGACGCGGTGGCGGATCTCGTAAATACTTGGCAGCCCCATTTGTTTGTGGTCGGACTGCCCCTGCACATGAACGATGAACCCAGCGAGCTGTCTCGCCTCGCTGAAAAATTCGCACGCCGGTTAACCGGCCGGTTTAATCGACCGCATCAAATGATGGATGAACGTCTCAGCAGTGTTGAGGCTAAAGCCTTCAGGACTGACGCCCGGGTGGATGATCTATCGGCAGCACTCATCCTCGAAACTTGGTTTAGCCAGGCCAACCGAGGTGATCACGCTGAATGATGCAAGCACATCCCTTATCGAAAATCGTCCGGGATTTTGGCCTTCGCCTGCGCCGCTTCTTTGGTAATCAAACCTTTTTTTAGCAGATCTTTTAAACATTGATCTAGGGTTTGCATGCCCAATTGGCCACCGGTTTGGATCGCAGAATACATTTGAGCGACTTTATCTTCGCGAATCAGATTTCGAATTGCTGGCGTGCAAATCATGATTTCATGCGCAGCGACCCGCCCGCCACCGACCTTTTTTAGCAAATTTTGAGAGATCACGGCTTGAAGCGATTCCGAAAGCATGGATCGAACCATGGATTTCTCTGCTGCGGGGAAAACATCAATAATTCGATCGATGGTTTTCGCGGCCGAAGAGGTGTGCAGGGTACCAAAGACAACGTGACCGGTTTCCGCCGCTTCCAGAGCAAGCCGGATCGTTTCCATATCCCGCATTTCCCCAACCAAAATAATATCGGGGTCCTCACGCAATGCCGATCGCAACGCGGCATTAAAACCAAGTGTATCTCGGTGAACCTCGCGTTGATTCACCAAACTCTTTTTACTTTCGTGGACAAATTCAATGGGGTCTTCAATCGTTAAAATATGCTCGTACTTATTCGCATTCACATAATCCATCATCGCAGCAAGCGTTGTACTCTTGCCGGACCCAGTTGGGCCCGTCACGGTAATTAAGCCGCGAGTGCTTTGAGCAATTTGACGGAAAATTTCGCCCATTCCTAATTCGTCCATGGTTAATACCTTCGAGGGAATGGTTCTAAAAACCCCGGCTGCCCCTCGATTCTGATTGTAGGCATTGACCCTGAACCGCGCGATCCCAGGGATTTCAAACGAGAAATCGCACTCTAGAAATTCTTCAAACTCCTTACGCTGCTTGTCGTTCATGATCTCGTAGATGAGACCATAGACTTCTTTCGAATCAAGTGCCGGCACGTTGATTCGACGAATATCGCCATCGACCCGAATCATTGGCGGGAGTCCAGAGGACAGATGCATGTCGGAAGCACCCTGTTTATGGCTAAACGCCAACAGTTCGGTTATATCCATAAGAAGTCCTCATGATCAATATGAGACGTATTTCGCTGATTTGGCTGCGATGCCAATGCGCCGTCTTGTTCCTGCATCTTAGTATGCGACAATGCCATACGCCATATTGAAACGACGCCCAGCCCGTGATTCCAGAAAATTTATCCGCCATCAGGGCCCAAATTCACCAAGCGTGTTTACGAACCGATCGCGCGCCCGCGTCCGTTCATTTGCTGGCGGTGTCAAAAACCAAACCCGCGTCCGCCGTAGCTGATGCCATGAATGCCGGTCAACGGGACTTTGGCGAGAACTACTTGCAAGATGCCTTGCCAAAAATCGCGCAGTATCCAGAGGCAACTTGGCATTTCATTGGCCAGATTCAATCTAATAAAACCAAAGATATCGCCACCCATTTTGACGTCGTGCATAGTTTGGCCTCCGAGAAAATTGCGCGCCGCTTAAACGATGCGCGCCCGAGCGATCGCCCACCCCTTAAAGCCTTCATTCAAGTCAACCTCGTGAACGAAAGCGCAAAAAATGGCGTCGCCCCAAAAGCGTTACCCAGTCTTGTTACCATGATGAAGGACTGCCAAAATCTTCAACTGCTTGGCCTCATGGCAATGCCGCCAGCAACCTTTGATCTGGCCGAACGCCATACCTTTTTCAGCGAACTTGCTGGCCTTGGCGCCCAAATCAAAGACGATTTTGACCTACCGCATTTTCAAGAGTTAAGTATGGGCATGAGTGACGACTTAGAAACGGCAATTGCCTGCGGCGCGACTTGGCTCAGAGTGGGTACAGCAATCTTCGGCGCCAGGCAAAGCCAACAGGAGACTTGATGACACAACAATTAACCTTCATCGGCGGCGGTAATATTGCGCTCGCCATCTATGGCGGACTAATAGAAGCAGGTTACCCGCCTCAAAGCATTACCGTCTCGGATCCTAGCCCCGAGCAGGGCGCTCTGGCGACAGCGATGGGACTCAAATGGCAGGCTGATAACGCCTCCGCAATCGCAACCGCTGACATTGTTCTAATTTGCGTGAAGCCCAATTGGGTTGAAACGGTTTGCCAAGAGCTAACCGCCTCGCTTCAGGATCAAACTTTGGTCAGCGTCGCGGCGGGCGTGACAACCGCGCAAATTTCGCAGTGGTCGGGTACCGATCGGGTAATCCGCTGTATGCCCAATACGCCAGCGCTGGTGAAGAAGGGCATGATGGGACTATTTTCAAACCCATCGGTTGACCCCAACACCCGCGCAGCCGTTGAAAAGCTCCTGAGCAGCGTGGGCATGACCACTTGGTTTGATCAAGAATCAGATCTCGACGCGGTCACGGCAATCTCTGGCAGCGGCCCGGCCTACTTTTTCTACCTGATGGAAGCCATGATCACGGCTGCAGAATCTTTCGGGATTGAGGAAGCGGTTGCCCGCACGTTAGTGGTTCAAACGGCCATGGGCGCCGCAACCATGGCTGCCAGCTCCGAGCATTCGCCGAATGCCTTACGGCAACAGGTGACCTCACCCGGTGGCACCACGGAGGCCGCCTGTAGCCTGCTAACCCATGCTGATTTTATCGCGTTAGTAACCGCAGCCTGCGCAGCCGCAAAAGAACGATCCGAAGCCTTATCAGCCCATTAACCCGTAACGAAGAGGAAATTGATTGTGAATTACTTATCTGATGGCGGGATCTTTGTTGTCCAGACCCTCACGGGACTGATTGTCTTAGCCCTTAACTTACGATTTTTAATGCAAGTCAGTCGCGCCAATTATTACAACCCGATTGCCCAAGGCCTAGTGAAGGCCACCAATCCGCTGATTGCGCCTTTTCGAGGTGTGCTACCGATTCTTGGACGAATTGATTTAGCCAACATGATGGCGGCTTTGGTCTGTCAAACCATCGGCATTCTCTTGATTATGTGGGTGGCGACCGGGATCGCTTTTGCGCCTGTTTATTTACTGTGGTCAGTAGTTGCCATCATTGCCAGTGTGCTGAACCTGTATTTTTTCGCGCTGTTAATACTGGTCATTTCGAGTTGGCTTGCGCCCTATTCGGCCAATCCAGCGCTTGAGCTGGTCCGAGAAATTACGGAACCGATCTGTGCGCCCGTCCGGCGAGTCATACCCGCGGTGGGCGGCTTAGACTTTTCCATCATCGTTATTTTTATTGGATTGAGCTTGTTAGAGAACAATCTGCTTGTAAGACCCCTTGCCGCCTTTTTAAACATGCCGCGTGGCCTCGTCTTTGGGTTTTAACCAAACCATGATCCGCCTTGCCATAATCGGGATCATCGCTCTGTTGATCAGCACCGAGGCCGCTGCCGAGCAAAAGATCCAAGTCGGTGAGTTTGAAATTCACTATACTGCTTTTCCATCGCTGCTGGTTCCGGCCGACACAGCCAATTTGCACGGACTCACCCGAGCCGAAAATCGATTGCTGCTGAACCTTTCGGTGCGCCGCATTGGCGAGCCAGTACCGGCTCGTGTCACAGGGCAAGTCGTGAATATTCTTAATCAAGCACAGCCTCTAACCTTCTTTGAGGTGTCCGAACAAACGGCCATCTACTATCTTGCCGAAGTCGTCAATCAGGAAAAGGATTGGCTGCGGTTCACCCTCGAAATCGAATTTTCTAAGGATCATCCCCCCTATGTCCTCGAGTTCAACCGACAATATTATTGAGCGCCTTAGCCCAAAAATTGTGATTGCCAGTGGCAATACGCACAAGATCAAAGAATTTCAGTCGCTGTTGAAAGCTCCGGACCGATTTGTGAGCCAGCGGGACCTTGGGGTGCGTGAGGTGCCCGAAACCGGACACACCTTTCTTGAAAACGCGCTGATTAAGGCCCGCCATGCGGCAAAAGAAACTGGCTTGCCGGCCCTAGCCGATGATTCAGGTCTTGTGGTCGCGGCTCTTCAGGGTGCACCAGGGATCTATTCGGCCCGGTATGCTGGGTCAGATGCGAGTGATCAGGAAAACCGTCAGCACCTGCTACAGGCCATGACGGGGAAAACCAATCGGGCGGCGTTCTTTCATGCAACGATCGTTTTCTTATTACATGCTGATGATCCGGATCCTGTGATCGCGCAGGCTCGGTGGCACGGAGAGATTCTTGCGAAAGGCCAAGGCGAAAAAGGCTTCGGCTACGACCCCCTACTGTACCTGGCGAAGCAGCAAAAGAGCGCAGCACAACTCACATCAAGCCAAAAAAACAGACTGAGTCATCGGGGTAAAGCTCTCAGGCTGCTGTTAACCAACCTATCAAAGCGATTCCCAGCGTGATCCAAAGCGGCCTCGGGTTGTACATCCACATCCCTTGGTGTGAGAAAAAGTGCCCCTACTGCGATTTTAACGCACATGCCTTGCCGGTCGCTCATCAACTAGACCCAGTCCTTGAGACGCGTTATCTCAACCAGTTATTGCTTGACTTGGATCAAGACATCGAGACCTTTGGTATTGCCGCTGAGCTCACCAGCGTGTTTTTTGGGGGCGGTACGCCGAGCCTGTTATCGTCCCGCGGCCTAGGCTTTTTGTTAGCCGAAATTAACAAAAGACTGCCGATTACCACCACAACAGAGTGCACCCTCGAGGCCAACCCTGGTTCAAGCGACCACGCAAAGTTTGTGGGCTATCGAGCGGCCGGTATTAACCGGCTGAGCATCGGCGTACAAAGTTTTTCGAATACTGCGTTACAGCGGCTGGGCCGCACCCACACCCGCTCGGATGCGCGTAACGCCATCGACGCCGCAAGACGCGCGGGCTTTTCAAACATCAATCTTGATTTGATGCACGGTTTACCTGGGCAAACCCCGGATTCAGCAATAGCGGATCTCGATTTCGCTGCTCAGTTTGCGCCGGAACACCTCTCTTGGTATCAACTCACCATTGAACCCAATACGGTGTTTTACAGCACAAAGCCTGAATTACCCGTTGAATCCTTCTTGCAAGCCATCACGGACGAAGGCTTGGACTGGCTGCAAAGCCAAGGCTTTGCTCGATACGAAATATCAGCCTTTGCAAGGAGCGACGCCTTGCAATCTCAACACAACCTAACCTACTGGCGGTTTGGGGACTACTTAGGCATCGGCGCTGGCGGGCACGGAAAACTCAGCCGTGAAAATACGCTGCTTGAGATCCAGAGAACCCAAAAAACGCGGGTTCCAAAAGACTATCTAAACAATCCAAATCGTCGGGTGACCGAGGTTCCCATCCAAGAACGACCGATTGAGTTCTTGATGAATGCATGTCGGCTCGTCGAGGGCTTCGCTTTAACTGACTTCGAACAAGCCACTGGGCTGGCCTCGAAGGTGCTTGAGGCTTTTATAGCAAAAGGCACGCAACAGGGTCTTGTGAGCGCAAGTTCGGGAAGGGTGACGCCCACAGCCGCCGGCCTTGAGTTCTTGGACAGCCTTCTCCTACTCGCCTAAAGCGCTTAGGAGATCTGGCCCGCAAGGTCGGTTACAACATGCCCCAAGCGCTGGCCTCGTCGTTCATACTTTGTTTCTGCCCGCGCTGGGGCGGCGCAGAGGCTAAACGCGGGATGGTTTTCTAGATGAATATAAATCTCTTCAGCGTAGGGCTGCCAATCGGTTGCGATATGCAAAATCCCGCCCGATTGTAGCTTTTCCGCAACCGCGTCTAAAAACACCGCATTAATCAACCGCCTTTTGTGATGCCTTTTTTTATGCCAGGGGTCTGGGAAAAAAATTTGAAAACCCGCGAGACTGCCCGCAGGCAAACTTGGCAAGACCGACCATACATCCGAGTTGAGCACTCGGAGATTGGTCAGGCCTAGATCCGCGGCTTGAATCATCAAATGCCCAACGCCTGGACCATGCACCTCCAATCCAAGGAAATTGCGCTCTGGTGCGTTCGACGCCATTTCTGCTAAGGAATCGCCCATCCCAAACCCCACTTCTAGGGTGAGCGGCTGATCCTTAGGGTAAGCAGATTGCGGCGCGGCAAGCGATGCTTGCTTGAGTTCAAATTGCGGATAGATTTCTTCGAGACCGCGCCGCTGTCCTTTGGACAATCGACCTTGGCGAATGACAAAACTTCGAATAGGTGATCGTTTGGGCTCGATGGGGGTTGTCACTAGGATTCAGCGCGCTAAGCCGAGTCTCGAGTTACTGCCGTCAGCAGACCATAGGCCAAGGCAAGCCACCCTAGGATAAACAAAGCGCCCCCAACCGGCGTCACCGGACCCAACCAGCGCCAACCCAGCAGCGCAAGGCCATACAAGCTACCGGAGAACAAGCAGATCCCCACTGCGAAGCTCCAAGCGGCGGTCATCCAGGGCGTCTTAACGCCGAGTACCAGCATCAAAACACCGACCAGCAACAACCCTAGACTGTGGGTCATCTGATACTGCACAGCGGTTTCAAAGGTTGCTAAACTCCCCGCCGTCAGCTTTCCCTTAAGCGCATGCGCACCAAAAGCACCCAGGACAACGGACGCAGCAGCACTCAGAGCACCGAACGTCATCAAAGCATTTAGCATCATCGGTTACTGAATCTGAATATTAAGTCGGAGTTTTTTAAGCGCCGCTTGTTCTAGCTGGCGAACTCGTTCGGCAGAGATGCCGTAGTAGGCTGCTAATTCCTGAAGCGTCACCTTGGGCTCAATGAGCCAGCGCTTGGTCAAGATATCACGCGCCCGCTCGTCTAGCGCCGCAAGACCCGCGCGCAGTTGACCCGTTTCATCTGAGTGGGTATCCAGATGCTCAACGATATTGGCTGGGTCAGAATCAGCTTGTGCCAAAAACTGTGACGGAGACGCGATAAAGGTCTCTTCATCATCGCCCTCAGGTAGTTCAAAAGATTGATCCTGAGCACTCAATCGCCCTTCCATTTGTAGGACAGTTTCAGGCTTAACGCCCAACGCTTCCGCAATATCTTGGACTTCTTGATGCATCAACCAACCTAACCGATTTTTCTGGCTCCGCAGATTAAAGAACAACTTGCGCTGTGCCTTGGTCGTTGCCACCCGAACAATACGCCAATTTCTAAGAATAAATTCGTGAATCTCTGCTTTGATCCAATGCACCGCGAAGGATACTAATCGGACCTGAAATTCTGGATTAAAGCGCTTAACCGCCTTCATCAAACCAACGTTGCCTTCTTGGATTAAGTCGGCCTCAGACAACCCATAACCGGAGTAGCTTCTCGCGATGTAAATCACAAACCTTAGGTTTGCCAAAACCAATTGACGGGCAGCCTCGACATCGCCGAACCCGTGCAGTCGCTCAGCAAGCGCCCGCTCTTCTTCAACGGACAATATCGAGATAGCGTTGACCGCGCGGACATACGCCTCTAGATTCGCGCCAGGGGACTCGATATTGATCGGAATTGGATACGCGCTCATGCTCGTGCTAAACCCTTGATTTCGGGGCCGCAAATTCTACCATCGGGCCCTACCTTGTTACAATGCTACGCTAAACCATCTATTTGGGTTGAATTTGCTTCAAATAACGCCAGACCGACACCCACGACCCTAGGATCCCAAGCAGCGCGCCCAGTGCGAAAAGCCCGATCGATTCTCCAAAGTTCAGGGCCTCCAA
>Ga0257126_1003348_pt1 | contig 10149 bp, 10 predicted proteins | sample SI060_120mmetaG_FD_190151 | JGI IMG/M metagenome (GOLD analysis project Ga0257126, IMG submission 190151) | Marine microbial communities from Saanich Inlet, British Columbia, Canada - SI060_120m | ecosystem: Environmental > Aquatic > Marine > Inlet | place: Canada: British Columbia | collected... | reverse complement strand
TCGCCTGCAGTAGGTCCACCATCTCCAGGGTCAGCGAATTAAGTGTTGCAGCAACGCTTAATGTAACGCGGCCTACCTTGCTACCCGCGGCGTCCAGCTCTGTAAACAGTACCGAATCACTCATCAGCAATTTTTCCACTGAGGTTTACGCTTCTCCAGAAAAGCGTTGACCCCTTCACGCTGGTCTTCCGTGCTGAACAAATCCACGAACTCGCTACGCTCGTCGGCAAGGCCTTTGGAAATAGTGATGTCACTGGCACTGTGGATAAGACGCTTACAGGCGGCAACCGAAATGGGGCTTTGCTGACTCACTTGCTCTGCCAGCGCCATGGCGCGCTCCAAAGCCGTACCTGTGGGCACGATCTCTTCTACCAAACCAATCTCATGCGCCACTGAAGCTTTAACGCGTTCGCCACACAAAATAATTCTCTTGGCCCAACCAAGACCGACCAGCTGAGTCAAACGCTGGGTGCCACCGGCGCAGGGCAACAAGCCTACTTTCGCCTCAGGCAAAGCCATTTGCGCCTGTTCTTCAGCGATACGAATGTCACAGGCTAAAGCCACTTCCAGACCACCGCCCATGGCAAAGCCATTGATCGCAGCAATAGACACGCCGCGAAAATCAGCCAGTTTTTCGAATGCTTTACCGAATTTCGCAGCCATTTCCCCCGCCGCCTGAGGGTCTCCATCAGCAAAAATATTGAGGTCCGCGCCCGCCGAAAAAAACTTCTCCCCAGCACCGGTTATCACCAGGGCATAGACTTCCCGCGTGTTGTTAAGTGCCTCGACCAGGTCTTCCAGGGCGGGCAAACTTTCGGTGTCCCAGGTGTTGGCTGCGGGGTTATCAATGGTCACAACTGCAGTGTGCCCAACGATATCGACCTTGATTTTTTCAGAATTACTTAAGCTCATTTAATTACCTCTAATGCACCTTCCATTAACAGTCGACGCGAAACAATAACCCGCATGATTTCGTTTGTACCCTCCAGAATCTGGTGTACACGCGTATCACGCACATGCCGTTCCATAGGGTACTCCTTGATATAGCCGTAACCGCCGTATAACTGCAGTGCGTCATTGCAGACATTAAAGCCTACATCGGTGGCAAAGCGTTTGGCCATCGCGCAATACGTAGACGCCTGGCTATCTTTGTTATCGAGCTTGCTGGCAGCCAGACGCACCATTTGCCGCGCTGCAACCAGGTCGGTCAACATGTCGGCCAACTTGAACTGCGTGGCCTGAAAATCAGCAATCGCTGTATCAAACTGTTTACGTTCCTGCACATAGGCTACCGCTTCCTCCAGTGCCTGCTGGGCAGTGCCAATTGAACAGGTGGCAATATTGATTCGACCACCGTCAAGACCTTCCATGGCGATCGCAAAGCCCTGGCCTTCCCGTCCCAGTCTATTCGCTACCGGCACCCGCACGTTATCGAAGGTCACCATACGAGTGGGCTGCGCGTTCCAGCCCATTTTTTCTTCTTTCTTGCCATAGCTAATGCCCTGGGCATCAGCTGGAATCAGTAATGCCGATATCCCCTTGGGACCTGCTTCCCCGGTGCGCAGCATGACCACCAATACATCGGTTTCGCCAGCGCCTGAAATGAATACCTTGGATCCATTCACCAGGTAGTCGTCGCCATCTTGCACCGCACTGGTGCGCAGAGAACCTGCATCAGAGCCTGCGCCGGGCTCGGTTAAGCAATAAGAGGCCAACTTGCTGCCCGAGACCAACGCTGGACACCATTGATCCATCACTGCCTGCGAGCAGTACTTCCCCACCATGTTGGTGGCCATATTGTGAATCGTAAGAAACGCCGCGGTTGCGGTACAGCCTTTGGAGAGCTCTTCAACGATCAGGCTGGCGTCCAGCCGGGACATACCCAAACCGCCCGCTTCTTCGGGTGTATACATACCCATAAAGCCGAGCTCACCGGCCTCGGCTAATACTTCTTTCGGAAAAATGGATTCTTCATCCCATTTCGCAGCGTGGGGAGCGAGTGCTCCCTCGGAAAACGCGCGAGCACTCTCTACGAACGCCCGCTGGTCGTCACTCAAGGAAAAGTCCATGATCTAGCTGAACTTCGCCATTACCGCACCAAACAACTCCTCATCAGAAGGAATAGTCTTGGTGGTAGCGAGGGGCTTGGACACCCAGGTTTCGTTAATCAGGTCACGCCAGGTGATATTGTGGTTGATGGAATTGCCACCCCAGGAACCGCAGCCCAGTGAGAAGGTCTGCCGCATTCCGTTCCAAAGATTACCGCTATTGGAGGCGGCCTGTGGCTGGTTGACCATAACCCGGGAAGTACGGGTAGCATCGGCCAGCTTGAGGACGTTATCGTCATTGTAAGAGTAAATGCCGCAACTGTGACCCTGGCCCTGATATGCCTGAATCTTGTTGGTCATTTCAATGGCTTCATCGATATCCTTCACCTTGTAGAGCGCCATTGTGACGGTCAGTTTCTCTCCGGAGAAAGGGTGGTCAGCGCCGGCACCTGTTTCAGGAACAATAAGAAAGCTCTTGCCTTCCGGCAGATCGATGCCGGCTTGTCCGCAGATAGTCTGCGCATGTTGTGCAACAATTTTTGCGTTCAGGTGATCATCTTCCCAAATCACGCCTTGCAATTTTGCTTTGTCATCACCCTCGATCACAAAGCCGCCTTCATGCTTCAACTTTTCCAGCAATTCGTTGTACACAGACTCGAACACCAGCACCGAGTTATCGGAGGAGCAGGAGGCCGCCAGGTCCAGTGTCTTGGAAATACGGATTTTCTCAGCCGCCTCATCCAGGTCAGCAGTATCGTCTACGGTAATAACTGCGTTGCCAACACCCACACCCAGAGCGGGCGTGCCAGAAGAATACGCCGCCGTTACCATGGCCTCACCGCCTGTCGCCAGTACGCGATCACACTGAGCCATCAACTCATTGGTTTTGTCCAGCGAGGGAACATCAATGCTCTGTACCAGGTCGGCAGGAGCGCCACAGAGTTCTAGGGCTTCACGCATGTAATCGCAAATTTTCTTGTTGGTCAGCTTGGCACGAGGGTGAGGCGCTACAATGATGGCATTGCGGCCCTTTACAGCGGAGATCGCTTTAATCACCGGGGTAGCTTCGGGGTTAGTAGAAGGAGACAGGGCTCCGATCACACCAACTGGCTTGGCGATCTTAACAATATTGCGTTCCGGTAATTCTTCAATCACTCCCACAGACTTGTCATCAATAATGTCCATTAAGGTTGCCCGAGTCTTGCGATGAATCTTCAGGTACTTACCTTCGTAATTGCCCAGCTGGGTTTCCTCAACCGTAAAGCGGGCGATCTCTTCAGAGCGGTCCTCACGTGCCACGGCGTATACCATCGCAGTGATGAGCTCATCCACCTGCTCCTGTGTATAGTCGGCAATCTGCGCCTGGGCCGCGCGAGCGCGGGACATCATTTCGGCGACTTCCTGCGCCGGGCTTTGTGCTTCTGACATGCTGAATCCTCTCACCAGTAATTCAAGATAACTACGAAGTTTAGCACTGCCCTGCAAACCGCCATATTGACTAAATTGCTAAATACATGGACTATATTGCTTTATGAGCAATCCTTCGAAATGGCCCCTGCCCCATGCTGGTGTGCGCTTTATCACGCCGACTTTTATGCTGGAGAAACTGGCGAGACATCCCTTAACAAAGGACTGTTATCCCACGGCCATGGGCTACTACCCCGCCGCCAGCGGCCACCGCATGCAGCGTGAGCGCCATGATGACAACCTGCTGCTATATTGCACCTCGGGTCGCGGTCAGCTTACCGTTGGAGACTGGCACAGCCAGGTGACGGCTGGACACATCATGCTCTTACCTCAGGGCCTGGCCCACACCTACGAGGCAGATGGCGACGATCCGTGGACCCTTTACTGGGTCCACTTCCAGGGCGCCAGTACTCGGGTATTCATGCAGTATCTTGGCTATAGAGAGGACCGACCGCTGACGAATGCCGGCGTCTCTCCGTTGCTCATAGGGGCCTTTACCAATCTGCTGGAGGTACGGCGCACCGGCTACTCCACCCGGGCATTTATCAATGCTTCCAACCACCTTCGCCACCTGATCACTCAAATGTCGATGGAGATCAGCGCGCATGCGGGGCGTCTGCAGTCTGGATTTGAGTTGGATCACGTGCAGGCGTATATGCTAGAACACATCGACCAAACCATCACCCTGGACGCCCTGGCCCAAGTCGCCAACATGTCCAAGTATCACTTTTCTAACCGCTACAAGACGCTTACTGGTTACCCGCCGATCAAACATTTTCTCAATATGAAAATGGAGCATGCCTGTCACCTGCTGGATTCCACTGACATGGGAGTGAGTGAGATTGCCCGGGGGGTAGGTTATGACGACCCACTCTACTTTTCCCGCCTGTTCAGTAAAACCGTTGGCAGTTCGCCCAGGGGGTATCGCTCGTCGACCAGGAAGTAGACCTGCAACTTAGCATTACTTTGTTGTACCCTTTAGCCCTGCTTTAAAATGATGGAGATACCGCAAATGAAAACATTCATCCAACGACTGGCACTGCCGCTTGTCACCCTGTTAGCGCTCAGCACACCGGCACTTTCAGCTGGCCCAAAGATTTCCTGGGACCTGGACGACGCGCTCAAGCAGGTAGACCGGCAGGCCGATGACTTCAAGTCGGCCATGGCACGAGTAGAAATTGTGCGCCGGGATTTAGGCGGCGTAGAACTAAGCAGAGAGCAAGGCACCGTCTTTGTCGACCGCAAAGGCAAGATTCGTTTGGACACCGATGCGCCCAAGCACAGAAGCTACATTGTGGAGGGCAGCACTCTGCACATCCATTACCCGGGTGAAAAGCGGGTCGAGGTATATTCTTTATCACGCCATAAGAGCCGCATGGAGCCATTCATTCGCCTGGGCTTTAACAACAGTGGCCGTGACCTCAAAGACGACTACCTGCTGACATCACTGGGCGAACGAGACATTGGCGAGAGTCGCACTCTGGGGCTGGAGCTCACACCAGAGAAAGAAAAGACCCGCGCGGTAATGGGTAAGGCCCAACTGTGGATTGACCAGGCATCCTGGATGCCAACACAGCAAGTCATCACTGCATCAAGCCAAGGTGAAGAGATCACCCTCACCTACACATTTGTAGCCCGCAACCTGGAGCTAAACCCTGATCTGTTCTCTACTCGCTGGCCCCGGGGTACTGACAAGCAGAAGATGAAGTAGGTTAACGCAGCCTGGTGGCCGATAAAGGCATCACCAACCCAGCACTTGCTTGACGAAAGGAATCGACAAAGCACGTTTCTGCACCAGAGAGGCCCGGTCCAGTTTGTCCAGCAGCTCGAGTAACCGCTCCAAATCCCGTGGTACGCGATTGACGATAAACACGGCGACCTCATCAGGCAGCGCCAAACCACGGCGAGTGGCTCGAAATTGCAAGATCGCCTGCTTTTCTTCATCGCTTACTGAGGGCAGCTGGTAGACGACACCCCAGCTGAGTCTGGAGCGAAGGTCGGCCAGCGAAACATCAAGTACTCGTGGTGCGCCGCTGGCGGCGATCAGCAAGCGGCAGCCCCACTCTTTGCTGCGATTGTAAAGGTCAAACAAAGCCAGTTCCCAGGCCTCATCCCCCAACACTGCATCCAGGTCATCCAGAGCGACCAGACCCAGAGTTTCCACACCCGCCAAAACCTCCTCGGGTGGATAAACCTGTAGCTCTCGCAGCGGCAGGTACAGCGCTTGCTCACCGGCCAGATGGCAAGCTGCCTGTAGCAGATGGGACTTGCCGCTGCCCCGGTTTCCGTGCAAGAAAACAACTGAATCACCTTCGCCAGCGCACAGCGACTTGACTCCCTGCAGCAGCGCTTCACTGAGAGGAAACGGCAGAAAGTTCTTCAGGGTTGCATCGTCGCGCAGCTGCACCAGCAATGGCAGCTGTTGACCGGACTGGGCCACTTCAATCGCCCCCGTACAGCTCACTAGAGCGGTAGTGCTGCAGAGCATGACGCAGGAAAACCATGATGACTGCCCCCACGGGCAAAGCCAGCACTACCCCTACAAAGCCTGCCACCTGAGCGCCGGCCATCAGCACAAAAATCACGGCCACCGGATGAAGACCGATTCGATCTCCCACTAAGATAGGGGTCAGCAACATGCTCTCAACAGCCTGTCCCACGCCAAACACAAGCACGACCCAGAGCAACATAGTCCAATCGTTGAATTGGGCGTAAGCAGCAATCAGCGAGGCGACAATACCGACCATAAAGCCCAAGTAGGGCACAATACTAGACAGACCCGCGATCAACCCCAGTAGCATGGCCAGTTGCAGACCCACCAGCCAGAGCCCGGCAGAATAAATAGCACCCAGAGCGCACATCACCAGAAACTGTCCGCGAAGAAACGCACCAACCACCTCGTCGGCCTCGCCCGCCAGTTCGGAAGTACGCTGTTGCCAGGAAAGTGGAACAATGCCCAGCGCTTTGTCCAACAGCAGGTTCCAGTCACGCATGAGGTAAAAAGCGACAACTGGCACCAGGGCGAGATTGGCAAGACTCAGCAACAGATTTGCCCCGGAACCGGTAATTCGCTTCAGTGACTGGGCAGTAAACTTACCCACTGACTGCCAGTTATCCGCAAGTTGGCCGGACCAATCTACCTGGGGCAGTCGCCTCTCCGGAATAGCCAGCCGCTGCTGCAACCAGGGAAGAGCATCTTGAGTCAACCAACGATAGATTTCGGGAACTTTGCTAATCAACGCGTCCAGCTGATGCAATAGCATAGGCAACGCAAAGATAATGGCCAGAGTGATAATCGCGCTGAACAGCAGAAACACAATGGCAACGCCCAGGGTGCGACCAACGCCCCGACTTTCCAATCGATCAACCAGAGGGTCGCCTAAATAGGCAATCAGGCCGCCTAAAACGAAAGGACTCAAGATAGGCTGCAACAAATACAGTGCAACGCAAATAACGGCGGCCAGCGCAATTGCAACGGGCCAACGATAAACTTCGCTTGGTTCAGAAGGGGTCAATTGCGCCATTGGTAAACTAACTCTCCAGGCAACGACTCTACAGGCTGCAAGCGGTCGTTCAGTTCAATAATCGAAATTAACTGGTCAGCATCGGCCGCAGCGTCAAGACCAAACACCACACTGTCGCCGCGAATCGACTCGATATTAGCGTGCTCTATCAACTCCAGACTCTCCACCCAGCTCACAATAGCCGTGTAATCGGAAAACTCGTATACACCACTTACCGTCATTTGCACCCGATCGTCGACGACACCGGTCGCTGCAACGGCATAACGCGAGGCCATTTCCTCTGCCGCCAGAGCGACGCCATCCTGTAAAAAACCGGCAGCGAGCGGTGCACTACTACTGCGATCGAGGCGGTGCTTGCCATAAAGATAGCTCCAATCCCCAGTCCAGGTTCCACTGGAGATAACCACTCCACGTCCGACCAGAATATCCTGAATATCGTAGCGATTGGACGCGGCCTGGATGATCGGTCCGCGCTGTTCCCAGACATCCTCTACCGCTATTGAAGTGGCATCACTCAAGTCAAAAAGTGGTAATTGCACCGGCAAACCACGACGCTCAAACTCTGTGACCAGTTGCGCCGCCAAATCGGGTGTGTCCGCGAGACTGACGAACTGCCTGCGACCGTCAAGATCGGCCACCATCCATACCAGCACCCGCGGCCGATTAGCCGTCCAAAGCGGCAAACGCGCTTTGGTGAGCAGGCCGTTCACAAAAGATGCTTCAAATTCAAAACGAGCATAAAGCGCTTTATCAGGGCCGGTGTCCCGTAAAAAGACGTACTGCTGCACATGATCGCGGGCGTTTGGAAGCACCGCAACCACATCTGGGTGTCCAAGTATGTCCTCGCTTCCGGAGACTTTAACCAGCACCTCCGCCAGCGCATCCTGCGAAGCACTCGCCAATGCACTGCTACTCTGATTTTCAATAGGCAGACGCGCCGAGTGCAAATTCTTCACTACCTCGGCTACTACTCCGTTCCCGGCCACAAGCATTAAAGCCACGACCAGACCGGACAATCTCTTGAACACAACCGCTTCCTGCAACAATGGAATATCGCTGCATTGTAACAGCCCTGTTCCGACAGGGGCAGCGCGGTGCTATTTAACGATATTGATAGGTGCGTCAGTGCTTCAACCGTACTAAAATAGCCAGCCTTTTTAATCCTGCGTGGACCACCCAGCCAATGACTGATGACAGCAGCAAGCCTTCCCTGAGCTACAAAGACGCAGGAGTAAACATTGACGCCGGAAACGCATTGGTTGAGCGCATTAAGGGAGTTTCCCGGCGCACCGCCAGGCCAGAAGTCCTGGGAGGACTGGGAGGGTTCGGGGCACTGTGCGAAATCCCCGAGGGTTACAAACAACCGGTTCTGGTATCGGGCACTGATGGCGTAGGCACTAAGTTGCGACTCGCCATGGACATGGGCATCCACAACACCATCGGCATTGACCTGGTTGCCATGTGTGTAAACGACTTGGTCGTGGCCGGTGCAGAACCCCTGTTTTTCCTCGACTACTACGCCACCGGGGCACTGAATATCGATACTGCGGCAGATGTTGTCGAAGGGATCGGTCGCGGCTGTGAATTAGCAGGTTGTGCCCTGGTCGGTGGCGAAACGGCGGAAATGCCAGGCATGTACGAAGGCGAGGATTACGATCTGGCCGGATTTTGCGTCGGCGTAGTCGAAAAATCAGAAATAATCGACGGTAGCGCGGTAGCAGCAGGTGACGTGCTGCTTGGGGTGGGCAGCAGCGGTCCCCACTCCAACGGCTACTCGTTAGTCCGCAAAATTCTGGAGGTCAGTAATGCTGACCTGTCACAACCTATGGGTCAAGGCTCGCTGGGAGACGCACTTCTCGCTCCCACCACTATTTATGTCAAGGCTCTGCTCAGCCTGTTCAGTTCAGTAAAAGTCAAAGCCTTGTCCCACATAACAGGCGGCGGACTGCTCGAGAATATACCCCGGGTACTGCCCGATGATTGCAACGCCCAGATAAATACTCAAAGTTGGCAGTGGCCAGAGGTTTTCAATTGGTTGCAGAGCAATGGCAATGTCGAAACACGAGAAATGTATCGCACCTTCAACTGCGGCGTTGGCATGGTGATATGCGTGAGCCAAGACGAGGCGGCAAGCGCGCTTGAAATCCTTAATCAGTCTGGTCATGAAGCCTGGCAGATAGGCCAGATAAGCGCTGGCAGCAATGAGGTTGAGCTGCAGCCGTGACCAGCAGCCGCAAAGCCCGGCTGGTCATACTGATCTCCGGCCGTGGCTCTAACATGCAGGCATTTATCGAAGCCTGCAAGACCGGGCAAATTGACGCAGACATTGCCCTGGTACTGAGTAACTCGCCAGACGCAGCGGGACTGGCAACCGCAGCAGCAGCCGGCATTGCCACAGCTTCCATCGATCACCGTCGTTATGAAAGCCGTAAGGACTTTGACGCCGCCCTGGTCTCAACATTACAACCCTATCAGCCCGACCTGGTCATACTGGCGGGATTCATGCGCATCCTGACGCCGGTATTTATTACACCTTTTGCGGGAAAATTATTGAACATTCACCCTTCTCTGTTGCCCAAATATCCGGGACTGAATACCCATCGTCGTGCCCTGGAGGCTGGCGACAGGGAGGCGGGAGTGACAGTTCATTACGTTACTCAGGAGCTGGACGGCGGCCCGCCCATCATTCAGGCAAGAGTGCCCATAGAACAAGGGGACAGCCCCGAGACATTGGCCACACGAGTGATCGTGCAAGAACATATTATCTACCCCATAGCGGCCAAATGGCAGCTGCAGGGAAGACTGCAACTTGACGAACAGGGAGCAACTCTGGATGGAAAACGTATACCGGCCACTGGCATCGACTATGTTCAGGGCATTGAATAGACGCCTTTTCGCGATAGCGGCGATGGCGGCCGTGGCAGCACTAAGCGCTGCTGGCAGTGCCTTTGCTGCAGACGGGGCTCAGGGCCTGCTGCCCTATTCGGTCGAGTACAAGACAACCGCCCGTGGCATGGCCCTGAAACTGAACCGGAAACTTGAGCAAAATGCCGACGGCAGTTTCACGCTGACCAACGGCGGCAAAATCATGGTGGTGGGCTTTCACGAGA
>Ga0257126_1003343_pt1 | contig 10154 bp, 8 predicted proteins | sample SI060_120mmetaG_FD_190151 | JGI IMG/M metagenome (GOLD analysis project Ga0257126, IMG submission 190151) | Marine microbial communities from Saanich Inlet, British Columbia, Canada - SI060_120m | ecosystem: Environmental > Aquatic > Marine > Inlet | place: Canada: British Columbia | collected... | reverse complement strand
CCGCCTCGGCCAGCGCATGGCGCAGACCCGAAACGATGAGGCCACGGACCATGGCCGGCTCGCGAAACCGCACTTCTGATTTCGCTGGATGGACATTTACATCGACAAGCGTCGGGTCGCATTCCATGAATAACGCCACCGCCGGGTGACGGTCGCGCGACAGAAAATCTGCATAGGCTCCGCGCAATGCGCCGAGCAGCAATTTGTCCCGCACGGGGCGACCGTTGACAAAGAGATACTGTGCCACGGCGGCGCCGCGCGAATAGGTTGGAAGACCTGCAAAACCTGTAAGGTTTATCCCCTCGCGTTCCGCATCCACGGCAATTGCGTTGTCAACAAAATCGCGGCCCATGATCTGGCCCAAGCGGCCTCGGAGCGCGGAAAACATATCGCCTTGCTCAGCTTGAACTTGGAAGACCATCCGGTCAGTGACGGTGTCGCGCAGCGAGAATGCAATCGCCGGCTCTGCCATGGCCAATCGCTTGACCACATCGGCAATAGCCTGCGCCTCGGCGCGATCAGAGCGCAGAAATTTGAGGCGGGCTGGCGTGGCGTAAAACAGATCTCGCAGGGTTGCACGGGTGCCCGGCTGCATCGCGGCAGGGCGCACCGGGCTTAACTGGCCACCCATAACCTGTAATTCTGCGCCGGAGCCTGTCGCCGTGCGGCTTGTCAGCGTCAGCTTGCCCACCGCGCCCAAGGAGGGAAGAGCCTCGCCTCTGAAGCCAAAACTTTGGATATTGAGCAGATCAGAGCCGTCGATTTTGCTTGTGGCATGGCGTGACATGGCCAAAGCCAGATCTTCGGACGCAATGCCGCAGCCGTTGTCAGTGACCTGTATCAACCGCTTGCCACCGTCGGCATAGTCCACGTCGATGCGCGAGGCACCGGCATCAATGGCGTTTTCCACCAATTCTTTGATGGCAGAGGCCGGGCGCTCTACAACTTCACCGGCTGCAATTTGATTGATTGCTGTTTCATCCAATTGCCGAATGATGGGTTGGCCTTGGCCTATATTGGGGTCAAGTTTATGCATACTACAATCTATAGCATGCCCGCATCCGATTCTGCTACTCTTCCTTGAGCCCTGTTGGCTGTCCCACCACAACAAAATTCAAGGTCTCTGGCTGGAGCAACCGCGCGGCAACGCGATTGATTTCAGACAGGGTGACCGCGTTGATTCTTGCGTTGCGGGTGTTGATGTAGTCCAGCCCTAAACCTTGGCGCTGCATGCCAACCAAGATCCGGGCAATCTGTGAGTTGCCATCGAACCGCAAGGGGTAAGCGCCGGTCAGATAGGTTTGGGCCGCCTGCAATTCTTCGGCGGTGACCCCGTCACGGGCCAGCTTGCTCCATTCGTCACGAATGACCTCAATGGCCGCGCCAATTCGGTCATTGGCACTGGCGACCTGTCCCAACATCACATTGGCACGATCTTTGGTGAGCAGAACTGTCGAAATTCCGTAGGTGAGCCCACGCTTTTCGCGCACTTCCGCCGTTAACCGACTTTCAATGCCATTGCCGCCAAGAATGGTGTTCAAAATAAAGGCCGCAAAAAAGTCAGGATCTGCGCGATCAATGCCCCTATGTCCAAAAATTGCAACGGACTGAGGTGTGGGTAGATCAACCACGGTCAGACCGGCCGGGATATCCAGCTCTAAAGGCGGTGTTTCGAGAGCAGATCCTGCCGGCAAATCGCTGAGCAAATCGTCCAGAATGGGTCCAAGCTCTTCGGCTGTAATATCCCCAACAGCCGAGATTGAAACGGCATCCCGGACCAGAAGGTTTTGGTGCGCAGCCAGCAAATCTGCGCGCGTGAGGGCCGTGATGGAGCTTTCTGTGCCTTGGTAAGAGGCTCCATAGGCGTGATCTCCGAAAGCCTGCTCTGCCCAAACGCGCTGCGCTGTGTCGGTTGGATCTTGTGCATTTGAGGCCAGAATTGAGAGCACCTGTTGGCGCACCCTTTCAACGGCCTCTGCATCAAAACGGGGTTTGATCAACGCGGTTTTCAAAAGCGCCAAGGCCTCGGCTCGGTTTTCTGATAAAATGCGCACCGAGATTGACAGCGTGTCATCGCTCACATCAAAGCTGAAAGAGGCAGAGAGCGCTTCTCTTGCTGATGCGAAGGCTTGCGAATCTAAATCTCCCGCGCCCTCGTCTAACAGTCCGGTCATCATATATGCTGCGCCGCGCTTGTCTGGCGGATCAAGAGCCGCGCCGCCGGAAAACATAATGTTCAAAGCGGTGAAAGGGATTGCGGGTTCTTCTAAGACCCAAGCAGAGAGGCCGCCCGGGCTGGTGACAGTTTTGACAGACACATCAGCCTGCACCGCTCCGGCCCAAAGCAGGGCTCCGAGGATGAAAATGCGCATCATTCTGTTTCCTCCCTTGGTCCCATCATCCATCCGGTCACAGAGGCTTTTTCATCAAACAGCTGCTCTGCAATCTCCATGACCTCTTGTGGGGTGACGCTTTGCACGATCTGCGGCCAGGCCTGCACATCTGCCACCGTTAGCCCTCGGGTGAGGGCCGCGCCGTAGCGCCGGGCAATGCCTGAGACATTATCCATGGCGTAAATCTCGCTGGCACGAAATTGGGATTTGATACGCTCAAAGCGCTCAATATCGATTCCATGGGTCAAAAAATTTGCAATCGTGGCATCTACCGCGTCTTCAATTTGCTGTAATGGCACCTCGGGTGCCGGCACGGCCACCAGGCTAAAAGAGCTATGGTCCAAGGACGTTGGTGAATATTGGGCGCTGGTGTAAATGGCTTGGCGTGTGTCATATTGCAAAGCTTGACCCAGAACAGAGGTGGCGCCCGTGCCCCCTAAAAGCTCAGCGAGATAGACCAAAGCGGCGGCGGTACGTTGATCGCCACTGTTGCGCTCGGGTGCGAGATAGGCGCGGGCGAAAAATGGCTGCGCGACCCGCTCGTCGCGAAACATCACGCGGCGTGCTGCCCGATGCGGCGGCTCTTGCCTGCGGGCGCGTGGGGCGACCGCCCGATTGGCCGGTACGACGCCGTAATATTGCTCCGCCAAGGCTTTCACCTCTTGAGGGGTTACATCACCCGCCACCACCAATATCGCATTATTGGGAGCGTAATGCTGTTTGTAAAACGTCATCGCGTCGTCGTAATTCAGGGTTTCCAGCTCATGCATCCAACCGACGATGGGCACGCCATAGGGGTGGTTCAGGAACAAAGCTGCCTGTAAATGTTCGTTAAACAAGGCACCGGGCGCGCTTTCTGTGCGCTGGTTGCGCTCTTCAATTACCACATTGCGCTCAACGGTAATGTCGTCGGGGGAGAGTTGCAGCCCGGTCATACGATCTGCTTCCATCTGCATCATCAAATCTAAACGATCCGCAGCCACCCTTTGGAAGTAGCCGGTGTAATCAAAACTGGTGAAGGCATTGTGCGACCCGCCATGCGCTGCCACCGTATCGGCCAGCTCGCCGGCCTCCAGGTTTGCAGTTTTTTTGAACATGAGATGCTCAAGAAAATGCGCGATCCCGGACTCTCCTGGCGGCTCATCGGCAGATCCAACTTTGTACCAGACCATATGCACAACCACCGGCGCGCGGTGGTCCTCAATCACCACGACTTGCATGCCATTGCCCAGCATGAAGTCTGTGGTTTTGCTTTGGGCCAGAGCCTCCACTGGTAGACAAAGACATAAAATGGCAATTAGCTTATTGAACATGAGCCTTCCTTCGGAACGTATCTGCAGTTGATTGTGCATTTAGGTCCCGAGCGATCAAGGTCAAAATCCAGCAATCTAGTTGGATGGGTCAGGCTCTTTGGTGTCACTGGCGAAAAACATTAATCCTAAGAGACCGGCAAATATTGCGATATCGGCGACATTGAATGCGAAGGGATTGCGCAGCCCGCAGCATGTGATGTTGAGAAAATCTGCGACGCTGCCATATAAGACGCGATCGACCGCATTGCCTAAAGCGCCGCCAATCACCAAACCCGCGCTCATCAGGGCGATGGGACGGGTTTCGCGGCGCATCCAATAGGCCACGACGCCGCAAATGCCGAGAGCTATGGCAATCAAGATCCAGCGCGTTGCGAGGCCGTTACTGGAAAATAGACCAAAGTTGATGCCGCTGTTCCAGGCCATGTGAAAGTGAACAAAGCCGGGCAAAACGCTAATTTCTCCGCGCTCAACCAAGTTCATATAAAATACCACTAGGTATTTTGTAATCTGATCCAGCGTAAAAATGCTCGCCGCGCTTATGAGTAAGAGTCTTTGCATATCAGTGCCTAAAGTGTCTCATGCCAGTGAAGACCATGGCCAGACCCGCTGCATCTGCGGCGGCGATAACCTCGTCGTCGCGCATAGAGCCGCCCGGTTGGATCAGCGCCGTGGCGCCGGCCTCAAAGGCTGTGATTAACCCATCTGCGAAGGGAAAGAAAGCATCGGAGGCGACCACGGAGCCTTGTGTCAAAGGCGCCTCAAGCCCAAGAACCTCTGCCATATCCTGCGCTTTGCGCGCGGCGATGCGTGTGCTGTCGACCCGGCTCATTTGCCCGGCACCGATGCCAACAGTTGCACCGTCTTTGACATAAACTATGGCGTTGGATTTGACATGTTTCGCCACTTTCCAGGCAAAAAGTAGATCTTGCAATTCGAGCGCTGTTGGCGCGCGTTTGGTCACAACTTTCAAATCGCTTGGCAAAATTTGGCCCGTATCCTTGTCCTGCACCAGATAGCCGCCAGAGACCTGGCGGATGGTTTGACTGGCGGCAGTGACATCGGGCAAAGCGCCCATGGTTAATAAGCGCAGGTTCTTTTTCTGGGCAAAAATCTGTTTGGCCTCTTCGTTCGCATCGGGTGCAATCACAACTTCGGTGAAGATTTTACAAATTTCAGTGGCCGTTGGACCATCCAAAGTTTGGTTAAGCGCAATGATGCCGCCAAACGCACTGGTTTGATCGCATTGAAAGGCGGCTTGATAGGCTTCCACAAGGCTTTCAGCTTGGCTGACACCGCAGGGGTTGGCATGTTTAACGATCACACAAGCGGGACCATTTTTGGGGTCAAATTCTGCGACCAACTCCACGGCTGCATCGGTGTCATTGATATTATTGTAAGAGAGTTCTTTGCCCTGATGTTGCACCGCGGTGGCGACTCCGGGGCGGGCTTGCCCGTCGGTGTAAAAGGCTGCGGATTGATGGGGGTTTTCGCCGTAACGCAGCGTCTGCGCCAATGTGCCCGCCGCCGCTTTGCGCCGGGGGGTGACATCCAAAGTCTTGGCGAGCCAATTTGAAACAGCTGTGTCATAGGCCGCCGTGCGGGCATAGGCATTGAGCGCGAGTTTTTGGCGAAAGCCATACCCTGTCGCCCCATCATTCTCATCCAATTCTTGCAACAGCGCGCCATAGTCTTCGGTATCGGTGACCACAGATACAAACCCATGATTTTTTGCAGCCGCCCGGATCATCGCAGGGCCGCCAATGTCGATATTTTCAATCGCCGTGTCATAATCTGCGCCTTTGGCAACGGTGGCCTCAAAAGGGTAAAGATTGACAACCAGAAGGTCGATCCCTGCGATCCCATGTTCTTGCATTGCCGCCAGATGCTCAGGATTGTCGCGCAGGGCCAATAGCCCGCCATGCACATTCGGATGCAGGGTCTTTACACGCCCATCCATCATTTCAGGGAACCCGGTCACATCGGCGACATCCGTCACAGGCAATCCCGCATCGCGCAAGGCTTTTGCAGAGCCGCCGGTTGAGAGCAGTTCCACTCCCCGATCTGCCAGCGCCTGCCCAAGCTCGAGCAGCCCAGTTTTGTCTGATACGGAGATTAACGCGCGTTTGAGGTCTACAAGCTGTGTCATTGGTTATCCTACGAATGTGCCACGCCCGACCGCCTGGCTTCTTAGGGGGCCTTTTGAGGGTTTTCGCTGGCTTTGGCCAGTGACCAACGGACGCGGGTGGTGATTTCTTTGATCACACCGGTCAAAACAATCTGCTTTGACGGGCGCGGGAATTGGCGGCCATCCTCAAAATAGACACTGTCATCCAAGGCCAATTCAGTGCCTGGCTGACAGCGAAAGACCCAAATTTCACCCGTAGTAAGAGTTAGGGAAATCGACGCTGAATCAGCGTCGAAATTTGGCGTCACATCTGGGTGAAGATGAAAACGAATAGAAAACCGCAGCGGCGCGTCTGATTTGGCCTGCGCCGCTTGCAAAATCTGCACGTCGCTCTCATCCGGAGCGTAAAGCTCATCCTCGCCCACAAGCCCCTTGCTGTCGACCGGTAGATCAAGCGTGCGCGCATGGATCAACCCGTGGCTTTGTTGATAGCCATTGTGGTTCATCTGTAACCTTACCCCATCCACGGCTCGGGTTTTTTTCACCATCACCAGGCTGGGTGTTTCGGCAAAGGGGCGGTCACCATTGCGTTTTGGCGGGCCAAAGCGGGAGGAAGACAGCCCGTTAATTGCCAATGTTGCATGGGAGGCGGTGGTGCGGCCGGCTTGGTGCCAATCCGTGCCAAATCGCAGGCCTGATCCACAGTTTACGATGACGCGCGTGCGCCCGACGGAGAGCTCAAAGGCGCAGGTAGATGCATGGCTGGTAAAGCGCTCCTGGCCGAGAGGCGGGGCGGCGACATCGGCAATCACGGCCGTCGCACCGGATGAGACGCGGGCAAATCCCATGGCTGAATCCTGGAGAGTGCTGGCGCGGATTCCTGAGATGGCGAGAGCTTGATCCAAGACATATTCGCTGCCCTGGCCTCCCCCGTGAAACCGCGCCAAAGTGCCGTCCCCATGGCGCAGTGCGCGCAGCACCGGCGCGATCCGTGCCAGGCAGCTCGTCAGGGCCTCTGGAACGGGCGCATGCGTCAATTCGAGTGATTGTTTGACCCAGGTCAGCAAACTGAAAATATCCAAAAGCTCTTTAGGATTGCGGGAGGCAATCGCGCCATGAACATCTATCTGGTCTTGGCACTCCTTAACCAAGGCCATCAGCGCGGCGGGCTGGTGGCTTTGCATCCCAGCTAAGGATTGTGCTGCACAGATGAGCCCGGCCAGGGCTTCGAATCGCCCGCGTCCGGGGTGCAAGTGCCGCCAAGTTGTGCTCAGCAAACTGGTTTGCAGGGCCATAGACCGCAAAACCTTATCGCGCTGGCTTTGCGACAGGCCTTGCAGCAAAAAGGTTGAATGGTTGATCCAACGGTTCAAACGTCGACCGGTGACCTCTGCGCTCCAACCGGGCCCAAGCCCCATGCCAAATCCATCAATCCAATCCAAAACCCAGGCTTGGGCTGTGCCCTTGGCGCGGGCGTCGCCATAGGTGGCTAAGTCATCCAGCCATCGAAACCCATGCAGCTCAGCGGCAAAAAGAGGGGAGGGCGGTTTGTGATTCCATATCGAATTCTCACCAATGTCCATCACATGGCCGGTGAACACAATTTTTCCCGACAGAATCAGCGCTCCGCGATCAAAATCCCCCGTTGTCCAAGGCTCGGGCGTCGCGAACAAACCCACTTTCGGCTTAGACCAGACCGCCCAGCGCAACAGCCAACGATATCGGAGTTGCATTAGCCAAGACAGTTGATGAGAATATTGGGTCACAGGCTCAGGCTATCCTAAAAGTTGAGTGTTTCGAGGTTTTTATACGTCGAACACCTGACCCTGTCACCCTGCTAAATGTCACCCACGTCGGTTCATTCGGATGAGATAAAACCCATCCATCCCACCAAGCTCGGACCAATAATCCGGGCGCAAGCGAAACCCACCCTCTTGGGTGCGCCAAGCTGGATCCATACCCTGAGGCAAGCCTGTATCCGCGGTGAAATCTTTATGGTCGCGCAAGAAATTCTCTGCCTGCACTTCGCCCTCATCGGGAATCAAAGAGCAGGTGCAAAACACCAGCTTGCCGCCGGGCTTCACCCGCCCTGCTGCTGCGTTAAGCATTTGTGTCTGAAGCTCTATCAGCTCTGAAATGCCCGTGCCATCCTTGGCGAAGGGCAAATCTGGGTGGCGGCGAATTGTTCCGGTGGCAGAACAGGGCGCATCCAGCAACACGGCATCAAATTGCCGTGGATCTTGCCAGTCAAGAATATTTGCCACCATCAGTTCGGCGGCCAATTGGGTGCGGGCTAGATTTTCGGCCACGCGCTCCATCCGATTGGCGGAGATATCTAAAGCGGTGATAACACCACCTTTGGCAGCCATTTGCATGGTTTTACCGCCCGGCGCCGCGCAGACGTCTAACACGGTTTCACCTGGCGTCAGCGCCAAAGCGGCGGCAGGCCAAGCTGCTGCGGCGTCCTGCACCCACCATTTGCCCTCTGCGAAACCCTCAAGGGTCGAAATTTGCCCGATCTCGCCCAGGCGCAGGGATCCATTTGCCAAGGGCGTGCCGCCCAAAGTAGACGCCCAGGTTTCCAGATCGCCAGTGACCGTTAGATCAACGGGTGCGCCGCGCATATGCGCGGTTTCGATGGCCATAATTGCGCCATTACCATAGGCTTCACGAAGGGGGTTGCGCAGCCATTTTGGCAGCATTTGCACGGGTGATTTGTCCCATTTTCCGGTCACATCTGCGACGGCCTTGCGTAGCACAGCGTTGATCAGACCCTTATAAGGGCGGGTTTGATTGGATGCGGAGCAAATAGAGACCAAATCATTGACCACAGCATGGGCCGGAGCGCCCATCCCGGCGATTTCAACCAAACCCAGACGCAGAATATTCAGAACTTCCACGGCCGGTAGCTTGGTCAAATGCGGTCGCAAAGCCCGATCTGCCCGGCCCACATGGCGGAGCGTGTGGGTGGCCAAACGTTGGCTGCGGGCGCGATCTTCGGGTGCCAAGGCTTGGAATTCATCGGACTGTATCAATTCAGAAAGCTGTTTATGCTCAGTCATCACACCGTTTAACACGCGCACAGCCGCTTGCCTTGGCAGGTTCAAAACGGGACGCTTGTGGGTTTGGCCGGCCATGGAAAGTCCGGGGCGACCTGATTTTTGTGGGGGGCGGGGCATGAGCTATCCTTGCGATCTGATGAAACCGGCGTATATCAGCCTTATGACAGAAAACAAGAAACCCGATCTCAAAGCCGCCGCCGCGCGTGCACTGGCAGAAGCAGAAGCCCGCAAAGCAACGCAACCCGAGCAATCCCTGCCGCCGGAACTTGGCGGACGCGACGGGCCCGAGCCTGTGCGTTTTGGCGACTGGGAGCGCAAAGGCATCGCGGTGGATTTTTAGGAACGGCTGTCTGTTGTTCGCACTGTTTGGACTCTCGAACGATATTTTACAGCCCTAAGACATCCATCATATCATATTGACCAGGCTGCTTGCCTTGCCCCCAAAGTGCAGCTTTCAGTGCGCCGCGGGCGAAAATGGCGCGGTCGGTGGCGACATGGCGCAGAATGATGCGCTCGCCGGCGGATGCGAAGAGCACATCATGTTCGCCCACGATATCGCCGCCGCGAATCGCGGCAAAGCCGATATCACCGCGTTTGCGGGCGCCTGTTATGCCATCGCGGCCACTGTCGCGCGTATCGCTCAAAGAGACACCGCGTCCTGCAGCGGCAGCTTCCCCAAGCATGAGGGCTGTCCCAGACGGGGCGTCTACTTTGTGGTGGTGATGCGCTTCGATAATTTCGATGTCAAAGTCCTCATCTAGGGCAGCGGCGACAGTCTCAGTAATTTTGGTGAGGAGATTTACGCCAAGCGACATATTGCCAGCCCGCACGATCACCGCATGGCGGCTGGCCGGCTCGAGTTTTTCCAGGTCCTCTTCGCTCATGCCTGTGGTTCCGATGACATGCACGGCGCGGGCTTGCGCGGCGAGGGCGGCGAATTCTAGCGTGGCGGCTGGAGTGGTGAAATCAATCACGGCCTGGGACAGTGCAAATGCCTCAAGCGGCTCATCTGTGACATGCACGCCAACGGCTTGCCCGCCCATAGCTTCACCGACATCGCGGCCAACCCAAGGGTGTCCTTTGCGCTCAACTGCGCCGACAAGCCTCGCTTTATCGCTGCTTAATACAGTTTGAAGCAGCATTTGCCCCATGCGCCCAGAGGCGCCGGTGATGGTGATTGCGGGGGTTTGAGCCATGACATTCTCCTTTCTTGCTTATGTGGCGCAAAGTTTTGCCACTTGCAAACCTATTGGTACAGCGC
>Ga0257126_1003339_pt1 | contig 10158 bp, 11 predicted proteins | sample SI060_120mmetaG_FD_190151 | JGI IMG/M metagenome (GOLD analysis project Ga0257126, IMG submission 190151) | Marine microbial communities from Saanich Inlet, British Columbia, Canada - SI060_120m | ecosystem: Environmental > Aquatic > Marine > Inlet | place: Canada: British Columbia | collected... | reverse complement strand
TACATTTGTATTTATAAATTAGCGCTTTTTTGAAAACCTTTCACGACATTTCCTCTTTCAAAACCAATGAAAAAACCTTTGTAACAATTGGTACTTTTGATGGAGTACATTTTGGACACAAAGAAATCATTAACAAACTGGTTGATGATGCCAAATTGGCCGGGAAAAAATCGGTGTTACTTACCTTTTTTCCACACCCAAGAATGGTGCTACAAAAAGACACTACAATTGCATTGATCAACACCATTGAGGAACGCACAGCGTTGTTAGAAAAAACAGGATTGGATTACTTAATCATTCATCCGTTTAGCATTACCTTTTCAAGACTAACCGCCCTAGATTTTGTCAGAAATCTTCTCGTTGCTCAATTAAATATTTCAAAATTAATTATCGGATACGATCATCATTTTGGAAAAAACAGAGAAGGAAATATAGAACAACTTACAGAGTACAGTCATACCTATGGCTTTTCTGTAGAAGAAATTCCAGCGCAAGATATTGATGATGTTTCGGTAAGCTCTACCAAAATAAGAAGGGCTTTGGCTGCCGGAAACTTAAAAACCGCAAACCGTTATTTAGGATCCCCGTTTATGTTGTCTGGAAAAGTCGTCAACGGAAAAAAACTGGGCGGTCAAATAGGGTTCCCAACCGCAAACATCGATATCCTAGAAGACTACAAACTAATTCCCAAAACGGGGGTGTATATCGTACAGTCACGGATCGATAATAAAACCATTTTTGGAATGATGAATATTGGAAACAGACCTACTGTTTCTGGAACGCATCAAACCATTGAAGTACATTTTTTTGATTTTAACAACGACTTATACGATACTTTTTTAACCATTGAATTGCTTTTCTTTTTGCGAGATGAACATAAGTTTGACACAATCGAAAGTTTAATTCTTCAACTTAAAAAAGACGAACAGACAGCCCGAGATTATCTAAAAAAGGAATTATAATCTTTTTTAAACAAAAACAACACCCTCGAAGCATTCCCTGATCTTGGGGTTAGAGTCTCTTTGGAAAGAGCACGCAAAATTGCATCAATAAGCGAAACATTTTAAATCGTGAATTCGCAGCAAAAATCGCCCACAAATTATATATTTGCATTTCATAATTCTTACAAAAAATGTTACAAGTACACTTTATTAGAGAAAACAAGCAAACGGTTTTAGACGGATTGGCAAAACGTAATTTTGCAAATGCAGAAACCATTGTTGATCAGGTATTAACTGCAGATGAAAACCGAAGAAAGACGCAAGTTTTTCTAGATGAAGCCCTCGCAGAATCTAATAAGTTGTCAAAAGAAATTGGCGCCTTTTTTAAGTCTGGTGAAAAACAAAAAGCAACCTTATTAAAAGAAAAATCAGGTCAATTAAAAGAAAAGTCGAAAGAGATGGCAGCAAGTTTACAAGCCTTCTCTGACGAGCTACAACGCTTATTATATCAAATTCCGAACATTCCGCATGCCTCTGTGAAAGCGGGGAATTCTGAAACGGACAATGAAGAAATTTATTCAGAAGGAAACATTCCTGTTTTAGGAGAAAATGCAATTCCGCATTGGGAATTGGCAAAAAAATACGACATCATCGATTTTGAATTAGGAACCAAAATCGCGGGTGCTGGATTTCCTGTATATAAAGGAAAAGGCGCAAGATTACAACGTGCTTTAATCAATTATTTTTTAGACAAAAACACCAAAGCAGGTTATACGGAAATTCAAGTGCCACATTTGGTAAATGAAGCTTCTGGAATTGGCACTGGTCAATTGCCAGACAAAGAAGGTCAAATGTATCATGTAGGGGAAGATGATTTGTATTTAATTCCTACGGCAGAGGTACCTATTACGAATATTTTTAGAGGAAACTTAGTACAAGAATCCGATTTTCCAATTACATATACAGGATACACTCCTTGTTTTAGACGGGAGGCAGGAAGTTACGGCGCACATGTTCGTGGATTGAATCGACTGCACCAATTCGATAAAGTGGAAATTGTACGTGTAGAACATCCTGAAAATTCTTACCAAGCTCTAAACGGAATGGTAGAACATATTAAAGACATTTTAAGGGAGTTGAAATTGCCGTATAAAATTTTACGTTTATGTGGAGGAGATACAGGGTTTACGGCTGCAATCACCTTCGATTTTGAAGTGTTTTCTACAGCACAAGATCGATGGTTAGAAATTAGTTCTGCCTCAAATTTTGAAAACTTTCAAGCAAACAGATTAAAGCTTCGTTTTAAAAATAAAGATGGAAAAAGCGAATTGGCCCATACATTAAATGGAAGTTCTTTGGCGTTGCCTCGTGTTTTGGCGGCAATATTAGAAAACTACCAAACAGAAGACGGAATTCAAATACCCGAAGTATTGATTCCTTATTGTGGGTTTGACATTATCAATTAATTAGATACAATAGCAATCATTAATCGCTTGTATTTTTTCATTTCTAACAAGGTGTTGAAATATGCGTTGATCTTTCCTGCTTTCATCAATTTTAAAGCTTCTTTTTTTGATTTTTCATAGCGATAGGTTAGTTCTTTCATCCATTTTTTGGTTTATAATTCTATGTGAAAGACAATTTCCATGCCAAAATATTACAACTGCTCTGTTGAAAATTATACTGTTTCTTAAAAAATTAACCCCTTGTTCGCTATCTTTGAGTTCAAATGAAAAAATATATCCTCTTTATTGTATTGCTTGTTAGTAGTTTTGGATATGCTCAAAACGATTATCTGCTGGCAGAAAACTACTTTAGGGGTGGGGAATATGAAAAAGCAACAACGGTTTTTAAAAAACTTTACGACAACAGCCCTTTTAACACCACTTATTTACAAAGACTGATCTCTTGTTATCAAGAAACAAACCAATTTGTTCGGGCGGAAGAATTGCTAAAAACAAAAATTCAATCAAACCCTTCACTCGTTTTTTTATATGTGTATCTGGGTTATAATTACGAGCGACAACAACAGAAAGAAACAGCAAGCATTTATTACGAGAAGGCACTCTCAGCAATTGATAAAAAATCAAATTACAGTGTTATTATTGCTGGCATTTTTAAAAACTATTCGCTCTTAGACTATGCAATTACGGCCTATGAAAAAGCAATGGAAAACAATCCAAGGGTAAATTACAATTTTCAAATTGCGCAGATTTATGGAGAAAAAGGTGCTTTTAAAAAAATGTTTCAATCCTATATTGAGCTCATCGACAAAAAGCCGGATTACCTTAAAAACGTGCAGCGATATGCTAGCAAGTATATAACGGAAGACCCAGCAAATGAAAACAATATATTATTTCGAAAAACCCTTTTAAGAAAATCAGCCAGCAACCCTAAAGATGTTTGGAACGTACTCTTAAGTTGGTTATTTGCACAACAAAAAGAATACGGGAAAGCATTTCTTCAAGAGCGCGCATTGTATCAAAGAAACCCCGAAAACCTTTCGCAAGTATTCCTTTTGGGGAAGATTGCTTTTGAAAATGCCGATTATGATACAGCAACACAAATTTTTACGTTTGTAAATAATGAAGCATCCCTTCAAGAAGATAAGTTTGAGGCGAATTTATATTTAGTAAATATTTCGATAAAGACGAAAAACGACCAAACGGAAAACCTCTTTCAAACGCTTTTTACTACTTTTGGAAAAAACGAAGCGACCATAAAACTGCAGGTCTTATATGCTGATTATTTAACCTTTCAAAAAAATAACGCGCCAAAAGCAATTGCTATTTTAAAAAGTGCATTGGCTTTTTCTAATTCAAAGTTTGACAAAGCACGGATAAAATTAAAACTCGGTGAAGTGTTGGTTTTTACTGGAAAAAACAACAAAGCTCTCATTTACTTTTCACAAGTTCAAACGCAATTAAAAAACCATCCTTTGGCACAACAAGCAACATTTAAGGTTGCTCAAACGAGTTATTTTAAAGGTGATTTTACCTGGGCAAAAGCGCAATTAAAAATCTTAAAAAGCGCGACAACCCAATTGATTGCGAACGATGCCGTCGACCTCTTTTTAACAATTACAGACAATGAACCTGTAGATAGTATTCCTTCCGGATTGACTGCATATGCAAAAGCAGAATTGCTGGCGTTTCAAAAGAAAGATCAAGAAGCGGTTGTTATATTAAAAGATATTCTTGAAAACTTCAAAGGGCAACCCATCGAGGATGAAGCACTGTTTAAGCAAGCAACTCTTTTTATAAAACTGAAAGCATTTGAAAATGCAATTGGAAATTTCAAAAAAATAATTCAAGGGAATCCAGAGGGCATTCTGAGAGACGATGCACACTATGCGTTGGCCGAATTGTATAATAATCAACTTAATAATCCAGAAAAGGCGTCAGAACATTATCAAAAGATTATTTTTGACTTCGCATCGAGTATTTATTTGGTAGATGCCCGAAAGAAATTCAGAGAATTACGTGGCGATACCCTTTAGATTCGAAAAAAATAGAATTCATAAACAATTAAGAACAGACAATGTACATATATAACATAACCATAAATATTGATGAAAGTGTTCATAAAGAATGGCTTTCATGGATGCACACACACATTACTAAAGTCTTGGATACCGGGCGTTTTTTATCAGCAAAATTTACAGAAGTATTGGTAGAAGAAGATCTAGGCGGAAAAACATATTCGATACAATATACTGCAAATACAAGAAGTGATTTAGACGATTATTATCAATTTGACGCAGATCGATTGCAAAAAGAAGGAATGGCAAAATTTGCTAACAAAATGGTCTCTTTTAACACTGAGTTAAAAGTGATAAAAGAATTTTTTTCAACCAAATAAAGAATTCAAAGATGGACGTTAAAGCGAAAAAACATTTAGGGCAACATTTTTTAAAAGATGAAGGGATTGCAAAAGATATTGCAGACGCTTTAACTGAAAGTGGATATGAAAATATATTAGAAATTGGACCAGGTATGGGTGTTTTAACCAAATACTTATTAGAAAAAAAATCAAAAACTACGGTCATGGAACTTGACCGAGAATCTGTTGCTTATTTGCATGATACATTTCCAAACGAACACATAAAACTAAATACCTCAAAAGAAAAATTTGAAATTATTGAAGGCGATTTTCTAAAATATGATCTGAAATCTTTGTTTAACAAAAAACAGACCGCAATTATTGGAAACTTTCCCTACAACATCTCTACTCAAATTGTTTTTAAAGCAATTGAGCACAGAGAATTTGTGCCAGAATTTGCGGGGATGTTTCAAAAAGAAGTTGCCAAAAGAATTGCTGAAAAAGAAGGCAGCAAAGTCTACGGAATTCTCTCGGTATTAACACAAGCATTCTTTGATGTAGAATATTTATTTACAGTACCTCCCATTGTTTTTGATCCTCCTCCAAAAGTAGATTCAGGAGTCATTCGTTTTATTAGAAAAAAGGATTATTCCCTTCCAGTAGACGAAAAATTATTTTTTAGAGTTGTAAAAACAGCCTTTAATCAACGACGAAAAATGTTGCGAAGTAGCTTAAAAACATTTAATCTTTCGGATTCTTTAAAAGAAGAAGCTATCTTCGCAAAACGTCCAGAACAATTATCTGTGAATGATTTTATAGAATTGACGAAAAAACTCACAATCAATGGGATTTGAAATCACAAATACACTTTTTGAAAACTTAACAATATACATCGACACTAAAAACGATGAAGCCATTAGAAGCCTTTTTGCTGAGGTACATTATGCAGATATTGCAGAAGTCTTAGATGAAATTAAGTTTGAAGAAGCGGTTTACATTATTAAACTTTTAGACAGCGAAACGACTGCTGCTGTTTTAATGGAAACAGACGAGGATACGCGTGAAAAAATTCTTAAAAACCTTACTGCAAAGGAAATTGCCGAAGAAATTGCCGAACTCGATTCGGATGATGCGGCAGATATGATTGCAGAATTGCCTGAAGAAAGGCAAGAAGCGGTAATGTCTAAGATAGAAGACGAAGAACATGTAAAAGAAATTGAAGAATTACTTACCTATGATGAAAATTCTGCGGGGGGATTGATGGCAAAAGAATTGGTGCAAGTCAATGAAAACTGGACCGTTTTAAAATGCGTGAAAGAAATGCGAATCCAAGCAGAAGAAGTGACTCGGGTACATTCTATTTATGTTGTAAATGATGGAGGTAAATTAAAAGGACGTTTGTCTTTGAAAGATTTACTCGTTGCTTCTACAAGAACACCCATCTCAGACATCTACATTCCTAAAGTAGATTTTGTAAACGTCATTGATGGGGCAGAAGATGTTGCAAATATTATGCGAAAATATGATTTAGAAGCAATTCCGGTTGTTGATGATGATCAAATATTATTAGGAAGAATTACGATTGACGATATTGTAGATGTCATTAAAGAAGAAGCAGACAGAGATTATCAAATGGCTGCAGGTATTACACAAGATGTTGAAGCGGATGATAGTATTTTAGAGCTTACAAAGGCACGATTGCCTTGGTTGTTTTTAGGATTGTTGGGCGGAATTGGGGCCTTTATTATTATGGAAGGTTTTCAGGGGGTTTTTGAAAAATATGCCGCTTTGTTCTTTTTTACACCTTTAATTGCTGCTATGGCAGGAAATGTAGGCGTGCAATCTTCCGCAATTATTGTGCAAGGACTTGCAAACGATGATATTAAAGGAAGTATCAATAGCCGTCTACTTAAAGAAATGCTCTTAGCAGCTTTAAATGGATTTATTTTAGCGCTGTTTTTGTTCCTTTTTGTATGGCTCTCTCAAGGAAAAATAACGTTAGCAATTGCCATTTCTGTTTCGTTGGTTGTTGTCATTATTGTAGCGGGTTTAATAGGCACTTTTGTACCGCTATTTTTAAACAAAAGAGGAATCGATCCAGCAATTGCTACAGGGCCTTTTATTACAACGTCAAATGATATCTTCGGAATCTTGATTTATTTTATGATTGCTAAAATGATTTTAGTTCTTTAAATAAAAAAACCACCAGTTTCCTGATGGTTTTTTCTTTTTCAAATCCCTAAATCATATTAAATTTGATAGCAATTTTTCCCATGAATAGTCCTAAAACTATCATGTAAATGAATTACACATTACAAACATAATACAGGATCGAAGTTTTTCGCTGCGGAAAAAAACACATAAGAGTGCGGATTACCGCAAAACCACATTAATCGATCACGCCCAACTCTTTTGCTTTTAAAACGAGGTCGGTATTATTATTTGCGTTCAAATCTGCCCTTAAATTAGAGAGTTTGGTTTCAATAGAACGAAGCTTCATCAAATTACCATCATTTTTAAGAATTACACCTTCTAGATTACTAATCTTTGGATGATTTGGCAACTCTTTTAAGATCTGAATCGCAACCTCATCCATTTGAATTTGAACAATATTTCGTCTCATTATTTTTTGATGTACTTCATGAGAGTAGTAAAAGTCATTTGCATTCATTTTTTCAATTGCAAAACCAAGTTCAGTCACACCACACTTACTTTTTATTAAATAAACATCTGGATTTAAATTCTGGATGACATTATAAATTCTATTGGTTTCTATATGTCCTGTAATAACCCCTATTTTAATACTAATCGCATGTTTTTTAATTGCTTTAATTAGCGCTTCACCTCCGTCAAGCTTTGTCGATTAAGTATTGTTGTCAAAACTTAAATCTGTAAAAACGATTTGAAATGGGCGGTTGTTTTGGTGTTTTAAAATCAAGTCAAGAGCGGCATCACAGGTATTGGTTGTAACAACGTCGAAGTTTCCAATTTTTGTTAAAGAATATAAAATTCCTAAAATCACTAATTGGTGATCATCAACAATTAATATTCTTGTTTTAGGCGCCATACTGAAGGAGTTTCGTTTTTCTTTAACTATTTTTAAAAAATAAGGCAGTCAAGAAGCCGTAAGAAATATAAACTTAAAAAAATCAGCTTAAAAAACAACTAATTTATTGCATTTTTTGAAATAGATCCCACAAAACAACTCCTGTAGTAACAGAAATATTTAGAGAATGTTTGGTGCCTAATTGCGGAATTTCTATGCATAAATCGGAGGCATTGACAACTTCTTGCTGAACCCCTTTCACCTCATTTCCCATGACAATTGCATAGGTTTCTCCCTTTGTTGGCTGAAATGTATCAAGCTTTGTGCTGTTTTCTGCTTGTTCTATTGCCAGTACTTTAATTTTTGCCACTTTGAGTTTTTTAATCAACGAAAGCGTATCTGCTACATATTCCCAAGCAACAGATTCTGTTGCGCCCAACGCAGTTCTATGAATATCTTTATTGGGAGGTACTGCAGTAATACCACACAAATATATTTTTTCAATCAAAAAAGCATCTGAAGTCCTAAAGACAGAACCGATATTGTTCAAACTCCTAATATTATCCAAAACAACAATTAAAGGTGTTTTCTGCGTTGTTTTAAACTCCGCTACACTAATTCTGTTTAACTCGTTATTCTTTAGTTTTCTCATCTATCAAATTCGTTTTTATTGAGTTTCGACCATCATAAAATTCAATGTTGCAATTTGACCTTTTTAGTTTTTAAAATCAAATTAATTTAAAATTAAATGTAAGGTTTATGGTCTTTTAAACGACATAAGATAAAAAAATCTAGAACCTATGAAAAAGAGCTCCTTTTTATCCTTGCTTTTTGTATTGTTTTTAAACTCTTGCAGTCTAGGAGATGATCTTATTGATGACTATAGAGAACCTGAAATTATTATTGAAAACACTTCTAATATTCCAACAGAATTAACCCTTTTAACTCAATATCAATTTTCTGCAAATTTCTTTAATGATATTGGAGAACTAAAAAAAGAATTGATCACTTGGGAAAGTTCGGGTCTTGAAGTAATAAAAATTAATGCCAATGGATTGGCAACTGCGGTCGGTGAGGGCAGTGCTACAATTATCGTCGCTGCCCAAAATAACAACCCAAATACAGATAACCCGAGAATCACCAAAGAAGTAACAACAATAACGGTAGTAACGATTCCAGAAGTATTAAGCATTACAAACCCACTCAATCTTTTAGTAGTAGGAGAAGAGGCTGTATTTATCCCTCGATATTTTAACAATGCCGGAATAGAAGACCCTTCTGTTGCTCTTAAATGGTCGAGCTCAGACCCTGCTGTGGCAACGATTAACAATAGCGGAAAAGCTACTGCAGTAAATGAAGGAACAACCACAATCACTGTAAAAACCGCAAACAATTCTGTCTCAACTTCCTTTCTTTTAGAAGTAAAAGAAATCGTTTCTTATGAATATGGAAGCGCAATCGATGGAAGGATTATCGCTGCAGCTCCAAGTCATTCTGTAGGTGTTTTTATAAATATAAATTGAAAACTAACAAAGAATTACGAACTGCTACCAACTTTTTTCTATCTTCGTAAATCAAACTGAAAATTTCCAAAAAATTGGCAAAAAGCACTCCAAAAAAGGTAACTCCTTTAATGAAACAATACAATGCTATCAAGGTGAAATATCCAGATGCAATGTTATTATTTCGAGTAGGTGATTTTTACGAAACCTTTGGTGAAGATGCCAAAAAAGCAGCACATATTTTAGGAATTATTCTCACAAAAAGAGGTGCTGGTAGCGAAACTGAAACCGCTCTAGCGGGCTTCCCTCATCATTCTTTAAACACCTATTTGCCAAAATTAGTCAAAGCAGGAATGCGAGTCGCCATTTGTGATCAATTGGAAGACCCGAAAATGACAAAAACCATTGTAAAGAGAGGAGTTACAGAGTTAGTGACCCCAGGAGTTTCTCTAAATGATGAAGTACTGCATACCAAGACAAACAATTTTTTAGCCGCTGTTCATTTTGATACTTCGATACGCTCAGGAACAAAAAAACAACTTGGAATCTCGTTTTTAGACATTTCAACAGGCGAATATTTAACCGCGCAAGGAAACACAGAATACATTGATAAATTGTTACAGAACTTTAGTCCAAGTGAAGTACTGGTTCAAAAACAACACAAACAACAATTCTTAGAATTGTTTGAAAACAGGTATTACACGTTTTATTTAGACGACTGGGTTTTTCAACCAGAATATGCCCAGGAAACACTACAAAATCATTTTAATGTTAAAAGCCTAAAAGGTTTTGGAGTTCAGGATTTAAAATACGGAATTATCGCCGCAGGTGCTGTTCTTTATTATTT
>Ga0257126_1003337_pt1 | contig 10165 bp, 18 predicted proteins | sample SI060_120mmetaG_FD_190151 | JGI IMG/M metagenome (GOLD analysis project Ga0257126, IMG submission 190151) | Marine microbial communities from Saanich Inlet, British Columbia, Canada - SI060_120m | ecosystem: Environmental > Aquatic > Marine > Inlet | place: Canada: British Columbia | collected... | reverse complement strand
GCAACCGGCTGTTTCTGCCATAGGACAAAGATTGCGGCCAAGCGTTTTATATGGCGTCATATACATGATTGCGGTCAAATATCCCGAACCATTGCCCTTTACTGTTTTAGCGTCACCGCCTGCGCGGATTAGATTGCCGATAAAGTTATATTTAGCGTTTTCCATTGTTTTGCTTCCTTATTTGTTCTGTTTACTTTGTGATTGATTGCGATTGAATTTGTGCAGCGTCGCAAAGCGCGCTTGATGACGATTGGAAATAGTAACCAACCTCAAACCAATTGTTAAAAACGCCATAGCCGCATGTATCGGTCCAGAATTCGGTTGCCATAAGAGCGGGCGCATAAAACACAAGCGCGGCGAATAACATAACGCCAAAAATTCCGACCACGAATTCGCCTGCTATTTTATAGTGACAATCAATTGCGCCCAGGGCGGCCATTTGCGGGTATGTTCTGCACTCTTTACACATTGTTTTCTTCCTTAATTGTTGATTGATATTATTTCCCGTAGTTTAGAAACTACAAAAAACCGCCCGTTTTAAATTGAATATATTGAGTTACGTTTTCCTCAATCTCATTGTTGAACTCTGCAAACATACGATCCGCAACCGATGTGACCTGCGCCACAAAGACAGGCCAATCTTGATCCCCTTCCCAAGAGAATGTGGCAAGTGCAAGGGTCCTCAAATAGCCACTTATATCCCCTTTATCTGGAACGGCTTCAAATATCTCAATCTGCGCCGAGACACCGTCGATCATGTGTTGCGATGTGTGTTTAGGCATTGTCTGTTTTAGTTTCATGGATTTCATTCCTTTGTATGCTTTTAGATTAGCGGCCAATCAAACCGCCTGTCACCTCAATATATTCAAAGCATATACCTAGCAAGTAAAAAATGCACCAATTGCCATTATTTTGCAATTAAATCAGCCCGCCCAAAATGCCGCGGCGCGGCGTCAAAATTATGCTGCGACGCGGCAAGCGGGCAGCAAAACGCCACCGAAAGCACACAAAACCATGACCGATGGAAAAGCTCACCCCACCGTGGAAAAAGCTCACCAGTGGAAAAGCTCACCCCACCGAGGGAAAAGCTCACCAGTGGAAAAGCTCACCCCACCGAGGGAAAAGTTCACCAGTGGAAAAGCTCACCCCACCGAGGGAAAAGTTCAGGCGCGAATTTTGGCCGTGCGCAGCGCGCCGACGAAAGATTTGCGGAAAAGGCTAGGGAAAGTTCGCGCGATGCCGCGCTTTGCCGCTGGCAGGGGATCATAAACGCGCTTGATATTTGCGCTCGACTTGAGCGTGTAGAGCGCGTTGACCTTGGCGTTTTTGCCTCTGCCCGTGCGCTGCATAATCATGCTATTGCCAGTCCGCTTGCTGGTGCCGATAAAGGTGTTCTTACGCGCCAACACTTGTTTGGGCTTTGACGATTTTGTCATCGCGCCTTCCATCGAGCCAGACCGCCGCCTGGTCAGCTTGGCACCCGTGACAGGAATGGCCAGCTTTGTGCGCCCAGATGTCTTTACGCCGCCTTTGACATGGCGCTTCATAAACTGCGTGCCAGCCCTGGTCTTCTTTGTGCCTTGCCTTGCACCAGCAGCGGACGCCGTTGTTCCAGCAGGCACGGGATCATCAACAGGCTGGATTGACGCCACAGCCATCCCTGTGCGCTTTGCATAAGAAGCATTGGCGCCGTAAACCCGGTGAACCGCCATGATGAAGGATAAGTTGCGCGCCTCAAATGTGCGCATATATTCGCGGGTGATGTCCTCATTGCGAACTTTCACCGCTGTTTGCGTGACAGCTCTGGCAACCGCAAAGGGGATTTGCCGACGCGCCAGGTTGTCCAGCTTTTTGCGCATCTGATCGGTGTCGGCCTTGATTGAGAAGCTAATAGACATTTGACCCCCTGCGATGGAAAAGCTCACCACCGATGGAAAAGCTCACCCATATAGTACACGATCAGTGGATAGATTGCGAGACGCCTGCTGATTCCTGTATCATCTGCACCACGCACAACATCGCAACCATGATTTGCGCAGCGTTGTATCCCTCTTCGTGACATTCATCCATGAAGTCAAACACCGCATCAATGATCTTGGCATCAATCTCCATGCCCTTCGAGATAACAAAAACTTCACTTGACATAGCTCAACCTTCCCTGCTCCGGCGACCTTACGACCAAATAAAGCAAAAAAGAACCCCCGCTAAAAAGCAGGGGTCCAGGTGAGCAAGAGCGCGTGTCTGGGAGGATGTGCGCTGAACGTCACTTATCACATATTTGCGCAAAAGTCTACTCAGGCTCATCGCACTCAGCGCCCAGCGCCATATAGCCAGCGCCATCGCAGCTTGAGTCGTAGTGCCTGCCATTGCGCAACCTGGCGATCTTTAGCAATGCCATCATGTGACAAACATCAGCGTCGCTGACAGGGTAGCCAAGATATGCTGACCACATGGCTGCAATACAACCAAAGTTCTCTTTTGCATCACCGTAGTCTGCCGCGCGCTGGCCGTTAATAAGTTGGGACGCCTCTTTCAGCACCTGTGTTCTCACGTTGTCTTTCATTTCACCCTCCTGTTGGTTCAAAGTTAATCTCGTCATCGTACATTCTGACCGCTGTGATCTTGGCTTTAGGGAACTCATTCACCACAGGGGCCACCAGATCGTCTGTAAGCGCGTTTAAGACGGCACAAACGTCAGACAGGTGGTAGACGGTCCAATTCTTGTTTGCGCGTCTGACGGCGCTTATATCGCCGCTGGTGAGGAAGCAATATATCTTGCCACCCCACTCGCAGATATGCCCGTCAACTTTCGGCGGCTCATGGCCATCCTGCCGAGCTTTCAGGTTCATCATCTTTAGTGCTTTAATCAGGCTGGTCGCCAGCTCAACGCAAAGTGCGGCATCCTCGGCGGCCATCGCGCCTTCCAGGTCATCACGCAGCTCACGGTATCTGACGGCGTATGCTGGAGGCACACAATTGACCAGCGTATCACCCCACACTTTTGACGCCGCCGCTGACGCGAAGGTAAACGGCTCAACCGCTGCGGCGACCTTTCGATTGATCGGCTTGGCATGGTCAGTATGCTTGCTGTCAAACTTGCCACGATCAGCCCTCGTCTTGGCTGTCTTTTTAACCATTAAATTTCTCCCGACATACTAATACGATTGCCTTATAGGCAAATCGTATTCTTCGTAGGTCATGTCCAATCATACGATTTTGACTACGATTAGCTACGAAAAATACGAAAAACGTGTTTATACTGTGTAAAATCAACAACATGAAAATCGTAGAAAAATCGTACATCATGTGACCCTGCCTTCCTTCGCAGAAATCCATATTTTGCCCTCATTTTGCACCATATAGCCGCTTGAGATTAGCCCTTTGATGGCCGCAGTGTAGGCTCCAGATGGGTTGGCGGAAGTCATTTTACCTCTGGCAAACTCCCTCAAACTCTCTTCGTCGATGCACCAGAAACGTCCACTTTCGGGCCAGCCTGGTCCCGCTGGGTTCTCTCCGCCGATGCCTTCGCCGCGCAATTGTTTGAAGGCTGACACGACAACTTTCTGGTTTGCACCGCTTGGCCGCTTCTGGTTCATGTCGGCCACATCGTCTGGATCAGCCTGCTCGATGGTGCAGGTTGTGACGGCATCGCCATCCTCATCCTTGCCCAGTTCATGCACCTTTAAGTTAAAGACGAACGGCTCCTGTGGCTCAAGATCGCGCTGCTTGGTGGCTGTAGCTGTGCGCAACGCCCCTTCAACTTCCAGCTCGATTTCGGTGTCTGTGGCGGCTCTGAGTGAGCTGTGTCCACGCGCACCTTTGGCTGTGTCTTTGCCGCTGTGATGCACGATCATGATATGTGCGCCTGTTACATCACGCAGGGCGTCAGCGTTGGCAATAAAGGATGTCATATCTGTCGGCCCGTTTTCATCGCCGCCAGCCATCGCGCGGGATAGCGTGTCGATCACGATCATTGCGAGCGGCTCACCCATGTCAGCCTCAATCTGCTTGCACAGCTCAATCAGGCCAGCCAAGTCGGCCTCTGGGCGCAGTAGATCAACGGGCGATGGCCTGACAGCCAGCGGAGCGTGCGTTATTCCGTACTGTTTGCGAAGCGCCACGCAGCGTGACTGGAATGCGTTTCCGCCCTCGGTGGCCAGGTATAGCACTGGTCCGCCTTTTACCTTGCTTCCCTGCCAGTCAATGCTGGCTGACACGCAAAGCGCCATGTCTAAGCAGAAAAACGATTTGCCGACGTTGGATGGCCCATAGACCACCGACATTTGACCTCTGCCCAGCCAGCCTTTGATTAGGTAGGATGATGTCAGCACGGGTTCGGCGTCTTTCAGCCAGAAGATAGGCTTCTGTTCGGCGTTGGGTATGATGATTGTGGCCTTGGGCTTCTCTGGCTGAGGCTCTGGGTCTGGAATGGTATCAAAGTCAGCATATGGGTCCGATGCAGCTTTGACGATCTCTTCACGCTGTTTGGCTGGCGTTGGCCGTATCTCTTTGCCGTATTCACGCACGGCATCTGACATCCTGCCGCCATGCTCAAAGTGCGCCCAGATGTCGAAAGCATCACCGTAGCAGAACTCACCGCTGGCTTGACCGATGCCGGATGCTCTGTCGGAGCCGGAGAGGCTGACCCAGTGCGTGCCAAAGTCCTTCGTGGCGAACGACCCGCTTGACTGCATTGGGCTGCGATAGCTGTCTGATCTGCCTTTGCGCTCATAGCCGTATTTAAGCATGATGTCTGAGATGGTGTGACGTTGGTTGAATACATCAATGGGATCATCATCGTCGTATTGGCTGCGCTTTTGCTCACGTTCCTGTGCGCGCAATGCTCGCTCTGCGGCGGCACGTTCTGCTGCGATGGCTTCATTCTTGCGGCGAAACTCTAGGTTTGCCCATATCGTGCTTTCGGACGGAATAAGCAGACCGCCGCCGCGATGGCGCACACCGTGGTAAAAGCTCGGCTCGCCCTGCGCATCTCTGCGAGCAGGCGGTACGTTGGGCAAATAGATTGGCTGACCTGTGCGCGAGAGGGCAGCGTCACATGTGATGCCTTCTTGCTGCATAAGGTCAAAGAGTGCGAGCTGTGCGTCAGCGTAGTCTTCACCGCTGACCGGCAGGGCCAGTGGAATTAGCACGCGCCACTTGCGGTTATCTTCGCTTGCCCCGGATGACGAATAGATTAGTGCGGATGCGTCACCTGTCACTTTGGAAACGGCTGTGCGCAGTTCTGTCAGTGATGGATCACCTTCGTCAACATCGATTGCCAGCAGCCAGTATTCGCCATGCTCGCGTTGTGTTGCATGATTTCGACCATCGTGGTCACGATATGTTGACGGAATAATAAAGGAGGCGTCGGCTTTTTCTTTCGACTGCGGCTCATTCACCATCTCGGCTATTTCAAATAAAGTGATGCCGTCATATTCTAGGTATTTGTCGCCAATCTTTGTATCAAGCGCACCGTGCGCTAACAGTAGCTGCTGCTTGCCAACTTCGCTAGTTTTTGTTAATCTGTTCATGTTCGGACCCTTTCCACCAATCACCGGACTTTTTTCCTAGTAACCCCTGCCAGCGTCCCAACTGGCAGGGGTTTTCTTTTGCCTAGAATGGGATTTCATCGTCTCCCAGGGCGTCGGCCATGTCTTGCGCTGGTGACGCTGTTGGAGCTGCGGCTGGGCCAAAGTCATCCAAAGATGCGTCCACGCCGCCAGCCATCGTTGTTGGCACTTCGTCAAAGTCATCGAGGCCACCGCCGCCGTAGACTGCGTGAGTGACCTGCACGGTGTCAATAAGTAGCGAAATGCCACCATTGCCGTCTGGATCGGTCACGGGATACGCTGTGACCTTCAGGTTGCCCTTTGAGCCACCCCAGAAAGCCACATCGGCCAGAGGTTGCTTTGAGCCGTCGATAACGCGAGGCTTTTCGTTAAGTGCGCCTTGACCGTTGACGCCGTTGCGCTTGGCGCGGAACTCATAGTTGCCGTTGTCCAGCTTTTTCATGCCGAATACCTTGCTGAATGGTGACTTGGTTTGGCAGGTCTCATAGTGGGCTTTTAGCTCGGCGTGGAGCTTACCAGCTTCATCCTTGCTCATTTCCCATCCGATTGAGTATGAAGCGCCGGAGGCTGTTGGCGCGCATTCCTCGGACTTTTTCTCCGAGGTGTTGAAGCGATAGGTCGCGTTGAGGCGAGGGTATTTAAACTCGACGTTGCGCACCATTACGCTTTTGAAGTCAGTTTTAGCCATAGTATTTTCTCCTAGTTAAATGTCGGCTTGTAGCCATCGTGGCAGATCAATCACGTTTGTGATGTCTGACCAACCAGTGTCCCATTTTTGACTTTGGTTGGCTTTTGCAATCTTGTCGAGGGTCAGGTGCATTTGCTGCGTACCCCATTCAAGATATTCGGGTGATAGAATGTTGGTTGATACAGCATACGGAGCTGCCTTTTCAACATTCACGAAGACGAATTGGTTGGCTTCATAGCCAGCCAGGTTCAAACAGTAGATATAGAACGCCGCTTGGATGGCGTAGTTATATGTTTGCATGTCCTTTGCCACGCCGCGTGGGCTGGCATCCTGACAGGTTTTCAGGTCATAGATGACGCCTTTTGCGTCCCAGTAGCTATCGGGTCTGCATTTGAGCTGCAATCCGCTCACTGGGTCTGTAGTGAAAAAGCTCGCTTCATTGACCGTTGTTGGGCCTGCCATGCGCTGACCTGCTGGGTGGAACAGCACGCTGTGTGCCATCTCCTGCGCCAGATCATAGTCGCCGCAAGTCAACAGGGTTTTACCTTCTGCCTGCGCCTGTTCGTGCAGTTCTGACCATGCTTTGCCTCGGCGGGTTTCTGGTCCGCGTATGACATCAGCGCCGTCTTCAAGAACCATTGAGTGACAGCAAGTGCCAAGATCGAAGGCAATGCTGGGTTTGTAGACTTTGGTTCTCCAGTGTGCCAGCGACTTGCTGTGGACCAGCTTAACGTCAGAAGAACTAATGTAGTCCTTCTTGGCGTGATATTCGGCATTGGTAAGTTGGTTAGAGGGGATCATGCTTCCATCTCCCCCTTATCTGTTACAAAATGGACATAAGTATCAGAGAGAACTGTTCTGAACTCACCATTTGACCATGTGCTAATTTCAGTATCGCTTAGTATTTTTTCTATATAATATTCAGCATCATTTAATGCGGTAATCTTGATTTGTACTTTTCCGTCTACAATATCCATGTCCAAAAGGGTTGAATCGACGGCTTCGAGAAAACCAAGTCTATACGCAAATTCGCACTTTTCATCTAAAATCTTTTTTAGATGCGCACTGTTTGTCATCCAATCGTGGTCCGTTTTGTGGTCATCTCCCTCAGAAGCAAGTTTACACAGATCATTAATACCATTTATGCGCACTTTCATTGCATAATCTCCTGCTCACTGTCACCCTCTGCGTTGAATTTTACATAGCCATCCTTAAAGCTAAGTGTTAATTGACATTGTGTTTCAGTGTCAGTCCACACATGTTTATTGTCCAAAGTCTTGTAAACTGAGCTAGGTGCACTCCCACAAATATGAAGAATTTGAAGCTGTAGTTTTCCGTCCACTATATCAATTTTTAATATAGCTTCATCTAAAGCATCTAATATTCCACGTTTGTAATAATAATCATTATTTTTCTGCATAGCTTTCTGCATGTCATCAAAAACGGGTTCATCACTGACCTCGTCAAAAGAAAACCTATCGTTTGTAGCGCACTCTATAATTTGATCTAAGTTATCATTTGATTTATTTAGTTCTACTTTCATTGCATTGCCTCCCTCGCAATATAGCATAAGGTCTCGAAATCGACCTCTACAGTGTAATCGTGATCGCAGTTAGTTAACGCAGCCAGCGGGATCACACATCGCATTGGCTTGCGGTCGTATTTGTAAATCAGGCATGGCATCTTCTGCTCACGCTCGGCGGCGGTTTTGACTTGCTCCCACCAGCCTATTGAGCCGCCGATTGGGCCGTCCTTGTAACGCTTTAGCTCCAAGGTAAACGGGAATGCTGGATCGTCTGGGATCAGGTCAGCGTGAGCGCCAGCACGGTATTGCTCCAGATCGCGCTTGAAGCCGATGCCCAGCTCATCGCGAAGCATGTTGGCAACTTCCCGCTCAAATGATGCGCCCTTATTGCGCCCGTTGACCATCAGTCCGGCTGCGGCTGCGTAACTTCAATGCCAGCATCAGCCGCCCTTGCTACAGCGGAACTGCGCACGAATGCTGTAAAAGATAGCCCAGATCGGCGCGCCGCTTCTGCGATGGCTTCCTTCTGGGCCTGGGTAAACCCTATTAACTGCTTGTGATCCATCGGACCCTCCTATGTTTGCCCCTCCTGCTTAATATTAAATAAATATTAGTGCAAGCGAAAAATAGCTATTGCGCATATTGTTATAATATGTGATGAGGGGGTACAGAATGTTAAAACAAAGGAAAATGTAATGCACACTAAATCAATCATCGTAACCAACGTCCATTTTCATGGCTTTGGGTTTGCTTATGACCCAGAGACCACTGAGGGCGTGTTTATTCCAGCAGGCGTAATCGAGGGTCACACAATTAACGCTGGCGACAGCATCAATGCCGTCTTGATCCCGAATTACTCTGACAAGGCCAACTCTACACCCTGGATGGCAATCAAGGTCGAAAACGGCGTTAAGTTCCCGCAACCCGAGACCACTGCCGAGATTATTGAGTTGCCACAGCCGGAGCCGGAGCCTGCTCCAATGTCACCGCAAGAGCTAGATCAAGCGGTCTTGGAATACATCGGTGAGACAAAATACTGCACGACCTCCGAGATTGCTGAATATCTTAACATTGACAGCAAAACCGCAGGCAACTCGGCCCAGCGCAATTTCAACGCTGGACGCATTGCCCGAGCTGCTGTTCACAATCGCGTCGGCTTGACCAAGCCCAGCTTTATCTTGTGGGCTATGGACGCCTCTGATTTTCTGGATACGTCATATGAGTGATCTTATTGATTGCCCCGAATGTGATGGCGAAGGCCAGGTTGAGCGTGAAGTCTGGGTTCGCCAAAGTGCAACCTGGCACGGCGACTTTGAGTCGGAAGTGCAGGATTGCGACAACTGCAGTGGAAAAGGTCAGATTGAACCGCTGGAGGAAGACGAATGAGCCACACACAAGTTTTGACCGATCAGGTCATGAAGTGCGCCGAGATGGATATGTCTCAAGCCGAAATTGCTGACCTCCTGCGCGTCAGCCCCACCACTGTTGGCCGGATCACCAGTCAGCTAAATATCACCCTAAAGAGAAAGAAGCGCGAATATGGACCTAATAATGCAATATATAAAACGGCTCGAGAGAGTGAACTCAATACTGCTGTCGGAACCGAAGACAGCGATGCGGCCAGCGTTGCAGCAGAGGCTGCAAGAGCAAAGCGCGCTGATCGAGAAGCTAAAGTCCGCGATCAGCGATCTGCCGAAGCCCGACTAAAAGCCAGTTTGGAGGGCGTGACTGACAAGCATGTGCGCTATGAGATCACATATGGCCATTGCCTGCTTGAGTTTGAAAAGTTGCAGCACAAGCTAGGCAATCGTGATCCACTGCCGTCGATGCAGGTTCGCAAGTCAACCATGCACCCAAGTGCCGTTGAGTTGGCCGAGAGACGCCGCCAGCACGGCATAGAGCAGGGTGAGCGTCTTTTCCGCATGTTGCGCTATGACCAACGCATATCGGCGTCTGAGGGAGCTGATATGCTCGGTGACAGCATTGCTCGCACCTCAAGCTATCTCAACAACATGGCTGAAGCTGGAAAGCTCTATCGGGTGCGTGATTTCATCAAGGTTCCAGGCTACACAAAACCGCAATGGCGTTGGGTGTTCAGCAAGCAACCGATCAAGCCGCTGTCTAATAAGTTTGAGGAGGATGTGTGATGGATGACCAAGAGATAGAGCGCAAAATTCACATCGCTGGCTTTGTTGGAGCTGCCTTCGGCTTCGTCAGCGGTGCTGCTTTGATGACGCTGGTTGGCATAATATTTTGAGATCGTGCGGGTGGCCGCACGGGACGCACAAGAGCGACAGGGAATAAACGACATGGAAGATTGCACATTTCTTTACTTCAAACCCACTGGCAAGTGGAAGTACGACGGACGCGGCAAATTCCCCG
>Ga0257126_1003333_pt1 | contig 10172 bp, 18 predicted proteins | sample SI060_120mmetaG_FD_190151 | JGI IMG/M metagenome (GOLD analysis project Ga0257126, IMG submission 190151) | Marine microbial communities from Saanich Inlet, British Columbia, Canada - SI060_120m | ecosystem: Environmental > Aquatic > Marine > Inlet | place: Canada: British Columbia | collected... | reverse complement strand
TTCAAGGCTACCGTGCAAATATTGTGCATAGTCTTGTACTTTAGGACCTAAGTTACTTACTTTAACAAATTTGTCAATGTTCTGTTGTAGGACTGTGTGTACAATCTTACGACTAGCGTTCTTTTGTCCGTCAATATAGTTTCCTAGTTTACGAACGTTGTCGTATACCGAGAAGTCAATGTATTCGTTTTTAAAGAAGCCTTCTAGCGGAATCTGTTTTGTCATTCTTTATACCTTCATAATATCGAACGGCGCACTTTGTAGCAGTTGTTCTTTTCTATAATCAATTGTACTACCACTAAACCAATTTGTAAAGAGGTCTGTGTCAGCAATGCTTACTGTTGGCAACATTTCATCCATTGTGTCTGCATCAATGATATGTTTTAAATCTTTCTCACTCCAACTACCAAGCCCTTTTACATAACTTACATCTAATTTATGATCGATCTTGTTTACATCTGAAAATGTGTATGCCCAATCTTTTACTTCGTTGTTCTTTTTACCAATTGCAATAGGTGTACGTAGTATTTTCATCTTGCCATTATTTAAATGCTCTGGAAAATACTTAAACATAAACAACGATATTAGTCCTGTGATACGCATACCATCTGCATCAGCGTCTGTTGCTAAACAAATTTCAGCATCTGGGAATGTAGTAATAATTGAGTACAGCTCACTTAGTTCTTTGTTCGCCATAAACTTCTGATGTGATACTTCTAGTACATTAAGCGGAACACCTTTAAGTGCATAAAACGCATTACCTTTACGTCCTAAACATTTAATCAAGCCGCCACTAGCTGAGTCACCTTCTACTACAAATATTCTGTCAGTACGATGTCCAATAGCCGCAAAGTACTTGTCTGACTTTACTTTCTTTTTCTTTTCAAGTTTACCTAGCTCTTTCTTAGCAGCCAAGTCTTCTTGCATTTTAGTATAAGCACAGATTTCGTTAATCAAGTCTTCATTCTTCATTAACTTGTTAATAATTTTTTTACTGTCAATTTCACCAATGGCTTCACGACACTCTGCCGCACTATTTGTTACACGTTCTTTTGTTTGTGAATCAAACTTTAGTGCTGGAAATCCGTTTACAATGGCGTGTACTCGCAAGTGTTGTTTTAAACGTGCCGCTGTAATATCTACTTTCTTACGGCGCCTTAATGCATCACGCAAGTCCTGCATAATAGACGAAAGGAAGTGGTCAATATGTGTACCGCTCTTTACACTTAGTCCGTTTACTAGACTGTGTGACTGATGCGATCCATCTGACTTTGCAATACCAAATATTGCTTTTTCTGTGTTGAAGATATCACACTCGCCAAAGTAGTCTGCAAATTTTAGTCTAATAATCTTTTTATTAAAACGGAAACGCACCGTGTCAAATGCTAATGCAAGTGAACGTACACGTTCTTCAATCATTGCAATGTGTGCTTCGTCAATATTTTCTAAACCAAAAAATTCATAGTCAGGACGGAACTTGACAGTTGTACCTTTTAGTGCTGTTTCTTTTGTGCGTATGCGATCAATCTGTCCATTCTTACCTACCATCTGTACTTGGAGTTTACCGTCACTACTCTTAGCATCAAACTTACTAGATGTTACAAACGTAATCATTGAGCCGACTCCGTTCATACCAATTGACTCACGATTGTCGTCGTCAAAGTTAGAACCTGCTCTAGCTCGTGTAAATGCACTCACCATCTGATATTCTTTACCATCTGGTGTGTCGATTTCTACACTAGGAATACCACGACCGTTGTCGCTTACAATAATTGTACCATCTGATTCAATATCTACATCAATACGTGTAGCATACTCACCTTTAGTACGAACGTGTTCGTCTACACTATTATCAATAATTTCGTTGATGATTTTTAATAATCCACCTACAACGTTTATTTTTGTAAACTCGGCATTTACAAATGTCTGTTCTTGTTGTACAACTTGACTGCCGCCATACATTGAAAAGCGTTTACGGATATGTTCTTTATCCGATAAAAGTTTAAAGTTATCAGTCATATGAATCCTTATTTCTGTGTTATCTGTATATTATATAGCCAGATATCTAAAAAGTCAAGATTGTTTGAGTGCATAGTACGTTGCATACTTGCCTTCGAGCTTGCCGGTAACAGTAACTTTATACCCGTATGAATAATCATCTTGGCGAATATAGTACTTAGGATCTTCTGCGTGTTCCATAGCCCATTTGCCTTCAGGAGTCTGTTGCCATTTAAAAATTGGTTCTGCTACATAGATATCGGGATCTTCAACATCGGCCATTTTAAATGTAGTTAGGACATACTCTTTCTTCACTTTTTAAGAGTTTCGATAATGTCAGTTTGTTCTTTCTTAAATTCTTGGTATCGTGAACGAATAATATCTTGTGTTAGATCTGCAAAAATTAATACTGGTGTAATAAAAAACCAATCACTGCTTTGAAGGCCAAGCGTAACTGCTAGACCTATTACAAAATATGAAAGATATCGTTTTGAATATCCTTCCATATCTGTAAAGTTCCATTTAAGGAAGTACATAATTTTTTTCAAGTGTTATCTCCATCTCTGTATTTAATTTTAGACTTATCAAAAACTTCGTAGTCTCTAGGATTAAGAAGTTTATGGAGTAATCCGCCTTTCTCCCAAATTAAAGGAATGCTTTTCTTTGCATCTTTCTCAAACACTATATGTATTCCTATATAGCTGAATAAGAGAAATGCGATCAATAACGCAACTCCGCCTAAATTAGTTAATATTTCTATCATAGTTTTTCTCCTGGGTAATAGTTATCATAATTTTTTGCGCCGTAGAAACAAACCAAGCATATAATTCCATAATGCTCGTGCCAGTAATAACTTTCTTTGATTGGGCCCTTACACTTTAGACAAGCATCGTACATTACAGTTTCTCGCCTGCTTCGAATCCTCTGAACGTTTTAAAACGTGGGAAACGTAGCGAATAAGTGCCGTCTTGATTTTGTGTAACTGCATCTGCTCTTACCTCTACAAGATTGCCAATAAGAGCATTACGACTAGTCCAATAGTCGTCCCTATGAACATCAGTGAAGCCACTACCGACATTAACGACAATAGTTTTACCGTCGTCGACTCCTTCGCAGACAATCGCTCCAAGTCTGCCTTCATTACGGCCAGTACCTTCTTCAACATCTACTACCTCCAATGTTACTTCTATAAATGGTTTTGCCTTAAGCCAAGCGTGTGTTCTTTTACATTCGTATGGTGCATCGATATCTTTTATCATAACACCTTCGTAACCACCGTCTACGGCTGCTTTATTAATTTGTTTAAAGCGTTCTTGTCCTTCTGGTGTGTCCAAGTCTACATCTTCCCAGTCAAGTGCTTGTACGTGCTTTAAAACGCTTGTATGATCTTGTACCCAATGCTTAGTAATAAGGCTTCTAAAGCTCTGTGGCTTATCCCAGCTACCTGCTTGGAAACAACCTAATGGAATAGTATCAAACAAGTGCAGTACAGCATCAGTATTTTGAGGTCCATCTTTACGATGTACTTGCTTCATTAAGTCTTGGAAGTTAGCACTCATTACTTCTCCGTCTAATACAAGCGGATAAGGTACAGGGTGATCTTTAATTACTGCTTTAATTTCGTCAATGATATGATCAAAGTTGTGAAACTGTTTTCCGTTACGACTAAACATTTCTACTTTGTCGCCTTGGATAATAGTAATAACTCTTACACCATCTAGTTTAATCTCAATTTGCTTTTTACCAACCATCTTCTTTTCGTGATTAGCTGAGTCGTGTGCAAGTGAACAAGTAAACACAGGAACAGCATATTGTGGAAACTCTTTAGCTACTTTGTTTACTGTCTTTTCGCTCATACCGCATCGTAAGTCTTTGATTAAGACTCGACGATAAAAACCATTCCACTGTTCAGTAGTAGCAACGCCCATTGCAAGTTCAATAGCATCACGAGCCGCGTGTCCTGTAAGCTCACGGTTACGTAGTTGTTCTGCTAGTACTTTAAAATTGCTCCAGCTAAGACCTTGTCCTGTAAGTACGTCTGAACGCTCTGGTACTTTCTTAACACCAAATGTAACTAGCGGATCAAGTGCCATTGTAATGCCTTCAAAGAACTCGTCTAGTCCTTCCTGCATTGCTTCTAGTACAATTGCTTGTTTAGCGAGCTTGCTATTGTCTGCTTCTAGCTTTGCGATAATATCTTGCGGTTGTGTTCTCATATTTGCCTCGGTGTGTTGCCTGTTAAAAAATACATTTTACTTATAATAGCATCAATATCTGATTCTGTCAAGAACCCTTTTACTGTATCTCCTGGGGCAGTAACTCCGGGCAATTCTATTTGCCTAGCATCTTCAAATACTGCAATCTCGTACAAGCCTTGTTTGCCGCCGTAGGAGAAACTATGTTGTACGATACTAAGCTCATACTTGCCAAAGTCTAATACTGCCTGTACACCTTTAGGTACATCAGTTTCCAATAATTGAAAGTCCTTCAGTTTCATAATATTCAGGCTCCATATCTAGTGATTTGTGATAGTCAAACACTTCCCATCCTTGTAGTGCATACCACGTTGCGTGTTTAGGAGTAGTAAGAACAATTTGTCTTTCAACAATAGTACCGTCCTTCCACTTTTCAATTTCATACAACCGATTTTCAATCATCCCATTCAATCTTAGTATACTTAGGTTTCTTTTTAATCTTATTTTTAATTACCTTTGGACGAAAAGGTCCGTCCAAATCACGAACTTGTTTTGCTACCCAATTTCTAGGTTTGGGTGCTTGAGGGCGCCGCGGTTTCTTAGCCATATCACGCCCTCAAGTCCTCAATGTTGATCGGAGTAAAGTTGATTTGCTCCACACAAACACATCTGTACGGTCCTTCGGGTGAAGGATTAGTATGTATGTGTCCGTGAACATTTATCTTAGGCTCCTTAAACCTATGCTTCTCAGCAAGTGTGCTTTCGTGCAAAGGAGTATGAGTAAAGATAAAGCCGGGCATATCAATCCATAACTGCATATCTTTAAAGAATGGTGCAAGCATTTTTAAGTTATCGTGGTTCCCCACAACAAGTCTTTTTTTGCCTGGCAATCTATCAAAGTTTTCAGTCATCCATTCAACTTTGTTGTGTCCAAAAAGAACATCACCACAGTGGATAACAGTATCTTTCGGACCAACAACACTAACCCAGTTATCTAACATAGCTTCGTTCATTTGCTCGACTGAGTCAAATTCACGACAAGGCTTACCAATGTAATCCTTAAAGTCAAGGATATTTGAGTGGTTGAAGTGTGTGTCACTTATTACAAATATTTCTGCCATTGTGTGCCTCTGTGTGCCTAATTAAATAACTGTTGTTTACTACTATGAAATATTGGTTGCTTGTAGACCTTTAGGGCCTTCAATTATTTCAAATGTAACTTCTTGGTTTTCTGCTAAAGTTTTATATCCATCACCAGCAATACCAGAGTGATGTGCAAACACATCTTTCCCGCCATCGTCCGGAGTAATGAACCCAAATCCTTTAGTTGCATCAAACCATTTTACTTTTCCTGTTACCATTTTATTTTACTTTTCCTTGTTTTGAAGTTTTACCTTCGTTAATTAAAGTTAAGCTATTGCCTAACTGTTATATACAGTATAGCCTCAATAAGAGATATTGTCAATCTTTAATTTTCCAAAAGTTGGCGCGGCTGAAGAGATTCGAACTCCTGACTTCCTGGTTCGTAGCCAGGTACTCTATCCAGCTGAGTTACAGCCGCGTATATGTGGTAGCCCGTAGGAGAGTCGAACTCCTGTTGCACGGATGAAAACCGTGTGTCCTAACCACTAGACGAACGGGCCAAATACAAAACTAGTATAACACCTATAAGATAGATGTCAACCTCTATTGGAGTGAGCGGAGAGAATCGAACTCTCATACGTGGATTTGCAATCCACTGCGTAACCATTCCGCCACGCTCACACATTGGCTGGGGAAGTAGGATTCGAACCTACAATCTCCGGAATCAAAATCCGTTGCCCTACCGTTAGGCCATTCCCCAAATTTGGCATAGATGCAGGGAGTCGAACCCCGGCTTACAGTTTTGGAGACTGTCGTGCTACCGTAACACTTCACCTATATAACTTTTTTTAAAACTACACTAACTTTGACCCTTTCGAGGCCTCTGTCTCTGCAAAGACACCTTATTGCAGTAAGGCGTAGTGTAGTCATAAAAAAAGCCCCTAATAAAATTAATTACTAGGGGCTTGTCTAAAATAACTTTTTTATAAAGTCGCGTTAAGACATACCCCTCCGTAACGGTTGGCACCAATCTATAATATATTGTTGTACTGTTCTTAACACGTATCTATTCCTTATTATGTATTTAATATACACTCTTTATTTTGTTGCGTCAACCTCTAATGTGTCTGCTCTGCCTTTTTTCCCGCAGTGTGGACAATGAAAGGTTGTTCGTTCAATGCAATACTTGTCTTCCATAGTAGCGAATGTAAACCAGCCCTTACATTGAGTGCAGGTTAAATGCCATATGATTTCTTTCACCGCATTAAACATTGTAAAAGTATTTAGCCTACAATCCTAGTATACCAAATAGATTGAACCAACCCATTGATGTTCCGATTACAACTGGTACACCAATCATTGTTAATGCGATAATAAAGAACGCTAATCCTGCGCCTTTGTTGTGATACGGTTCGTTTGGATTGCTCATTCGTGTTCGCCTCCAACTCCGCGAGAATTAATTACATTATCACGTACAAACATTTTTGGATTGCGCTTTGCTGTTTCAAATGTTGCTACTGTGATTGCGATAGCGGCAAGTAATAGTGCGTGTAATACCATACTAAAAATTCCTGCCCACATACTACCTACGATAATAGCAAACACAATACACCACATCCACGCAAGTACCTGCATAATCATATGTCGTGTGCTGAAGTCTGGAATACTACTCAATGGATTTCTTTCGTGATCCATTACTACATTCCAACAATTATATACCCATTCTCTCATCTTTGGGCCCTTTCTTTTTGTTTCTTATAATTTATATTAGCACAGGTTTAACAGGACGTCAACCTTAAAGTTGGTGGAGCCAGAGGGGATCGAACCCACGACCTTCTGGTTGCAAACCAGACGCTCTCCCTACTGAGCTATGGCCCCATATGGTGCCGGATGCAAGAGTCGAACTCGCGACCTTCTCATTACAAGTGAGCTGCTCTACCAACTGAGCTAATCCGGCGTATAATATATTACTTAGTTTTAATCTTTGACGTCTTCGTCTAAAACGGCAACTACAGTTTCTTCAACTTGGTATGATGATATTAGTATTTCGTCAAAGTCAACTCCGTCAAATTGACCCGACTCGAGTCTTTTTAATGCATCTCCCTGTCCACTAGCTTGCTTAGTTCTAATTAGGTATGCAATAACTCCAATTAGATTTGTTCTATCAATGCCTGTTCTTTTCATTGCTTCTTCAATAAAGACTCTTCCCAATGCTTTAACCTTTCTAAAAAATTTTAACTATCGACGCTTAGATTGCTTTTTTTCTAAAGCGGCTCTACGTTGTAATGTATGCTTCATTGGCCCAGCATTAAGTTCTGCTGTATGTGCCTTTGCTGTTGCTACTACTTCTGCAAGAACAGCATCACGTTGCTCTTTTGTCTGTTTCATAACGTGACTCCTTTCTAAAAAATTTGGAGCGGGTGAGGGGAATCGAACCCCTGTCCTCAGCTTGGAAGGCTGTGATAATACCATTATACTACACCCGCATTTAAAATAAACACTGCAATCACAATGTCTATTTTAAATATTGGCGGAAGTGGTAGGATTCGAACCCACGGAACGCTATAAACGTTCAACGGTTTAGTAAACCGCCGCTTTAAGCCACTCAGCCACACTTCCTAAATATTCTTTTTATCCTTCGCTGTTAACTATATGTTCGTATATTTCTTTCCAGTTGACTACTTTTAGCATACCTTCTGGAAGTTTATCGTTCATATTAAATCCGTGTTCAATAAGAATAGGAGTTAAGCCTAAGTTTTGTCCACATATTGCATTTTCTAGTTTATCTTCAATCCAATACAAACCTGTATCTTTGTATGGTGCAAGTGCTTCATCTTTGTCTGCACCTGTATCTAGACACACTAATTCTTCAAACGCTGTTTCTCCAAACAATTTCTCTAAATTCATCTTACGTAATTTATACGCATTTTTATCTAAACTTAAACTAGTAATACAACGGAATACATAACCGTGTTCTTCGTGTAATCTTTTTACATAATACATTGCATCACGCAATGCTGGAAGAAATCCAATGGCAGCACTTTCGTTAAATTGCTTAACTAGTAACTTACCTGTTTCTGGTGTTATACCAAAACGATCACCAATGTTATAAAGGAAGTTTGCATTTTCTACTTGCGTATGTCCGTGTTGTTCCATCCAACACGTAAATGCGTATTCCCAATTGAGTAGTACGCCGTCTGCGTCTGTTAATATTACTTTATACAATTTTTTGCCTTTTCTGTTTGCCTTTATCATACTTACATTATAGTATCATTTAGCAAGGTTGTCAATCACTTTCTTTCCAAAATTCACCAAAACGTACTTTGTAGTCTGCTTTGTCGATAACTTCTACTTCAGTAACACGATCGTATCTAAAACTGCGAAAGCCTTTTGATTCAACTGCCCATACTGCACAAACTTTATCCGATACTTCTCGAACTTTCTTTTGTGTGATTGCGTCATCTTTTTTAGCTGGCGGAAGAAACTGTGGAACTAATGTACAGGGCATCTTACGTTCGTCCCCATTTAGTTTTTTAAATGTAACTACTGCTACTTCTTTCTTTAGCATTTCCATTAAAGCATCTCTAGTTGGAATACCTTTTAGGTCTGCTACCACTTGTTTTAATTCATCTACTTTGTGTATGGCTGCGCTCATAGTTCCTCCAATACACCTAGTATCTCAGCGGCAATTAATAATGCTCCGCCTAGTATAATATAGGTTCCCCAATTTTCAAGATAGTATCCGCCTACTATAAATGCGGCTCCTGAAGCAATACGTACAGCACTCTTTACAAGGCTCACATAAAAGTGAAACTTACCTGGGTCTTTATTTGATATTTCCATTATCTATCCTCCACTGTTGTCTACTACTGGTGCTAATGTAAAATTGAAAGCAATAGTAGCTCTTATTTGATCTGATGGATTTTGTGTTACTTGGTGTAGTATATGACTAGGGAAAATAAGGATATCACCTTCTTTCACATCTACGTTATAACTACTACCGAATGTATGTTTAAAAATTTTATGAAAATTCATTGTAGCATAAAAATCAGTAGAGTCATCAAAAAACAAAAATTCACCCGTGTTTTTAGGAGTTTCTAAAAAATAAACTGCGCTGAAAAAATTACCTTCACCACAATGATTATGTACTTCTTGAAAACTTCCTTTTCTGTATCGATTAAGCCAAGCATCAGTTCCAATACGATATGGATGCATTGGTTGTAGACATTGTAAAAAAATGTCTAGTTGTTCACTTGCTTCATCTATTAATTCTTTCCAAGGCATTTTGTCATTAATATCTTTTGCAACTGTTGTATCTGATGAGCCTCCCCAACTTTCAACAGTACCAAAATATTTGTCTTCGCTAATATAAGGAAAAAATTGTTCTTTAAATTTTTTATGGCTTGCTAGTTGTTGTATCCATATCGGTGTAGAAAAAATTTCGTGCCGCATTTAGCGTTTCTCTACAACTTTATCAGCAAGACCATTTTCAACTGCTTCTTGTGCAGTTAAGAATGTATCAAACTTCATAGTTTCAAACAGTTCTTCATACTGCTTACCTACGCTGTTGTGCTTAACATAAAGCTCTGTAAGACGCTTGTTAACTTTCTGCGACTCTGCATAGTGTCGATTGATATCTTCAATCTGTAGCTCTTGTACGTGTACACTACCGCTTGTGCCTGGTGTACCACTTGATACTCTGTGAATCATTGTACGTGACTCTGGCAACACTACACGCTTGCCTGCTGTACCTGCTTGTGCTAAGAACGAACCCATTGAACACGCTTGACCCATTACAATAGTTCTTATATCGGCTTTAATGTATTGCATTGTATCATAGATAGCAAGTCCTGCTGTTACTGCACCGCCTGGTGAATTAATATACAAGTTAATATC
>Ga0257126_1003328_pt1 | contig 10177 bp, 9 predicted proteins | sample SI060_120mmetaG_FD_190151 | JGI IMG/M metagenome (GOLD analysis project Ga0257126, IMG submission 190151) | Marine microbial communities from Saanich Inlet, British Columbia, Canada - SI060_120m | ecosystem: Environmental > Aquatic > Marine > Inlet | place: Canada: British Columbia | collected... | reverse complement strand
TGTGGCTAACTGGTTATATCCAAACAAAAGCTTGTGTTAACAGTTATATATTTCGGGATAACACAAGTTTTTAGTTGTCTTTATCTGTAAAGCTTTTGGAGATTACAGCAGTTTTCCTTTGTGTCAAAAATAAAGTTAAATAGGTATTTAAGTCAATCTCCAGAAATGGTGAAATTTTTTACTCCCTTTTTTTAGGGAGAACACCCTATTTAAAGAATTTACGGTACGTTCTTTTACCAATACAATGCCTCTGGCTAAAGCAAGAATGTTTTAAATAAGAATATAGTTACTAAGCCCCATAAAGTTCCGGTGGCCATGCTAAGAATGGCTAAAAGTATGGCATGTGGCATCCATTTTTTTTCGTAGGCAGCTGTTACTGCTGGTGCGGTTGCAATACCACCAACATTTGCCATACTAGCTATAGGAACCCATGCAATACTTACATTTAAAAGTTTAGCCGCTATGAGCATAATTACCACATGACTAATTAACCAAACTACTAAAAACCCAAGAAAGGCAATGTCAAATTCCATTGCACTAAATTTTAATTTTAAGCCTAAAATTGCCATTACTAACAAGATTAAAATACTTCCTATGCGAAGGGCAAAATTAATATTCCATTTTTTAATAAGATTGCTAAATAACAACCCTATAATAGATACTGCAATTACCTTCACAATAAAACTCTCAATAAAGTTATTTACAAGTAAAATACTAGAAAGTAGTACTAAAAATATAAATACAGGATGTATTTTTTCTCCTTTTTGTTCTTCTATATTTTCAGGCATCGCTATATTAGAAATCTTAAAAAAGCGGTTTAAACTGTCTGTCTTTTTAATTCCCTGAAACATTAAAATAGTCCAAATATTTACAAGTACATTGTCTATGACAAGTACTGTTAAAAAAATATTTTCAGGACATTCTACCAACTCTTTTAGCACTAGTTGGCTTGTGCTTCCTCCTATCCAACTTCCAACAATTGGTGGAAGCCCTTTCCAATACTCTTGGTGTATTAATAAATTGGCTACAAAAGAAGTGTCTAACAATACAAATGCTAGCATAATAGGAAACACAGCTATCCAAAAAGAGCCTATCACAAAAACAGCTATGGGTTTCCAACCAATTGATTTTAATTGATTTATAGACAAACTACTCATAACAGCAATAATAGCAAAGGGTATAAAATAGGTTTTGCTAAACCGATGTATGTCTGCAGCTGCAAAATCTTCTCCTATAAGCATAGAAATTGCTGCAGGTATTAAATAAGCTAATAAGATAGCCGGAACCCAATTAAATATTGCTTTAATATGTTTGTTTTCCCATCTATCTAGAAAGAAAACACTAATAACTGTAAAAGATATAATAAGTACCGGAATCATTAGTTGTTGTTTTCAATAATTCCTAAGTGAATAATTCTTCCTCCAGACATGTTAATTGGATTGCTCGTTTTTCCTATAACAATGCCTTTTTCTGGTGCGTAATATTTTTTAATGATGTCTCCAAAAGGGTTTCTTAAAATGGCAATTAATTCTTGTGCTTCAACAATTTGATTGAGTGCTACTGTAAGTTCTAAATAACCGCCTTGGTCTAAATAAATCCAATATGATTTTTTACAATAAATAGGGGCTGAAACTATAGATTGTTTTTGAGGAATCATGCGTAGCCAACTCATAATATTTGTAACTCCTAACTTTCCTCTTTCTATCATTTCTGGCTGAAATACTTGAGGGTTTCCATATTCTACGGTAATGGTTGGTATTCCCATTAGCATTGCTTCTGCCCTCATTGTACGAGTTGTAATAGCTTGCTTGGTAGCACTAGGAACTCCTTTATTTTTTAGTATAATATCTGCATCTTGCAGTGTTGCCATTTTTTTAATTTCTGGATCTTCTAGAGCTGCTCTTACATACAAACTATTTTCTCTACCAAAACTGGCGGTGTGCATGTCTATGAGGTAATCTAATTTTGAGAGTATTTTAGTTTTTATATTCCAGACATACTGCTGGGTTCTATTTCCGTTTTCTTTTCCTGGAAAATTTCTGTTTAAGTCTTCATTGTCTATATATCTTCTTTGATGTAAAGGCAAGCTAATACCATTTAATCCTGGAATGGCTATAATGGTTCCTTGCAGAGAATCTATAGTAATGTCTGCCAATACTCTTTGAATAACTGCTACCCCATTTACTTCATTTCCATGAATTGCAGCGGCAAGACCTAATACTGGTTTTTCTACAGTACCTCTAGCAACAATAATAGGAATATAAACAGGCTGAGCTAGCCCATTATCTATCATTTTTAACCAATATTTTTTTATTTGATTGGGTTTTATTTGTTCTAATTGAATGTCATCTATAGTTTCAATTTGTTCTTGCGCAAGAGCAAACAAAGAAAATAGTAGAGATACTAGTAAAAAAGATTTTTTCATGATTGTAGTCTATTAGTTAACATACACGTTGTTAAAGTAGTACTATAATCTCAATTTTTATCTATTTGATAAAATTTAACGTATTTGTTGTTGTTTTTTATAAGGCTAAAAAACGCTATTAATCTTATGACTTTAACATGCCTGCTTTCTTTATAAATTGTTCTGCTTTTTCTGTTTCTGGTTTGGTAAGTAAACTAACACCAACAAAGATAATAGCAGAAGTTACCATACCAATAAGCGCCTGTTCTACTGAAGCAATTTCCCAAGCTGTAGGTAGTTTTACACCCAGGGCTACAAGCATGTTGTAGCTAGAGAATATAAGACCAAATATAATGGAGGCAAATGCTCCTTTAGAATTTCCTGCTTTCCAAATAAAAGCCAAAACCAAAGGCACAAAGGCTCCGGTGGCTAAAAAGTCTGACCCTATCCAAGCAATGCGCAATATAGAGCGTATTTCTAAACTAATTAGTAAGCCCAAAAAGGCAATAAGTACGGTGGCTAGTTTGCCTATACGCACCATTTGCTTGTTAGTGGCAGATGAGTTTATTTTGCTTTTATAAATATCTACACTTAGCACCAAAGCACCTGTATTTATCATAGAATCCATGGTAGACATAATTGCAGAACACAGGCCAACAAAAATAAATGCAGCCAAACCAACAGGCATAAATTTAACAATCATGGCTGGTACAATACCGCCTTCTGGCACAGATTCAAAAATACCTAAACTTAACACCCCTGTTAAAGTAACAATAAGGTACAATGGAATAAATACAAAGAAAGCTAAAGACATCATTTTTTTTGCATCATTGGGTTTCTTAGTTGCAGAAATTCTTTGCCAAATATTGGCCTGTATCATCCAAGAACAGCCAAAGGTTATAATAAAAACCAGATTATTTGAAATGTTATGAAAAAAGGAAAAGAATACTGGTTTGTTTTGTTCTAAAGCAATTTCTTGTACTTTTTCAAAACCGCCAGAATGTTGGTAAGCAACTACAAAAAGAACCACAACAGCTATAAGTAAAAACACAAACTGAATAATATCTGTAATAACCACTCCTTTAAACCCTCCAAAGAAGGAATATAATAACACAATACTAGTGCCTACAAGAGCTGCTATTTTATAATCAATATCAAAAAAAGATTGAAAGAAATTACCAATGACAACCGCTTGGGTAGCTACTCCTAAAATCATAAAAATTAAGATGAGTAACGAAAGTAAAAAAGCTACTTTTTTATTGTAGCGAGCTTCCATAAGTTGTGGCTGGGTAATAGTGCCAATTTTTCTAATGGCTTTAGAAAAAAGGTACATTAAAAAGGTAGAAAAAAGTACAGGCATGCCATAAATCCAAAAAGAGCTGATTCCTTGGTTAAAACCATGATCTACCAAATCTATGGCAGAACCACCTCCCCACCATGAAGCAATAAAGGTAATAGACAAGGCCCAAAAAGGCAGTTGCCGACCTGCTAAAAAATAGTCTTCTGCAGAAGTACTTTTTTTTGCTCTGAGAACAACCACCATAATACCAACAAAATAAAGTGCTAATAAAATTGAAGAAATATACTGAAGTTGTGTCATTATTTTTTAATAAAAAATTTATCCAAAGCTAAGAATTAAATGATAGTAAAGTAGGTCTGGGTAGTTATTAAACAGTTCATCTAAAAATATCAACAATTGAGTTATTAATTTTTAATTAAATACAAGTAAAATAATACATTTGTCAAAAATAAAAACTATGAAACTAATTATCATCAAATTTACAGCCTTCCTAATCCTTACTACCCTTTCGTCATGCGGTATAGATATGCTAAATAGGATTGAAGGAAACAATAATGTAATCTCTATTAAAAGAGATATTAATGAAGATTTTACTAAAGTTAAAGTAAGTACGGGTATAGAATTAATAATAGACCAAGGGAATGAAGTTTCACTAACTTTAGAAGCAGACGAAAATTTACATGACATTATTATCACAGAGGTTGAGGATGGAAAATTAAAAATTTATACTGAAAAAAATATTTGGAGATCTGCTTCTAAAAAAGTGTATTTAACTGTAAATACCCTGGAAGAGTTAAAAGCCTCTAGTGGAAGTAATGTGATCACTACTAATGTATTAAAAGCTACAGATCTTCATATTGGTTCTAGTAGTGGCGCAAGGTTAACTTTAGAGGTTACAGCTGTTAACCTTACTTGCACCACTAGTAGTGGTGCAAGTACCAATTTAGATGTAAATGCTAAGAGTGTAGTATCCAGTTCTAGTAGTGGTTCAAATATGAAAATTAAAGGAAAAACCACGAACCATGAAACAAGTGCATCAAGTGGCAGCTCTATAAATGCTTATAATTTACTATCCAAAAATGTTACTACAAAAGTAAGTAGTGGTGCAAGTATAAGTGTCCATGCATCGGAATCTATTGATGGAAAAGCTAGTAGTGGAGGAAGTATTTCTTTTGAAGGGAATCCAGAAAAAATAACAAGAAAAACATCCTCTGGCGGAAGTATTTCTGGAAGTTAACAAAGTAATAATTAAATGAAAAAGAAAATGTAGGCTTAGTTTTGTTAGACTATTTGATAAGAGTTGTTTGAACTATAACAACTCTTATTTTTTTTTCAAATGTTCTTCTATATCGGCAAGATGGTGTTCTAATGCTTGTGATGAAATTTGTATTTCTCTAATTAATAAAGTGAGTGAAACAAGCAATAACAACAGTGCTATACCAAATAACCAAATGGCCACAAGTTTACATTCTATATAAATTAAAAACATGGTTAAGACGCACAATAATAAACTTCCTATCCCAAATATTTGCATCCAACGTGTTAGCGTAAGTCTTAGTTTGAGGTTTTTAATTTGTCTGAGTAACGATTCATCTTTATTATCTAAATAAACAGCATGTAGATTTCTAATTACTGCAGCGTAGGCTAGAAATCGGTTGGTGTAGGCTAACATAATTAAAGATATTGCTGAAAATAATAAGGCGGGTGTGGTTAATGTTAATGCTTCCATAAGAGCAAAATTAAATATTTTCAATACTTTTAAGGCATGAAATCACTTATTATTATTTTTATAGTATTGATCAGTTCTCAAATTAACAGTCAAACACTCCCGCAAGGATTTTCTTATGTTTCAGAAATTGATGCTACAATTAAGAAGGAGTTAAGATATAGTACTTCAAATAATTTTATAGGACAGCCTATTGATGGATACATAAAAGATATCCTTATTATCTCAACACCTGCAGCCAAGGCACTAAAAAAAATTCAAACTAAATTGATGCTTTCTGGCCTCAGTCTTAAAATTTTTGATGCCTACAGACCTCAACAAGCTGTAGATCATTTTGTCAGATGGGCAGAAGCTGTGAATGATACGTTAATGAAGCAATATTACTATCCGGATGTTAAAAAATTAGATTTATTTAGACGAGGTTTTATAGCTTCTAAATCTGGTCATACAAGAGGAAGCACAGTAGATCTAAGTATTGTTGATGTAAAAACAAATAAAGAATTAGATATGGGAAGTTCATATGATTTTTTTGGTGAAGCCTCTCATCCATTTTTTAAAAATATTACACCAAATCAAAAGAAAAACAGAATGTTACTTAGAAATATTATGATAAAAAATGGTTTTATACCCTATGATAATGAGTGGTGGCACTTTACATTAAAAGAGGAGCCCTATCCAACTACTTACTTTAATTTCACCATTGAATAATGGAAGTTTTAACAAAATCTAAAGGACATACTATTACAACGGCATTATATTTGTATATATTATTATAAATTAATTACTTTGAAATTATTCTCAAATATTTTTTACTTTTTATTTTTAATTCCTTTCGCTATATTTAGTCAGACGGATACAATCACTGATTCAAATAGAAAAAACCTAGGAGAAAAAGTGATTATAGGAATTCCATCAAAAGAAATCAAAAAACCAATGTCTCTAGAAATTGGAAATAATGATGGTTTTAAAAAAGCATTTGAAAATAAAAACAAACAAGATGCTAAAAAGAAAAAAGAAGATTTAAAGGATAAAGGAATTCTTTCTGCAGCCAAAATATCAGAAGAACGTTTTTTGAAATCTTGGAAAAAAATAAATGCACCTTTTCCTAAAATTGATCAAGATCTTGGTAGTTTTAGAACACAATCAAAAGCTGTTAGGATTATTTGCAGAGATTTTCAATACCCAGATGGAGACAGAGTGACGATTACCATCAATGATATTCCTGTAATTAGAAACATAACACTATATAGTTCATATCAAAGTTTTGATCTGCCTTTAATGGTAGGAATTAATAAAATTGCTTTTATTGCATTAAACCAAGGAACTTCTGGACCTAACACTGCTGGTTTTACAGTTTTTGATGATGCTGGAAACGTAATTTCATCTAATGAATGGAACCTGGCTACTGGTGCTAAAGCCACTGTTATCATAGCAAAAGACAAATAAAACCACCAAACGAAATCGTTGTAATTAATTTAATCACCACTACTTTTTTTATTCTATTTAATTCATTTATTTTTGTACAAAGAATCCATTAATTTATTAAGGTTTCTAAATTGAAAAAAACAATAAAAAAGAATGAAAAAAGTCACAAAGCAAACCTACATTAACTGGTATAAAGACATGTTATTTTGGAGGAAATTTGAAGATAAGCTAGCTTCTGTATATATCCAACAAAAAGTTAGAGGTTTTCTTCACTTATATAATGGGCAAGAAGCTGTTTTAGCCGGGGCATTACATGCCATGGACTTATCAAAAGATAAAATGATTACTGCCTACAGAAATCATGTTCAACCAATTGGTATGGGAGTTGACCCAAAAAGAGTCATGGCAGAATTGTATGGAAAAGTCACAGGAACTTCCAAAGGTATGGGAGGTTCAATGCATATTTTTTCAAAAAAACATGGTTTTTATGGTGGTCATGGAATCGTTGGTGGTCAAATACCTTTAGGTGCTGGAATTGCATTTGGTGATAAATACAAAGGAAGTGATGGGGTAACTCTAACTTGCTTTGGAGATGGTGCCGCTAGACAGGGTTCCCTTCATGAAACTTTTAACATGGCTATGCTTTGGAAATTGCCAGTCGTATTTATTGTTGAAAATAATGGGTATGCAATGGGTACTTCAGTAGAAAGAACTGCAAACCATACCGACATTTGGAAATTAGGCTTAGGATACGAAATGCCTTGTGGACCTGTAGATGGAATGAATCCTATAAAAGTAGCAGAAGCAGTTGATGAAGCTATACAAAGAGCAAGACGAGGTGAAGGTCCAACATTTTTAGAAATGAAAACTTATCGTTACCGTGGGCATTCCATGTCAGATGCTCAACATTATAGAACTAAAGATGAAGTTGCAGAATACAAAAAAATTGATCCAATTACTCAAATACTTGATATCATAAAAGATAAAAAGTACGCAACACAAGAAGAAATTGAAAGAATAAATCAAGAAGTTAAAGATATGGTTAAAGAATGTGAGAAATTCGCAGATGAATCTCCATATCCTGAAGTTAGTCAATTACATGATGTAGTGTACGAGCAAGAAGATTATCCTTTTATCAAATAGTATAGTAAGGATTAAAAAGAATAACTCTTATAATTTTAGTTTTCACAAATTAAAAGAGCAAGATTAAAAAAATAATTTAGGAAAACATATGGCAATAGTAGTAAACATGCCTCGCTTAAGTGACACCATGGAAGAAGGTGTTGTGGCTAAATGGTTAAAGCAAGTAGGTGATAAAATTGAAGAAGGAGATATTCTTGCTGAGATTGAAACCGATAAAGCAACCATGGAATTTGAATCTTTTAATGAAGGAACCTTGCTATATATAGGAGTTCAAGAAGGAGAAACATCTCCAGTAGATGTTCTTTTAGCTATTATTGGTGAAGAAGGAGAAGATATATCAGAAATTTTAAATGGGGCCACTAAAGAGGAGACACTTCAAGAAGATTCTCTAGAAGAAACAACAATAAAAACTACCTCTTCATCAATTCCTGATGGAGTTCAAGTAATTTCGATGCCTAGGTTGAGTGATACCATGGAAGAAGGAACAGTTGCTTCTTGGTTAAAAAATATTGGAGATAAAATTGAAGAAGGAGATATTTTAGCCGAAATTGAAACAGATAAAGCTACCATGGAATTTGAATCTTTCTATGAAGGTGTTTTATTATATATTGGCGTTGGAGAAGGAGAAAGTGCAAAAGTAGATAGTTTATTAACCATTATAGGTCCTGAAGGCACAGATGTTTCTGGATTAGTAACTGCTCATAAAGAAGGAACTATTTTATCAGAAACAATTGAAACTAAAACAGAAGCTTCAACTACTGAAACAGTTCAAATACAAGAACAAACGGCTGAAGTTTCTAAATCAAATAATACTGGTGGAAGAATTTTTGCTTCTCCTCTTGCAAAGAAAATTGCAAAAGATAAAGGTATTAACTTAGCAGATGTGAAAGGTTCTGGAGAAAATGGTAGAATTGTAAAAAAGGATGTAGAAAACTACACTCCTGCTGCTGCTGCAGTAGAGGCAACACCAACTCAAACAACCCAAACCGCAACTCCATTAGCAACTTACACACCCGTTGGCGAAGAGTCTTACGAAGAAGTAAAGAATTCTCAAATGCGTAAAGTTATTGCCAAACGTCTAGGAGAGTCTAAATTTACTGCTCCACATTATTACCTTACTATAGAGTTAGATATGGACAGTGCAATTGCTTCTCGTAAAACAATTAATGCTTTACCAGACACTAAGGTATCTTTTAACGACATGATCGTAAAAGCTTGCGCTATGGCATTAAAAAAGCATCCTCAAGTAAATACTTCTTGGAATGGAGATACAACTAGATACAATCATCATATTCATGTGGGGGTTGCTGTAGCTGTAGATGATGGTCTTTTAGTACCTGTCTTAAAATTTACAGATCAAATGAGTTTAACTCAAATTGGTGGAAACGTTAGAGATTTAGCGGGTAAAGCAAGAAATAAAAAAATTGCTCCCAACGAAATGGAAGGCAGTACGTTTACAATTTCTAATTTAGGAATGTTTGGAATTCAAGAATTTACATCGATTATCAATCAACCCAATTCAGCAATTTTATCTGTAGGTGCCATAGAGCAAAAACCTGTAGTTAAAGAGGGTCAGATAGTAGTTGGAAACACCATGAAAGTAACACTGGCATGTGACCACAGAACCGTAGATGGTGCTACCGGTGCCCAATTCTTACAAACCGTAAGAGCTTACATAGAAAATCCTGTGACCATGTTAGCATAGAATTTTTTCTATTATATATAAAAAAACCTCTAGAATATTCTAGAGGTTTTTTTATGAAATTAAAAGAATAATTACATTTTTGATACCGTTACCTTGGTTGTTCCAGTAATATTCATTCCTTGAGCAGTAATAGTCATCTCAGTTTCTGAGTTCTTTGAAATACCAGTACTAATATCAATAGTTGTTTTTCCTTTTATTGTTCCGGTTCCAACTGCCCCACTCATATCACCTGAAACATCTAAAGTAACAACTCCACCTGCAATACTACTCACTGTGTAGTTCATCGTCATTTTCATTCCTTGATTTTCATTTTCAGAGGTCCAAGAAGAGCCAACAGAAACTTTTTCTTTAGGATAATTGATGGCGTTCATAGCCCTATTAGTCATTTGTTCCATACCTGGTATCGCAGGATCTAGTTTGGTGTCAATCATATTTCCTTGATAATCTAAAGTATTATAAATGATTGCTTTCATC
>Ga0257126_1003316_pt1 | contig 10202 bp, 7 predicted proteins | sample SI060_120mmetaG_FD_190151 | JGI IMG/M metagenome (GOLD analysis project Ga0257126, IMG submission 190151) | Marine microbial communities from Saanich Inlet, British Columbia, Canada - SI060_120m | ecosystem: Environmental > Aquatic > Marine > Inlet | place: Canada: British Columbia | collected... | reverse complement strand
TCTCCTTCCAAAACCATTTTTCCCAAAATCTCATTCCAACGTTTGCTTTGAAGCACCGCTACATTATTCGATTTTTTGAGTTCTCCAATGGCCTCAGCCACCTTCATTCGCTTGCCCAAAGTATCCAATATCGTTTGATCTGCTACATCAATCTGAGCTCGTAAATTTTGCAACTCGGACTGATAGCTTTCTTCCTCTGTGGTCGTTTTACGGATTTTGAGGTCTTTCATGATTTGAACCAAAGCCGCAGGTGTTACTTGCTGTGCAGCATCACTCCAAGCATTGTCTGGATCCCAATGGCTTTCAACCATCAGGCCATCAAAATTAAGGTCCAATGCCATTTGACAAGTGTCAAAAATCATATCGCGCTTGCCTGTAATGTGTGAAGGGTCACAAATCAAAGGGAGGTCCGGAAAACGATTTTGTACTTCAACGGCAATTTGCCATTCGGGATTGTTGCGGTATTTGCTTTTACCATGACTGGAGAAACCACGATGGATCAAACCTAGGTTTTTGATGTTTGCAGTGTACAAACGTTCCACCCCACCTAGCCACAAAGCCACATCAGGGTTTACCGGGTTTTTGACCAACACAATTTTATCCGTGCCTTCCAAGGCATCGGCAATTTCTTGCACAATAAAAGGGCTCACCGTTGAACGAGCACCTATCCATAAAACATCAATATCGTGTTCCAAAGCCAATTTCACATGGTCTTTATTAGCTACTTCCGTCGCCGTAAGCATCCCTGTTTCTTCTTTGACACGCTGGAGCCATTTGAGACCAATGGCACCAACACCTTCAAAATTTCCAGGACGGGTTCGCGGCTTCCATATACCGGCACGAAATACCGTGACGTCGCTATCTTTTAATTCTTGGGCGATTTTCATCACCTGTTCTTCTGTTTCAGCACTACAAGGCCCCCCAATCACCAAAGGATGATCGAGACCAAAATCGGTTAGCCAGTCGCGCATTGCGGGAGTATTTTCCATTTTAATTTGGTTTAATTCCGTTAAGGATGGTTTTTAATTGATTTGTATTTTTCAGTTGATTGTATAAGTCGGTGTAAGCCCCTTCTTCCAGTTGCTTTCTAAAATTCTCTAGGTTGTCGATGTAGGCGGTCAAAATATCCAAAATGGGCGCTTTATTGTCTTCAAAGATGGAAAGCCACATCTCTGGAGAACTCTTTGCCAGACGGACGGTTGATTCAAATCCACTCCCTGCTAGATCAAAAATATTTTGTTCATCATCTTCTCGTTCCAAAACGGTCTTCCCGAGCATAAAGGAGCTGATATGTGATAAATGGGACACATAAGCCATATGCTTATCATGTTCCTTTGGCTCCATAAAGCGCAAGTACATACCCATTTGGCGAAAGCTTTTTTTGGCCCAATCCAGCAAGTCGGCTCGGGTTTTTTTGGCTTCACATAAAATTTGTGGTTTTCCGTCAAACAACCCTAAATGGGCGGCTTGGGGTCCTGAATTTTCCGTTCCAGCAATAGGATGTGCTGCGAGGAACTGCTCTCGTTTGGGATGCGATGCCACCGCTTCACAAATACTCTTTTTGGTCGACCCTACGTCCCATACCAAGCAATTTTCCGAAATCCGATCCAATAGCTGCGGCAGCAACGCCACGCTTGCTTTGACAGGAATACTAAGTATGACGCGATCTGCCTTGTCTATATCCGAGAGTGTAGCAACCGTATCAACCGTTCCTTGGGCAATGGCCGTTTCCAAATGCGCTGCATTATGATCGATCCCCAAGAAAGTAGCGTGAGGGTATTGCTTTTGGAGTTCTTTGGCTAAAGAACCTCCTATCAGCCCAATTCCTATAACAGCGATTTTCATGATTGCATTCGGTTTAGTGCTTCTTGAATTTTTTCTTCAGGAACGCACAGTGAAAAACGGATATAGCCGGCTCCTTGGCTCCCAAAAATACTTCCGGGCGTGATGAATATATCTTTTTCATACAGGATCCGATCGATATAGGCTTCCGCATCGGAGACTTCCGCCGGCAGCTTAGCCCAAACAAACATTCCTACACTTTGGGGGTCAAAAGTAGTTCCTAAAGTCGTGGCAAGGGCTTCTACTTTATCGCGTCGTTTTCGGTAGACGGTATTAAGGTCTTCAAACCACTGGAGATCTGCTTGAAGTGCCGCAATAGCCCCTTGCTGAATGCCGTAAAACATTCCAGAGTCCATATTGCTTTTTACTTTCAACACTTCTTGGAGTGTCTCCGATCGACCACTCAACATCCCTACGCGCCAACCCGCCATATTAAAGGCTTTACTCAAGGAATTTAATTCCAATGCGACTTCTTTGGCTCCAGGAATAGACAAGATACTTTCCGGCTGTTTGTTTAGAATAAAACTATAGGGGTTGTCATTGATAATCAGAATGGAACGTTCCTTGGCCCATTGAATTAATTTTTCAAAGCTTCCTTTTTGGGCAATGGCTCCTGTGGGCATATGCGGATAATTAAGCCACATTAATTTCACCTTGCGAGTATCCAAAGCTTCCAGTGCTTCGAAATCGGGTTGCCATTGGTTTTCAGCTTGCAAGTCGTAGAATACGGGTTCTGCTTCTAGCAATTTCGTCACCGAACTATAGGTCGGATAACCCGGATTGGGAATCAATACCTGATCGCCTTTGTTGAGAAAGGCCATGGATATATGCATGATTCCTTCTTTGGATCCCATAAGGGGCAGCACCTCGGACAGTGGGTCTAAAGACACCTGGTAAAACCGCTGGTAGAAGTCTGCCATGGCGTTTCGCAATTCAGGCAAGCCTTGGTAGCTTTGATACATATGGGCTTTGGGATGTGCCATTCCTGCATTGAGAGCTTCCACCACAGCTGGGTGGGGTGCCAAGTCGGGAGAGCCAATCCCCATATTGATAATGGGTTTGCCTGCCTGCACCAATGCCGCTACTTCCCGCAATTTGGTGGAAAAATAATATTCTTTAACACTGGCTAATCGGTTGGCTGTCATGTTATTTTTTCTTGGTGTATTCGCCCAACACTTTAAAGTGTTGCGCCATAATCGTTAGGATGGACTTGGCCTTAGTGTAATGCGCTAGCGCATCAAAAGTAACATCAACAAAAAAGGCATATTTACCAGGAGTTTCAATCACGGGTAGCGATTGTATTTTGGTCAGATTGAGTTGGCAGTCACTCATCACATTGAGAATGGTCGCCAGACTCCCGCGCTGGTGATCAAGGGTAAACATCAAAGCCGCTTTGTTCACTGTTGCATTCAATTCAGGAACTTCTCTTTCTACGATCACAAAACGGGTAATGTTGTTTTCAATCGTTTGAATGGACGGTGCTAAAGTTGCTAAATCATAGCGTTTGGCAGCTGCGGCACTCGCAATCGCCGCTACTCCTTTCCATTGATTTTCTGCAATACGCTGTGCTACAGCGGCAGTATCGTCAGCTTCCACCAAACGAATATGCGGATGTTGCTGGAAAAATTTGGCACACTGCAACAAGGCCATCGGATGCGAACGAACCTCTTGGATGGTTTCAAGGGTTTCTCCCGACAAGGCCAGTAATTGGTGATTGATATTGAGATAGTGTTCTCCTGTCACCACCAGATTGTTATGGTCAATGAGGGCGTAGTTTGGAATAATAGAACCCGCAATGGAATTCTCAATGGCCATGACGGCCACATCAACAGCTCCAGCCAAAAGACCCTGAACGAGCGAAGGAAAGCTGTCATAGGGGCTGATGGGTGCCGATTCACCAAAATATTCCATCACCACTTGATGGTGAAAAGATCCGGCCACGCCTTGTATTCCAATTTTTTGTGTCATATCAAAAAAAAAGTCCCGAACAATGGTCAGGACTTTTTATGTTTTATATAGTGTTTACTAATTACAAAGCCCGGCCTCCTTCTGAAAAGAAGTAAAAAAAGCTGCGATAATAGGTAAACTGTGTGTTCATAATTGTAATAAGCTACAAATCTAATGGGCTTGGGCTAAAAAACAAATTTTTGCCTTTCTTTTTTTACTAGAACGGCCAACGGATGTCTTTTTGCAACAGAAAAAGCAGGGCTGTCTAAAATCCTAACGGCGATCCACTTCCCTATATGTTCAACAGGGAAGTCAAAAAAACCCTGACAGCCACAACCGTCAGGGCACACAGCTCGTGCAAAGTTCTTGTTCCTTATACACGGTTTCTATGAAAATCAGCAATTGATCATTGCCTATCCTTTCATTTTTAATTATTGCTGCTCCAGTTTTACCACGCGTGCTCTGAGTGCATCATTTTCCGCTTTGAGTTCCTTCACTGCATTGATGAGCGTATAGAGCACTTCACTGCTGTCATAACTTAACAGGTCCTCAAAATGCTCCGTTTTCGTTTCTTTTACGGTGCTAGGCAATACCTCTTGAATTTCTTGGGCAATGACCCCCACCATGGGCTGACCGGATTTATTTTCAAAAGGACTCTTCTTGTTGTACTGATAGCTTACCGGACGAATTTGCAAAATCTCCGCCAAGCCTTTGGTGTAGTCCTTGATGTTCTTTTTGATCCTTTTATCTGAATAATTTTCCCATGAACCTCCTCCAGGCTTATTGACCTGTCCGTTTACGGAAAACTCCCGAGTGGGGCCAATGTCAATGCTGGTATTAATACCTACAAACCCGTTGCGATCAATGACCATTCGTTCCACCCCTCTCGTATCAAAACGGATTGTGTCATCATCAGTTCCTTCTTCTACTTGAATTTTGGTATCGCCGTCAGCATCCTCACTACTAGAAATTCCCCCTCCTACATCTTGTATATCTGCCCACTCGATTCCTGTGGTTGTACTTGATAGAATTTGCCCTGCTGTTCCTTTTTCGTTGTTGGAATCATAAATATTATATCTTAATCGTAGCGAACCATTCACATCAAGCCGTTGCGAGGGACCACTGGTGCCAATCCCGACATTTCCACTCGCGGCTATGAGCATTCGTTGCCCCCCTCTCGTATCAAAACGGATCGCATCCTCATCGGTGCTTTCTTCTACTTGAATTTGGGTATCGCCGTCGGCGTCTGCAATTGCTCCACCACTTGCATCTATCCAATCGATTCCTGTGGCTGTACTTGATAGAATTTGTCCTGCTGTTCCTTTTTCGTTGTTGGAATCATAAATATCGTCTTCTACTCTTAAGGAGCCATTGACATGGAGACTTTGCGTGGGGCTTGTTGTTCCTATCCCGACAGCGCCATTGTGAGTAATTCGCATTTTTTCAGAAACAACATCTGTTGCCTGAGATCCTGCAGCCCCGTAAGTAAAGAATGCCAATCCTGCTTGTGCAGGTCCTGCGTCGACTTGTACTGACGAGATTGCTGCTCTCCTACGAGTAGAGTTTCCATCAGGTTGCCCAAAGGACAAAGCAGCTCCATACAATCCCACTGCCGATGCTTGCACATCATCTGTGATTACCATTATTCCATCGGTAAGAGCTCCTGTAGGATCAATCCTGTCACCAACAACGGTGAGGTTTGTGCGAGGTGCTGTAGTGCCAATCCCTACATTTCCATTTTCATCAATAATCATCCTCTCTGCTCCTGCGGTGTCAAAACGGATCGCATCCTCATCGGTGCTTTCTTCAACTTGTACTTGGGTATCGCCGTCATCGTCTATCAAAAAAGTGGGCGTCTGTGTTCCCGCTACCACCCATTGGGTGCCGTCGTAGTTGTTCAGTTGGTTGGTTGTCGTTTGTAAACCACCAAACCCGCAGCAGGGCTGGAAATCGCGTCTCGCTGGGTTTGGGTCATCTGTGGCGGGAGCAATCCTTGGGTCGTGGAGCTAACCTGCATCGCTGCCGAAGGATGCGTCAAGCTTTGAGAGTATGCTACTCCCACAAACAAGAGTAAAGCGAGAATCGTACATAGGGTGTGTTTCATGATATTTGGGTGTTTAGATATTTACAAATCATTAAAAAATGGCGATGTTCCTAGGAATGGTTCTTTTTCTGTGGGGGTACAATCCATTAAAAAAGTACAAACAGTCCCTGAACAACGCCCAGTGAAAGCATTTATTTTGGTGTAAAAAAAAGTGAGAATTTCGGCTAAAAGCCTTGTTAATAAAAAAATTATATTCTTGAATTTCAAGGGGATAGGTGCAAGCCACCAGAGACTTCACATCAAAGAAAAAGACCTTGCTTATGGCGGGGGCTACATTGCGGCGTTTTGAAAAAAACAAATCACAAAAAAACAGGACCAAAGCGGCCTGTAGCAATGAAAAAAGGATTCGGAGCAATGGGGGCATTCAGTGTAGGTGTTTTTATATGATAATAGTCTTTGGGGTCTGTTTAATACAAAATAACATACAAATATATGTTTTTTTTAAAATAAGACACAAATGCTATAAATGAACGACGCTCTAAGGGGTGAAAAGATACCGAAGCAAGAGGAAACTTTTATCCTTTTTAATTTGTTATACATAGTTATATCTTTGAAAAAAAGCAGCATGCAACTTCATCTTGAGAACGTAAGTAAAAGCTATGGCGACCAAGTCATTTTAAAAAACTTAACCCTACGTCTCAAAAAAGGAGAAATCATTGGTTTTTTAGGTCCCAACGGAGCCGGTAAAACAACCTTGATGAAAATCCTAACGGGCTATTTGACCCAATGGGAAGGAAGCGTTCGTTTTGAGACACACGACCTAAAAAAAGATCCACAAAGCGTGCAAAGACAACTGGGCTATCTCCCGGAAAACAATCCGCTTTATGGCGATATGTATGTCAAAGAATACCTCCTTTTTGTAGGAAGGCTTTACGGTCTTACGGCAATACCAATTGAAGACATCGCTGCCAAAGTAGGACTTGAACAACATCTGGATAAAAAAATAACGACCCTATCCAAGGGCTATAAACAACGGGTGGGGCTGGCCGCTGCCTTGCTTCACGATCCCCAGCTGCTTATCTTGGATGAGCCTACCACTGGGCTTGACCCCAACCAACTTGGGGAGATTCGGCAACTGATTTTGGATTTGGGAAAAGAAAAAACCATTTTCCTTTCCACCCATATTTTATCCGAAGTAGAAGCCCTGTGTGATCGGGTGGTGATTCTACACCAAGGAAAAATCGTTTTGGATGAGTCGCTTCAAAATCTCAGAGCACAAGAAAAACAAATTGTAGAAGTCAGTTTTGACTATCGGGTGGAACCCGTTGCTTTGGAGCGCATAAAAAATGCTGTAAGCGTCAAAAATATATTCGACTTTCAATACGAAATTGAATTTGACACTGAGGAAGACCGCCGCCCCATGGTCTTTGATTTTGCGCACGACAACGGTCTCAAGATTGTCGCCCTCCAACACAAAAGCAAAAACTTGGAACAACGTTTTAACGAGTTGACAAGTACTTAAAAAATCGCCTCTGCAATGTTTTTGATGTTTTCTGATTTCCCCATACAATAGTAATGGAGAAAAGGAACGCCTGCCTGTTGTAATTCCTTACTTTGTGCAATACACCATTCAACACCCACCTGCTTAATGGCTTTGTTGTCTTTACAAGCCATTACTTCCTTGATTAAGTCCTCTGGCAGATCCACATGAAAGCGATGCGGTAACAAGTTCAACTGTCGCTTTGTAGCAATCGGTTTTAGTCCGGGAATAATTGGCACCTCAATGCCCGCTTCTCGGCACTTGTCCTGAAATGCAAAAAACTTGCTGTTATCAAAGAACATTTGGGTAACGATATAATCGGCACCAGCGGCAATTTTTTCTTTTAAGTATTGAATGTCCGTATCCAAACTCGGAGCTTCCATATGCTTTTCGGGATAACCGGAAACGCCAATACAAAAATCAGTAGCGGAAGCCTGTTCAAGGTCTTCATCCAAATAAACCCCTTTGTTGAGATCAGCAATTTGAGCTACCAGCTCACTAGCATAGTGGTGTCCGCCTTCGGTTGGAGTAAAATAGGTTTCGTTTTTCACCGCATCCCCTCGAAGGGCTACCACGTTATCAATGCCTAAAAAATCCAAATCGATAAGGAGGTTTTCGGTGTCTTCTTTGGTAAAACCCCCACAAAGCACATGAGGTACGGCGTCCACATTGTACTTACTCATAATGGCAGCGCAGATCCCCACGGTACCGGGTCTTTTACGGATCAATCGTTTTTCGAGTAAACCGTTGTCCAAGGTTTTAAGCTCATATTCCTCTCGGTGATAGGTTACATCAATAAAGGAAGGTTGAAACTCCATCAAAGGATCAATCCCTGCAAAAATAGAATCGATATGTTGTCCCTTTACGGGCGGAAGTATTTCAAAGGTAAACTGTGTTTTCCCTTGGGATTGGGCGATATGGTCTAAAATTTTCATGGCTATGGATGGTTGCTAGATGACAAACGAAATACCTCATTGCTACGCCTATTCGCTAGGCTCGTGATATCATTTAGTTCGTATGTCTGTTTAAGGGTTTTCACTGTTTAAAAAATACAAGTAGTTGTTATTGAAGCTTTAATCATTTCGACTGGTATTTGGTGTTTGCTGTGTTAAATGCCCACCTGTCTGCCGACAGGCAGATTATGGCTTTCATATGGTTACAAGGTTTGGATTGAGCCACTTTCGTGCTTCGTCAATCGAAATATTACGTCGTTGGCTATAGTCCTCTAACTGGTCTTCTGTGATTTTTCCCAAGCCAAAATACTGTGCTTTGGGATGGGCAAAATAGTAGCCCGAAACCGAAGCCGCTGGCCACATAGCCAAACTTTCGGTCAGGCTTACCCCAATGGTTTCTTCTACTTCAAGGAGTTTCCAGAGTTCCCTTTTTTCCAAGTGATCCGGACAGGCGGGATAGCCCGGCGCCGGACGAATTCCTTTGTATTGCTCCGCGATTAGTTCTTCATTTGACAGCCCCTCATCGCTGGCATAGCCCCAAGTGTTTTGGCGTACGGCCTCATGCAAATATTCCGCAAAGGCTTCCGCCAAACGGTCTGCCAAAGCTTTGATCATAATAGCGCTATAGTCATCATTGTCTGCTTCAAAGGCAGCTGCTTTTTCTTGGGTGCCAAAACCTGTTGTCACACAAAAAGCACCACAATAGTCTTGATAGCCCACTGTTGAGGGAGCCATAAAATCCGATAGCGCAATATTGGGCTGACCGGCTTTTTTCTGCAATTGTTGTCGCAGGGTCAACAGTTTACTGATGGGTTTGTCGGGCTGCTCTGGATCGTACAAAATAATGTCATCGCCTTGACTGTGTGCAGGAAACAGTCCAAAACGAGCTCGTGCCTCCAACCACTTTTCCTCCCTAAGTTGGGTTAGCATTTTTTGGGCATCGGCAAACAATTCTGTCGCCTGAGGTCCCACCACAGCATCGGAGAGAATCTCAGGATATTTGCCATGCAAATCCCAAGAACGGAAGAATGGAGTCCAATCGATATAAGGTACCAAACGATCCAATGGAAAATCACGAAGGGTATGGGTTCCCAAGTTTTTGGGTTTGACGGGCTGATAGTTTTTCCAGTCTAACGTCAGCGCATTAGAGCGTGCTTCGGTCAGTGACAGATAGGTTTTTCGCTCACTGCGCTGCAAGAATTTTTCACGGAACGCATCGTAGTCCGATCGAATTCCAGCCACATAGGTTTTTTGTTGGTCTTTGCTCAGCAGGTTGCTCACCACCGTCACAGCTCGGGAAGCATCGTTCACATGGATCACCGGATTCTCACTTATGGGAGCAATTTTGACCGCTGTGTGTGCTTTGGAAGTTGTGGCTCCTCCAATCAAAAGGGGAATCTCGATTTTCTGACGTTGCATCTCCTGCGCTACAAATACCATTTCATCTAGCGATGGAGTAATCAAACCGGATAGGCCAATCACATCCACTTGGTTTTGGACAGCTGCCTCCAAGATTTTCTCCGGGGGAACCATCACGCCGAGATCGATAATTTCAAAATTATTACAGGCCAAAACCACACTCACAATGTTTTTCCCAATATCGTGAACGTCCCCTTTTACAGTGGCCATTAGTATTTTCCCAGCACTTTGCGTTGCGCTGTCTTTTTCATCTTCGATAAAGGGTTGTAGGTAGGCTACGGCTTTTTTCATCACACGCGCCGACTTGACCACCTGAGGAAGAAACATTTTCCCTTCTCCAAACAAATCCCCAACGATATTCATCCCAGACATCAAATGTCCTTCGATAACCTCCAAAGGGCGCTTTACTTGCGTTCGCGCTTCTTCGACATCCTCTATAATAAAGGCATCAATCCCT
>Ga0257126_1003314_pt1 | contig 10207 bp, 8 predicted proteins | sample SI060_120mmetaG_FD_190151 | JGI IMG/M metagenome (GOLD analysis project Ga0257126, IMG submission 190151) | Marine microbial communities from Saanich Inlet, British Columbia, Canada - SI060_120m | ecosystem: Environmental > Aquatic > Marine > Inlet | place: Canada: British Columbia | collected... | reverse complement strand
TGGGGCAGATTTTTTCGAACCACCGACTCGACCTCAAAAGGCGACACTCTGAAGCCGCGCGTCTTAATCATATCGTCATGCCGGGAAACGAAGTAGAAATAACCCTCCTCGTCTTTGTAGACGTAATCTCCAGTGGCAACCACGGTCTCGTCGGTTAACTGGCCCTCCAGGTCAATAACATCCTTCAGAATTTCAATAGACTTAAAGCGCTGTTTATTTTCCTCGGGACCATTCCAGAACCCTCGGTAGATATACCCACCGCGATGAATCAACTCTCCCACTTCACGGGGTGCGCACTCTTTGCCCTCTTCGTTTAGCACATAAAGTTCGACATCGGGAATCGGCTTACCGATAGAGTCGGGACGAATCTGCACCTGGGCAGGATCCAGATAGGTGGATCGGAAAGCTTCTGTCAGGCCATGCATCGAGTAAAAACTGGCCTGCTGGAAAGCGCTCTGGCAATCACTAATCATTCTCTCTGTCACATTACCGCCAGAAGAAGTGATAATTCTGAGCTTGTCGAACAGTTCCGGGCTAGGTACTCGCTGACTACCCTCGTCAAACATCTGGGAAATGTTGACTGGCATTAATGCCAGAACAGAAACCTCGTCATCAATCAGGTGATTGAAAAAGTCCTCCGGTAAAATGAAGCGATGCAAGGCCAGGGTTGCGCGCTTGTAAAGTGAACAAAAAATCTGATTGAGGCCGTAGTCCAAATTGAACATCAGGATGCCGGAAAGGACATCGTCGCTTTCTAGTTTGAGGTACTGAGAAACGACACGCGCTGAATCAACCAGATTGCGATGAGAAATCACAATCCCCTTAGGTGTTCCGGTCAGACCGAATGAATAGGTGATTACCGCATTGTTGTGGCCGCTGATATCGCAGCTGTAAGGTTTATTATAGTACTTGTAGATCTCATCGAATGAAGCGACATCTTTAGCGGCGCTCTCAAAGGAGATGACGTGACCGTCAAACTGGATCTCATCGATACTCTCCAGCTTGATCCTATCAGTGATGATGCACTTTATGTCGCAGTCGTTAATAATATATTCGACCTGCTCTGGCTTGAGCAGGCGGGTCAAAGGGACCAGCACATAGTCGGTAGAAAGTATCGCCAGAATAGCAATAACCTGCTCCAAACCCTTGTTAGAGTAAACACCGATACGCGCGTTCTTTGGCAGACCCAACTCATTCAGGTAACAGGCAACCTGGTTGACGCGACTAAACAATTCCGCGTAAGACATCGCCTTGCCATTAAGCAGCAAGGCAGTTTTCTCACTGTCGCCTTGAACAGCATCTTCGAGTATTGACCTGATACAGTTAATAGACATGATTGTTATACCTTTGTGCCTAGTGTCCAAATATCGTAGTTGCTGTCCATGACAGCAACTGGATTATGACCAGAGCTTAAAATTTTACGATAAAAAAAAGCGATGATTGTTTCTACTTCATCCTGGCTCAGAACCTTAGTAATACCACCGGTCAGAACAATAGAATTAATCTGCAGCAGTCGAAGATTTACGTAAGACTGGCGATAATGGGACATCTTGCAAAGCACTAGAAAAATGGCTAGCTGCATCAGAATTTTCGTCGCCTTATCGGTCTGTTCGTTGTAAATATTTTCCGTCACACCCAAATGCAGAAGCAGTTCATAAACAAACTCATTGCTCTGTGCCGCTAGAATCAAAGACTGCCTGGACTTATAAACGCCCAGGCGTTTAAAGACCAGACGGTCATACTCATTCTCAGTAACAATATTTTCGTCCACCAGGTCCTTGGAGTAATGAATATCCGTCGTCGCGCCGCCTATATCTAACAAGATGAACGGGTTTGCGACCGACACTCTGGTCTCTATGTGAGGCAGCGCCCTGTTAACGACATAGGGAGTGGACAGTATCTGGTTTGAGGTAATCTCGTAGAGATGCTTAATTTCTTCCTTACCTTCTATGTCCTGCTGATAGAGGTTTGTGAGGTAGTCTTTCAAGTGCTCTTCAACAATATGTAACTTGTCATCAATAATATTTGGAAGCACGACGAGATTTTCAATGTTGTCACGCATAGACTGCGAATCTTGAGTGGAACCCACAAAGACAGCATTGCTGTAATTCAGTTGGTCCAGATAGCTGAAGATTTTTTCAGAGTAAAGGTTACTGTGTGAATCGACACCACCCACCACAATAACCACATCGATCAGATCGCTGGGCACCGAGTAGTCCTCGATATTCTGGAACAGAATGGTATCGATGATGTTAATCCCAGAGTTGAACGCGATATTGGTCGCGTACTTCAGCGAGAACGAGTTGGTTATCCCAATAATGAGAGTACTTAATCCACCGTTTGCCGAAGAGCAAATGTGCACATCCTGTTTGTCAAAGCGCGAAATAGTATCCCCACACTTACTCATCAGGTCGTCAAGGATATCTTGATTAAAGTCCCTGAAGTGCTGCTCTATCGAGGTAGGCGTGCACACCTTGAAATAAGTGCTGCCCACATCAATCAGCAGTTTTTCTGCCTGGCTTACCATTGCATGATACCTATATCGTGGATGATGTCGTTGACGATACTGGTGGTATCTTTGCTCAGGTCACATTGGGATTTTTCATACTCATAACATCGATCTGGAATGGGTACATTGCCTCGCTCAATAATGCGAATATTTTTACCCGCATCCCTGATAGTGATCATTTCATTCTGGTTAATGATATGCGGTGAAAACGGCACATCAATGACGCCATTTTTTATCGAATTAAACACTTTGCGCCACAGGGTGTCTGCAGGATCGTTAAATACCGCTTCCATGATCGCCTTTACCTGCAAGGTCAGCATTTCCTCTTCTTCCTCATCGACCACACTGGGTAATCCATTCAGAATCCTGAGGCAGTACTGCGTATCGGCTACAGTTTTGGCATTGGCTTCCTTGGTTGGGATACCGGTCGCCTCCTGACGGGTCTTGGTAATGATTTTATCGGCACCCACCATCGAGGCAATGACCGTAGAGAGATTGATCAACTGATCCGCAAAGTCCTGATTGGTCGGAAAAGCTCCCATCCACTGGTGATACACCAGGTTGATCGCCGCGTCTCCGCAGTCAATTTCCTCTGCATAGTGTTTGGCCATTTTTTTGAGCACCGCACCGGTAACAATATCCTGATTCATCGAACCCTGTTGCGCAAACGACACTGAGAACGATTTAACGCCCTCTTCCAGGGACAGCAGCATTTCCAGCAATTGGATCACGATAGTGATGGACGGCGGCACCAGGGTTGCTGTTAATGGCCCGAAGGACTCGCGATTAATCGGCTCATTCAACTCAGAGTAATTTGCACAGACGCGTTCCACGTATTTCCAATAGAGAAACGCTTTATCCAATGGAAAGTTTTTTGAGTACGGCAGCAGATAGGTAATAGGACCGCCTTCGATTTCGAAGATGCCCGAAGCAATAGCCGTCTCAATCAGCAAACGGGCATCTGGCGTACCGTGGCGCAGACTTACTGGCTTGTCGAAATGCGTAATCATCTTGCGGGTGGTGCGATAACCGTGAGTAACCAGCGGATAGCCGTTGAGCATATCCATGTCGTTTTCTTCACTCAGGCGCAGCATTTTCTTAGCCGTAGCGTAATCGTTCAGTCGCGTGTTGGAATCGATAGTCAGCGGCAAGACATCGACGTTGGCGTCAACGAAGTACTCATATAGGGCATATTGCTGCTGATAGGTTGGGAAACCACCCCTGGGTTGTACCAACATCTTTTCGCGTTTAGCAAAGTGATGCGAAATGAACAGGTCTTTACTGGCATTGCTGACGAACTCGGACACCTCGGCGAAATCGAAGCTATCCACGTACTCATTACTGAGGATAATTTCTCGCTCTTCCTGCAACAGGCTCATGAGGGAAATCTCTCTTCTATTGTGCTTTGCAACATATCCAAACCAGTGTTCAGGTCGATTTGATGGCAGACAAGATCGAAACCGTATTTTCTGTAGCGCGCCACGATGTCCTCGGTGTTACCGCTACCTACCACCAGGTTGCCGCCAATCATCATGATGACGTCGTCCAGATTCTTGTATTTGGATTTCAGCAGTTTGACTTCACGGCCCCAGCCCTCTGCCTCTCCATTGAGAGAGGAGATCATCAGCACTTCCGCACCCGTTTCGACAACCGCATCGAAAAATTCTTCCAGGTGTGTATTTACACCCAGATTGTAGACCTCGTAGCCCCTGGCTTTCAGAGACAGGTCGATAAGTCGATTGGCGACCACGTGGATATCGTTACCCACCACGCCTGTTACTACTTTCATGCTTGTTTACACCTGATCGTATAAAAGGGCTCATGTGCACCATTAGGGGAACATGGGCCAACGCTTAATTTCCCGGAAAAGGCAATGATATCAAAAGTTTATGCCGAAATCGGGGTCATAATGCTAGAATTCTCGGGCAAATTTAACTGAGGGAAAGTTTCATGGCCTTTTTTACCGCCGATATCTGCGATGACCACAGCAACCAAACCGACGTACTGGGGCCCGGATACTTCAACTATGGTGGCGCCGAAAAATGTCAGGGCGAGATTATCACCATAAAGCTGAACCTTAACAACTCGGACCTGATCTCATTGCTCAGGGATGAAGACGGCACCGGCAAAGTGGTAGTGGTCGATGTTGATCAGGCCTATTACGCAGTGGTAGGTGAAAACCTAATGAAGTTTGCCCACCAAAACAACTATAACGGCATTGTCATCAACGGCTACGTTCGCGACACCTACCAGATCAAAAGCATTCCCGTCGCGCTTTATGCACTAGGCACCTGCCCTCGCAAGTACATCCCGGTAACCGCCGGTGAGCGAAATATCGCCCTATCGTTTGGCGGCTGCCAGTTCACCAGCGGCGATTACCTCTATGCAGATGCGGACGGAGTGATTGTGTGTTCCGAAAAGCTGGTTTAGTCGACACTCCCCGGCGATCGCTCCAAAGTACCATCAAACGCGCAGGTGCCGGCGTGTGACATACAGCAGCCCGGTCGAGACCCTACAAAACCTTTGCAATAGAGCCCGCTAAATAGTCAACATTATCCGGCGCGACCGCTGCAAGACTGATACGACTGGAGCCCACAATGTAGATACTGAATTCGTCTTGTAATCGCTGGACCTGGTCCTTATCGATACCCAGGAATGAGAACATTCCGTTCTGTTTAGCGATAAAACTGAAGTCTCGGGTAACACCGTGGGCCACCAGCGTATCTACCAGCAACTGGCGCATCCCGCCAATTCGGTCTCGCATTTCCTTAAGCTCGACATGCCACTGCGCGGTCAGTTCATCTGAACTCAAAATCGTTTCAACAATCGCAGCGCCATGAGCGGGCGGCATGGAGTAATTCACCCGCACCGTCGGCATGAGCACTGAGCTGATGATATCGGCCGCAGCTGCGCTCTTGCCAATCACTGAGCATGCGCCGATGCGTTCACGGTAGAGTCCAAAGTTTTTAGAACATGAACTACAGATGATCAGTTCATCGACTGCATCTGCCAGCAGGCGCAGGCCCCGGGCATCTTCTTCCAGCCCTTCGCCAAACCCCTGGTAGGCCATATCAACAACCGGTAAAAAGCCTTTTTCTTTTGCCAGTTCAGCAATTTGCTGCCACTGCGCATGATTCAAATCCATACCGCTGGGGTTATGGCAGCAGGCGTGAATCAGTACTGCATCGTCTGCCGACACCTGTTTCAGGGCTTCCAGCATGCCGTCAAAGTTGAGGCACTTGTTCTCGTAGTCGTAATAGGGATAGCTCTTTACGGTTAAACCTGCGGCCGTGAAGACTCCATCGTGGTTGGCCCAGGTTGGATTGCTGACCCAAATGGTAGCTCCGGGTTTGCAGGCCTTGATGAACTCGCCGGCAATGCGCAATGCGCCGGTGCCGCCTGGTGTGGAAATGGTGCGAATGCGATTTTCATCAATCACCCGATGCTCACCCAGGTTTAATGCGGTGATTTTCTCATTGAATAAGGCTGAACCGGCCGAGTTGATATAGGTTTTAGTAGTTTCCAGATCAACGCGAAACTGCTCAGCAGCTTTCACACAGGCCAACACTGGTGTGTTGCCTTGCTCGTCCTTGTAAATCCCGGCGCCCAGATCAATTTTATCGGGGTTTGCATCCGCCTTGAATTTCACGGAAAGGCCGAGGATCGGGTCGGCCGGGCGCTGACTTAACTCTGAGAACATGGGTCGAGTACCTTCGAAATGACGGTCATTAACAATATCAAACGACCAAGCCCCAATACTTTTTGGTGAGCCCGGTCGAAAAAACGGGGCAAGTATAGCTGAATGTGGGCCAAAGCGAAGGGGGAACTTTAGTGTCCTGCTCCGGGGTAGTGAATATAAGTCTCCACCATCAGCCGGGCAAAATCATCCGGCTCGGGACGTGCTCCACTGATTCGACCGGACTGACGCAGGTCTTGCTCAAACAAGACTATGATCTGATCCAGTGTCAGGTCCTCGCTACCTGAATCCCAGAGTGAACGCTCCTCGTGATCTGTAAAACAATAACCCTTCCAGGAAATGGAGTACCGAATCTGAGACCAACTATAGCGAGCGAGAGCCTGCTTGCCGGCACGAAGCTCCCAATTATCTTCGCCCAAATAATAAAGGCGAGTTCCTGCTTGAATGACAGGAAGTTCAGGCAGTCGCTGGGCGACTCTTTCGACGCCATGAAACACTTTATCGGTGTCAATCAGAATTGCCGAGTTATGCTGTGCGGGAATGGATTCACTGGCGCTATTGGGACCATCTGGGTAGAACGTAAATGCACCGCCCTTAGCGGCACCAAACCAGGACACGCAAGTGAGAATTCTGACTCGCCAGCGGTCGAATAGTCCTGAGTGCAGCATACACACCAGCAGCCATTGAGGTGCATTCTTACGGTTAGCCCCACGAAATTCTGGCACATCTGTATGGATTGCGAGTTCTTGTCCGGGAACCAATAAGTTTGCATAAACAATAGCGGGAATAACTTCCTCACAACCGGAAATTTCTCGTGCCGCACGCTCCAACCTTGGGTGCGCCAGGAAAGGCTCCACACCAGCGACGCGTTGTTCGTTACCGTAGATGTAAGTTTCCCGGAAGTAATTGGTGCGGCTTTGGGCCGTTTCGGCGTCGTCATCATTAACACCGCCGTCGAGACCATGAGCGACATAATTGAGGCCGACATCAAAGCGCTGGGGTAATGACTCGCCCAGGCCATCACTAGTGGCCTCTTCGGCATAGGTACCAAAACTACCGAAAGATTCGGCAATACCCAGCATGACCTCCGCCTCTTCTGATAGAAGAAACGGGTCCATGTGTAGATAGTTAGGATTCATGACTGTTTAGATACATTAATAACAACGCATAAACAATACTGCCACGCCCTTATAAGACTGCCACAGCCCGAATTACTCTTCCAACTCGTAGACAAGCAGCACATTACCGGGCATATGAAAGTAAATACCGTATCCGCTGTTCATGAAAAGCCTACGGCCCTTGAAGATCGGGCCCGTGCCGCCACCAAATGATCCTCCCATCGCCTCGACCCCGTTAACTGTCTTGAAGCTGATCGCTGAATCCAGGTCCCAGGCCACTGCACCATCCTTCGCGCGATAGGCTCTCACGTGTCCATCCATTGCCCCGGCGAGAACCCCACCCGGGAACACCGAAGCCGGGGCTGACAATCCAGGCTGACAGAAATCACGGTCGTTACAGACATTTTGAGCCGGCGTATACCAACGCTGCTCCCCGGTCTCAACATCAAGCGCATACATGCCTGGATAAGCCTTACCCGGCCACCGCGGTCCGCCATCAAAGTCTGACATGGGCACATAAACAGTATCGCCATCCACTGCCATGCCAAAATGCACGCCGCCCTGTATACCACCCCGGCCCAACTTTTGGTGCCACAACACCCTGCCGCCCGCATCAGGATCAAGACCGTAAACGTCACCGGACTTTTGTCCTGCAATCAGAATATCTTTACCTTGCGCCGTAGTAGCAATAACAACAGCCGCACCAAAGTCATAGTCCGGTCCATTTTCGGGCGGGCAATTAATCTTTTCCTCAGTTTCACAACCCATGTTCCAGGCATCACCCTTCGTCATCTGTTGATGCCAACGAATCCGGCCATCCTTGAGATCAAGCGCCAGAATAGCGTCGCTGGTATCGTTGGCTGGCGAGGAATAGTTGGTGCCCGTGCCGACGTACATCACGCCCCGCTTGGGGTCCAGCGCGGGTGTATTCCAGACGGGTGCACCTGAGGGAGCAATGCGGGGAGTCCCGACGCTATTTTTCCCGACTTCTTTAGGTTCTTGATCAATGGTGTAGGCAGTCCATTGTTTTTCCCCGCTCTTGGCGTCGTAAACCGCCACCCCACCCCGAAAAGTACAACAAGGGTAATCAGGGTTGGCCGCCGCAGTGACCTCTAAGGCTGATAGTGGAACGTAGAGCCTGCCATCGTACAAACTTGGCGCAGCCGTCAAGGTAAGACTTGGGTGGTCGTCTGCGCGATCACGCCAAACCAATTCACCATTAATCGCATTGACCGCGTAGACGTTGCCTATAATATCTCCAAAATAGAGCAATGGCGTTGCTGATTTTCCAGCATTCCATGGTGAGACCACAATACCGGTGCGAACCTCCGCCGTGGTTTTGAACATCCAGCGAAGGCAGCCGCTGTCTTCATCGAGTGAGAATACGGTGCCGTTCTGGCTACCGACAAAGATCGACCCGCCGGCCATCGCCGGCTGTGATCTAGCGCGCACGGCTTCGGGATAAGCGAAAGCCCATTTCAAGCGCAAGTTCGCAATATTGTCGATGTTAATATCGGTGAGTTCAGGGCTAAAGCGCCTCTGGTTACTCAGGCCCACACCCCAGGCTGCGGTGTGTGGCAGTGCATCAAAATCAAATGTCGCTGCAGAACCTGCGCAACTGGGCGGTAATGCAGGGCCTGACGCAGTATCCAGTGCCTGTCCGGTAAGGAACTCGGCCACATCGCGGCGCTGCCTATCGCTAAGCGCAGCCGCTTGCTCTCGCATCACGCCACTGTCCAGCGCGGCGTATACCGAACTCGCGGCCATAATATTCAGTAGGGTGAGCTGCGGCGCTTTTGATACTGTACCGCCATGGCAGGTCTCACAATGAGCTTGATAGATTGCTTTACCAGGGTGATCATCAGCGAAAGTAGAAGTACTGGAAAGCAAAAGCGCTGCGCACGCGAGTTTAAATTTCATCGTTATTGTTTCTCCACTTTGTAACCGACTCTGGGAAAGTGTACTACCACCTCACCAACCCGAGGATCCTCTCTCTTTAAGGCAACATCATAATGGGTAAGCCTTAGCAGTGAGCCGGATACGGGCACCGAGCCGTAGTCTTCCGGCGTAACGGTGATCAATTGACCCGCCGGCAAAGAAGGTATGGCATCGCTAATTACTTCTTTATTCGCGACGCTTGTTGCCGAACAGGCACTTGCAATGGCTTGTTCAGCTGTCGAGCCCTGCGGTTCACCGTGCCCCAAAGCCGCGACTCGTTTTTCCCACGCCTCAAGCAGTGGCAGCTGAGCGAGCAGGTCAGTCGCCCCGCGAATGTTAGTGCGGCACATCCAAACCGGGGCAAAACACGCTGCATCTGCCCAACCAGGCAACTCCCCTAGTAAAAAAGGACGCTGGTCGCTGAGCATATCCTCTATGCGCTGCAGACCTGCGCGAAATTGTGCAAACAACTGAGGGAGCAGTTCGGGCAGTGTATCCCTGTCCATAAAATCAAAGAAGGCAAAGCGGTCGGCAAGTACGGCCTCGGGCAGATCAAGATTCGTGCCCATTGAAAGACTCGCACCTGGGCGAAAAAGCGCTGTGTCACTCCAGGCGGCGACAAGATCATTCAACGCACTTGACTCTATTGGAAACAAAGACGGAAAATTCGGAAACCTGCTTTCCAGCTCGCGGGCTATTCGCTGAGTATCGCAGTAGATATCAGCGCCGATCTGTAAAACTGGTGTTTTGCGATACCCTCCCGTTAGAACCGTCAAGTCCGGCTTCGGCATAATCATAGGAATCTCCACCGATCGCCAGGCAATTCCCTTAATGCCGAGTGCCACTCTGATCTTTTCAGCAAAAGGCGAAGCGTCAAAATGATGAAGGTAAACAGTTTTAGTCAATGCTTGAACTACTCTAGTTAAAAAAAGGGCCCGTAAGACC
>Ga0257126_1003313_pt1 | contig 10209 bp, 17 predicted proteins | sample SI060_120mmetaG_FD_190151 | JGI IMG/M metagenome (GOLD analysis project Ga0257126, IMG submission 190151) | Marine microbial communities from Saanich Inlet, British Columbia, Canada - SI060_120m | ecosystem: Environmental > Aquatic > Marine > Inlet | place: Canada: British Columbia | collected... | reverse complement strand
TCAAGGCGATAAGTTGTGCCAGATGTAATGCCAAAGCGTACAGTCTCAAGCCAATCACCAGGCATCTGCACATAACGGCTATCAAGCGTAGCATCAACGCGGTTTATCATCTTGTAATGCCGTAAGTCACGATTAATGCCCGCCTCAGTCAAACTGATAAAATCAGGAATGACCGACGTAAGATCGTCGCGGTTGAGCCAGTTGGCTATGCTAGACTTTAGCTCTGCGTAAGTTGTGATTGCCATTTATCCGCCCGTTGCTTGAAGGTATTTAAAAAACTCTACCGGGTAGTATTTTTTATCGCCTTCGCCAAAAGGTGATTGCGCAAAATTTTGATAAAAAGGATGAGCCTGCATTTCATTTAATTGCTGCAAGTCTATTTGATTAGCAATCATCTGATCTCGATTTTGAGCCGCAGGAGTGTTGATTGCCATATTGCCGCCAGACGCAGGAATAACTTGAGAACCTACTTGGGCGGCTTGCTGTGGCGCGCTAGCTTGTTGAGTTGGCATTTGCATAGATGAAGGCGGCGTGTAATACGACGTGTCTGGCGTATTTTGTATTGCAGGGCCAGCTCCACCAAACGGGCTAAGAGGGTTTGACCGCTGAATGCGCTCCATGTCGGATAGCTGGTTGTTTTCTATCAACCCCGGCTGAGCCATAGGTGCGCCGCCGGGTGTAATGCCCGATGCGCCAGACATTGCAGTCTCTTCCTGCGCCTGACCGCCAGCAGAATTTAAACCACCACCGTCAAACAAGTCAACGTACCAAGGCACATACTCTCGAGTCTGCTCGTTAAAGTAACCCGGCAAGCTGTCCTTGTTTGTAATGCCAATCATCTCATCGCCAATCGCGCCAGCCTGCGCTGCTTCGCGTGTGCCTAACAAAGACTGCAAGCCGCCAAGGCCAAGCTCTTTGCTGCGCTTTGATGAAAGATCGCCTAGAAAATCAAAAATGCCCATAACTTACTTCCCGTATTTTTTCTTCAAGCAAGTGCCAGCGCGTTTGCAAGCGGTAGGGGTGGGGCAACCTTTACATGGTGTCATAATGTCAATCCTCATTTTCCTGCACATTAGCACAGTTTATCTGATAATGCCACGCAGGTTGCATATCACACATCCCTAATGCCTTCTAGCACCTTCTCCATACGAGCGTTTAGCTTCCAATGCCCCGCACGCCATCTCGCTGCATACTGCGCATCCTCCAAGCTCAAGCCTTTGCCCACATACATCTTAATCCATTGATTCATACGGATATTCTTCATTTTGGGCGATAGCTTGTAAAACGGAACTGGCTTCATGCAATACCTTTTAGATTACGCTTAATAGCCTGCTTCCAACTTGACATAGCGCCAGACAATGCAGTTGCAGCATCGCTGGCCATCGTCAAACACAACGCATCAGCAAGGTCTGGAGAGCGAAGCCCGCGCTTGCGCATCTCATCTTTACTCTCAGCCTTCATCTTGCCGCCGGGAGTAAATCCGTAACGTATTGCAGTCAACTCTGCCAGCAATTGATCGTCATTCGGGAGCTTGCACGACCTGTCCTCAAGCCAACCCTTTGTTTTGAACCAAAGTTCTGCGCGTAAGTTCATGTATGTATCGCCCATAGCTGGAGCCTCGCCAACATTAATGCCACGAACAGGAGCGCCAAGCTCGCGCAATCTGTCAACAACGCCGCCGCCAACGCCAATACTGTCAACAAGTATTTCTTTTGGCCGCATAGAAGGCGGCAAGCCTTCGTATTCGGCCATCACACGCCCAACAGTCTGCATCAAATCTAAGCCTTGCCATGACGTAATCTCAGTCACAACATTGCCGTACCGTTTACACAACGCAGTCTTATCCGCACCAAAGCGCGCAACATCCAAGCCCCAAATAGGCTTCTCATCAGGCGTAACCTCAATATCACGGCGAATAGCGCTCTCAACCAAATGAAACGGAATAATCGTGTCGTCATCCGCCATCGGAAACTCGCCAAGCACACGAATGCGAAACGCATTGCTATCCTCGCCATACCTTGCCCGCATCTCGTCAACAAACTCGTCAGACACAAGCGGGCTATCTACGCATGACCAGCGCCGTGTCCACCAGCTAGATGCCATGCGCGTCTGGCTTTCGAAAAACGTGCCAGATGAACGCGTCGGGTTGCTCAACAAAATCGTAGTCGCGGAGTGGCCGGACATAGAGCCAGCAGCAGCTTCAAACACCTTCTCAGGCACACCAGAAGCCTCGTCCACAACCAGCAACACATTCTCTGAGTGTACCCCAGCTAGCGCCTCTGGCGTCTCAGCACGGCTTGTTCTGGCCGAAATAAACGCCTCACTCGGAGCAGCCATTAGCTCAACCCTGTCTGACTTGACCGTAAGCAACACTTTAAGCTGATCCGGCAACTCATTAATCCAGCGCTTTAGCTCCGCAAACAACGCGTCAAACAGCTGACCAGACGTGGGGGCCGTGACCACAACCTTATTTGGAAAGCGCAGCAGAACAAACCAAAGCATAGCCCATGATGCAGTCGTAGACTTGCCCGTGCCGTGGCCAGACCTAACGCTCATCTTGCGCTCGCCATTCGCCAGCGCGTTGAGAAACTCAGCCTGATAGTCGTATGGCGTCGCGCCAAGCACCTCAGTCACAAATAACGCAGGGTCGTCGCGGTAACGCAGCACAAACTCCTCAAGCGGATTATCATTGCTCATTCGTGACATCCTCATAATCAACGTCAATTGCGTGGGCCTCACGCTGACGGTCTTCTGCATCAATCGCGGCAAGATCAGAATTAACTTTGCGCAGCGCGTCTAAGTGCATGTCGCTCACAGATATGGTCACGTTTGTCTGTGGCCTGCTGCCGTAACGCTCCTGATTGTACGAGCCAGCCATAAACTTGCGCCACTGCACCTTCTCGCGCGTGGCCGCAATCTCTGACGTGGTGCTAGCGCCGTCAAGCGCGTCAACCATGCCCAAGCCCTCCTCGACCAGCGCGTCTGCCGCCTCCTGCTTTGCCTTAACCAGCACAGAAGCATACTCAGGTATGGAGTTGATTGACGTGCTGAAATACTGGCGGCTGCACCCATAGTCTGCCGCAAGCTGCGTCATAGTCTTGCCCGATGCCACTTGGTCAAAAATGTACTCTGCGCCGCCTTGCTTCTTGATGTCGTCAAGTATGCGCCTGCGTAATGCCTTGCCTGCCATTTGCTTTACTCCAATTTTATATTTTTTTTACATTGTTTGAGGTGTGAATTGCAAGGGGTGGGGTGGGGTGGCACCCGTGTGTGTGGATTGTATAATAATAACACTACCCGGCAAATCGTTGACCGGGGGGGTAAATCATAAGCGCCACCTTATATAAGCAAGCACTTGCTTAACATGTTAAGCATTGTGCCACATTGTTGCCACATTGTTGCCCCAATCTTGACACAATGCCAGCCAATGCGATACGCGAGCGCGCTGGTGTGTCAGTGTCGCGCTCTGTGCTGTGGGTAGGTAAGTCAGTTTGTGACGTAACGTCACTATGCAAATGCTTGATATATGCCTTGAACATATGCGCGATATATCTGATACTGAATGCACAACACAAACATGGAGACAAACAAAATGGCTTATAACAAACTCAGCACATATAAAACGGCATGGACAGAAGACGCAAACGGCGTCGGCTCCGTTATATACACCAACACCGCAATCGTTTCGTGGGACAATGACACAATCACACTTCGTTCCGGCGGATGGGAGACAGTCACAACAAAGCGCAAGATGAACCAAGCAAGCCACCAGTTTTGCCTTGGCTTTGGCGTATATCAGCGGGACTACACTTGGTTTGTTGACATGCCAGATGGTGACACTGTTTTATTTACGGATGGAATGACATTTTCACGCAATGCAAAAAGTGAGGCAGCATGATGGACAAAGAGGATTGGACAATCGCCGCAATGTTCACTGTGGTCTTAACCGTCACTCTGATTGCGATTTACCTTAACCCATAAGACAAAATCGCCCGGCCATTGCGCCGGGCTTTTTTAATGCAAAGTCTCACCTTCCGGGCTTATCATGTCTTGCATCTCTAGTATGACCTCGGCAAGCCCTTGCATAACCCGCTCAACGGGTACGCCCGCAGACAATTGCTCCTCAACGTGGTCGATCAGCTCGCCCGTCACAATCTCTTGCTGATCCGTATCCTCGCAATTGAGCATCATGCGAAAATCAATCTGGAACGACATTGGCCCGGCTCCTGTAAAAAGACGCCCGGCACGTTTGGGAGCCGTGCCGAGCTAGTTTGCGAGCGATTGGGAGGAGAAAGTACCCGCAAAGCCCTTTTAGCCCTCAAACCGGGCTTAGATCAAGCCCTAGACCTATTCTGGCCTATCATCCTCGCCCGCGCCGCGCTCCTCATACGCTATCAGGAACATGAGGCAGCACGCGGCGTGCCATAGGTGCGAAACTTCTGTCTCATCATCCAGCCCATCAAACGCAAAATTCCGCGTTGCAGTCTTTCCACCCCACCAAGCCCAGAGGTGACGCATTAACGCGCCAAACACGCGACCCCAGCGCATTCCCTTTTCCCAATTGCGCGCAGCGTATTTATCTGCGCCAAAACCCAGAACCCGCGCCGTGCCGAATATAAACTCCGGCGCAATCAATTCGATTGGCTCTTTGCCCTGGTCATTTTTTCTTGCGTCGTTCATTCCCATCATTCTCCATCTCAAACTTGCGGCGCAATATTGCATCACGCTCACTTGCGTCCCACTTCGGCAATGTCGGATCAAACTTGCGCCGATTGGCGAAGCCTTCCAGCTCCCCTAAATCCCGGCAAGCGTCAAGCCTTGATCTAAACCCCTGCAACCGCTCGGCCACTATATGATAGCCTACAGGACGGACAATCGCCTCGCCCTTCTCAATCTTATGTCTGACCCACTTAGCCCAATCATACCCCATATATTAAACCTCACGTTTCTCGGGTGTATGAATGTATTATTAATGTGTCTTTCAGACACATTCATACATTCATACAAAATACGCCCATTGTATGAATTACTGTATTAATTTGTATTAATTGTACTAAACACACCACAAACCCCTTGTTTATATAGCCCCGCAATTAATACACATTTAATACACCCACCCAAAACCGCTCAAACCATATTTTCTGCCGCGTACAGGCAAAGCAAGGCCGCTTCGGCCCTTCCGTCGTCTTTCGCCCTGCCAAAATCGCCAGCGTTGTCTGGAAAGCGCTGCATTGCCAAACCGCGAGACACACCCTTGTCGCGGCTCAGGCCAAAGAATCCCTTCCACTTTGCTGGCGTCACAAACTGCACCGGCAGCTTGTTTGCAGCGCATCCCATTTGCAGCATCCCATAGCCCTCGCCAAATCGGAACATGCTCGACACGCCTTGCCCACGCATTGCGGCCACCTGCTCGATAACGGCAAGGCAACGCTCGCCGCTTTCGTTTTGTAGCACGTCCAGCAATGCCGGGCAGTTTATGACTGTTTTACCTTTTGTGTTTTTCACGGTTGGCATGTCATGCACCTCGAGCTTGCCTGTATCGGTCCAGTATAGCGCCACGGCCCCGGTGAAGCCCGGATCGCATCCGTAAATCAGCATCAATCGGCCCTCGGTTGCTCAACGTGCTGCACGACCGTTGCGGCTTTTTCCAGCGCTGCACTACGGCAGAACGCGCTGAACGATAGCCCGGACCTGCGCGCAGCCTCTGAGATTACCCGGTCATATTCTTCTGCAAAGTTAATTAGTCGCTTTTTGTCTGACATTTTATCCACCCTTTCCATTTGATTTGTTTATATATGTTTACAATATGGGGAGCCAGTGAAAAATATACTTGCGCATGTGTTTTTTCTATGTTTATACTGTAGGCACAACACAAACATGGAGTTTAACAAATGACAAACGATACCAAACCCACCGCAGAAGAGATTGCCTTTTGGGAAAACGTCAAGCAAAGTATGCTTGACCGCGCAGATATTGTTGCTGATTTCGATGTTGAGGAGACTGAGGCATTAAATGAGCTGTACTATGCAAGCTCGGCTATGTCTGATGACGTTCATCACCTGAAGCATTTTGCATATCGCGATGTAGTAAATCTTTGCCTCTATTCAGATATTTTGAGAAATGATTGGGGCTGGCATCATTCAGAGTGCAAAGAAAAGCGCGAAATATCTAGTGTGGCACTTATTTTATCTATGGCCCTGCGGGATGAGGCTAGAGATGCCGGGCGCTTATCTTTTGACGAAGCCCAGATGTTTCAGACATTATCAAGCTGCATTTTAACACTGAAGCGCACCAAGCCCAACAGATACCAAATGGAACGCTTTGCCGAGCATGGCATCACATGGGAGGGCGAAGTCGATGAGCATTAAAGTAGGATTGCCTGACGTGACGTTCAATGCTCTGTGCAAGATAACAGAGATTGACCGCGAGTTTATTGGCTCGCCGGATTATATGGGTGTTGCTCAGTTTTGGGACTGGCAACATCCGCAAAAAACGCGCTTGAGCCGTGCATCTGTTTCTGCCCGGCGCAAGATACATCACGCACTTGTGAAGGATGGGCTTGACTTGAATGGCGACACAGGCATTCACCGCTCAATTATTAGCATTGTGCTGGAAAAAGAGGAGCAAGGACTATGACTGATCGAGAGAAGCAAATTTCGGAAGCCACACATGATTTTTTGACGGCCTTGCCTGATAAAATGAAGGATATTCACTTCAGCTCTGTCATATGCACGATATTTGAGGCTTTTAGCTTGCCGCACGAAAGCCGCGTTGACATTTGCGAAGGCGTTTTAAACGTCATGCTTGAGCATGACTTGCGCCAAGACGAGCGCGCAGCTCAAGCCGCTGACGAGTTTCTTGCGCGATCCGCCGCGAAGGCTCGCAAGTGATTTGGTCTGAGCATTTGCCGACATTCTTGATACAAATGTTCGGCCCCGTTGTGCAGTTGCGGGACGCTCAGGCCAATGTCGCGCCGGAACCTTTCGGGGGTTGGGTTCCGGCGCATCCAAACGACGAGCCGCCATTTTAGATAGGACACGCCATGCTTGTACACCTGACGCCAAAAGAGGTTGCGCAATGCAATCAGGCCGCAGCAATGCGCTGGCAATTAGCCCGCGCTTCTGGCGTTGTTAATCAGCGCAGGGACAAGGGCAGGTCTGACGCTGATCTGGATTTGCTGGGAGTAAAGGCAGAGCTTGCCGTGTCGAAGGTGTTTGATCTCGACCACATCCACGCCGTTGGCGTAGATGATGGCCGAGACGTATGGCTTGATGATATTTCTGTTGACGTGAAGGCCACGTTCTACCCTACTGGGCGGCTGCTGTTTAAGAAGCGCGAAGCATTCAAGGCTGACTGCTCTATTCTGGTTTGCCAGCAAGCGCCTGACCGGATGCACGTTGTGGGATACATTCCCAAGACACATTTTATGGATCAGGCTTATGAGATTGACCTTGGCCACGGCAAGGGCTGGGCAATGGATCAGGAAAATCTGTTGCCGCTTGAGAAATTGTGGGGCATTGCCCGCAGCATAAAACTAAAGGAAAGCAAATGAACAAAATCATCATAACAAACGCGCACGCTCACGGCTTTGCATTTGCCTGCGATACAGAAACGCAAGGTCAGGTTTTTATCCCGGTTCACATTGCCGAGGGCTTTGACCTTGCGCCTGGCGATGAGATTGAGGCTGTGCTTGTGCCTAATTATCAAGACAAGTCGGACAAAGGCACGCCGTGGCAGGCTGTGAAGTTGCAGCGCGATAGCGTAAGTGAAGTTTGCGAAAAAGTCTCTCTGGATAAATCGCAAACATTAAATCAAGAAGCGCTTGACGCAGAAATGCTCAAATACATTCTTGCAGGCGGCTACCATACAACGGCAGAGCTTGCCGATTACTTTGAACTTGACCACAAGACCGCAGGCAACGCAGCTCAGCGCTTGTTTAATTCTGGCAAGATTGCCAAGGCAGACGTGTTTAATCGCGTGGGCCAGCAACGTCCGACGATTATATTATGGGCGGCATCGGCAAAGACATTTATTGAGGTTGTGTGATGGACCTGTCCGTTAAGGGGGTAACAACTTCGGGAAGTCATTACCCCCTTAACAAAAGCGCAACTGAAAACTTTTTTTGATCTTAGTTGCACTTTATGCTTGAGTATATATAATACATATGCGAACAATGAGGAAATGGAGGAAAGTATGACAATTATCAAATCAGAAGACATGTCGAACGAAGAGTATCACGCGCATCATGCGTTTGGCTCAACGGCAGTTAAGACCGCAGCAAACAAAAGCATTGCGCATCTGTTTGGCGCGGAGCGTAAGGAAAGCCCGGCCTTTGCATTGGGCAGCGCAGTACATGCTATGTTACTTGAGCCGGAGAAAGACTTGATTGTGCGTGGGCCTGAGACCCGGCGCGGCAAGGCTTGGTCTGAGCTGAAAGATGAGTGCGATGCTTCTGGCAAGATATTGCTCACTGAGGCGGATTACACTCTGGCAAACAATATGGCTGACGCCTGCCTGCAAAACCGCATGGCAAATCACTTGCTGACAAACCCTGACATGCTGGCCGAGGCTTCGTTCTTCGCCACTGACCCAGACATTGACATTGACCTAAAGACACGTCCAGATGGTCTCCTGCGCCAAGCTGGCATTGTACTGGACATCAAAACGACCCAAGACGCATCACCAAGGGGCTTTGATCGTTCTGTTCGTCAGTTCGGCTATGACTTGCAGGCTGCGTTTTATATGCACGTCCTAAAATTAAATGGCATTCGCGTTGAGAATTTTATTTTCATCTGCATTGAGAAAGACGCGCCGCACGTTACTGCGTGCCATGAGCTTTCTGAGATGTACCTGCGCCACGCCCACAACCGAATGATTGCCGCGCTGCACGACATCAAGCACGCAATCGAGACAGAGGAATACGGCACGAATTGGCCAGACTTAAACACCATTCACCTGCCAGCGTGGCTGGACAGTGAAGAGGCGTTTTAACTTATCCCAGTGCAGGGGTGCTGCACAACATTGAGAGGAGTTGCACAATGCAACACATGATTACAGAAGTCACCGCGCGTTACCCGCGTCTAAATTGCACTTACAAGTTCGATACATATGAGAACAAATCAGTGAAATGCGATGCGTTTGATGACGGTGCAGCATATGAGATGAGCTTTGTAATGTCCGACGAGAAGGCAAAAGAGCTTCATCGCATCTGCATGGAGGCATATTCTAACGCTGCGGCGCTGGACACAAAGCGCAAATGGCCAGAGAAGCCAGCAATGCTTCCATACAAGCGCAACGATGACGGTGAAGTCATCGGCAAGTGTAAGCTGAAAGGTGCTTACGGCGGTGACAAGACACAGCCACCCAAGCAAGTTGACGCTCAACGCAACAAACTGCCAGACGACTTCATGCTGACCAGCGGAAGCAAGGTCAACGTCGCAGTTGTTGTTGTGCCGTACAATACAGGCAGTCTGAATGGCGTGTCACTACGCTTGCGGGCTGTGCAGGTCTTGGACCTTGCAGAGATGCAAGGCTCTGATGATCCGTTTGATACTGTATCAGGCGGGTTTACGTCCAGCGTTACAGCAGCGCCAGCGGCAGCCGCGGATGATCCATTCGCAATGCCAGTCGCTACACCATCGCCAGCGGCACATGCTGGTCTGGACGATGAAATCCCGTTCTAAATAAAAGTATAGCCCGGCACAAAAGTGTCGGGCTATACAATAGATATGCTGACCACCCCCTGTTTGGAGTATGATTAAATGGTAGCCGACTTTAGCCGTGAAAGCAAGTTCCCAGCCGCTCTTTGGAGCGAGTTTGGTCACAGCATCATACGCAATCTTGAGCTAAAAAAGACTGCGCAGGGAGAGTATCACGGCCCATGCCCATCATGTGCTGGCACAGATAGGTTTTGGATCAAAGAGTTTCACGGCGAAGTTATGGTTAACTGCCGCAAGTGCAATGATTACAAATCAATTAAGGATAGACTGCGCGATATGTCATTGTGGCCACAGCCCGGACATACGCCCAAACTGGAGGTGGCAAGAGTTGACATTGATTGGCCAGAGCGTGACGCTATGAGCGACCACCCGTATCTTGAGAAGAAAAAGATTAAGCTGCATAATGCCAAGGTTGACGGCGATACGCTGACAATCCCAATCATTGACGTGCGCGGCAAGCGCGTCGGCGCTCAGTTCATTGACGCCGACG
>Ga0257126_1003311_pt1 | contig 10211 bp, 9 predicted proteins | sample SI060_120mmetaG_FD_190151 | JGI IMG/M metagenome (GOLD analysis project Ga0257126, IMG submission 190151) | Marine microbial communities from Saanich Inlet, British Columbia, Canada - SI060_120m | ecosystem: Environmental > Aquatic > Marine > Inlet | place: Canada: British Columbia | collected... | reverse complement strand
CTACGTAATTGTTGATTAAGCGTATCAAAATAGCTCTCGAAGATTTCTAATTGTACTTGCGTTGCAACTTTATTGAATTCATCCGGAGATAAGTTACCTCTCTGCTCTTTATTCAGAATAAGTAACACTGTTTTATAAACTATATCTACATTTACTGCCATTTTTTTGTTTTATTATAAATATTAACCGGCTCCAGTGATGAAGCCGGCTAAAATTAATTCACCATCTATAATATAATCACATAGTTTTTTTAAAAACTACTAATTAAACTTTTTTTCTATAGATCTAAACACTTCGCCACCTTCGTCGGTCTTGAAGTAAGCTGCCATTGCAGAGTAAGGATTCTCGTCAAAAGGCACACTCATAAGCTTTCTACCATTAGATGCCCAAGAAAATGTTCTTTGATCTTGTGACAAAGCTAATATACCCGCTTCGGTTGCTTTGATTGCTGTGTTACGTAATCCAACGTTTTCATCTTGTGCTAATTCTAAGAACAACTCAGGGTTTGCATTTGCAAACAACCTTAGATCTCTTTTAATTTCCTTAGATGATAACTGGTTTACCGCGCTACCCATCTCTACTCTAAGTATTGCCTCAGCATCGTCAATATCCATTTCTCTCGCAAATACCGCTGCATCTGTTTGTAAATCGAGCATTTCTAAATCATCGTATGCTTCTTCTACTGGATCAAACTCTTCGTATATTCTACCTTTTAAAGGGTGATACAAAGACAACAACTTTTGTAAGTTTTGTTTCTCTTTAGGTACTCTTAAGTCCCCATCCCTAAACATAATATGCCCCATCGTAGCTTCTCCATCTTGGTCTTCTTTAAACGGAGAATCGTGGTTGGTTGCATATCTAATTTCTTTTTGCTTGCCATTTATAGGATCAAAATAAAGTAAGGCGTGCTTTCGCGTGTGCTTACCTGGTATTGTTAAAGTTAAAGGAGTATGTCTACCTGTTAAGTAATATATCCTATCTTTAATTTCCCATTCTGGTTTAGCTGGTTCCAATTCTTCTTTAACTGGTATAACCTTTTCTTCTACTATTTCGGTTGGTACAAATACTTGTTCAACAACCTCTACTTCTTTTGCGGCTTTTTTAGCCACTGGTTTTTTATTTGCCATAATATAATATAATTTAATAGTTTAAAAGTAATAATTACCCCCGTTGATATAACGAGGGTAACAATTACATAATTTGAATCCTTAGATTCCTCTGAATAGTACAAAGTTGTTAGCTGCTTGAGTAATCAAACATCTTTCAGATAGGAAGTTTACTTCCATTGCATCAAGAGTTGAGTTACTTGCTCCACCAACAGATCCTGTTAACCAAGACTTCATTCTACGGTCATCAGTTTGAGAAGCTCTATATCGTACGTGCAAAAATGGACGTCTGATATTTGTTCCTAATATTTGATCGTAAACAGTTGAAGTTCCAGCTGGTACTAATACACCTTCAATTGAGTTAACTCCATTGATTGCTCCACGAGTAGATGCATCATTTAAGTATTTCCAATCTGTTTTGTAAAAGTCGTAAGATCCTCTACGGAATCCGCTAAATCCTAAGTTTAAAGCCATTTCGCCAGAATTTTCAAACAAACCGTAAGCAACTCCGCCTAAAGCTCCTGAAGAAATGCTCGCTAGCATGTCATCAAAGTCTAAAGAGGTTTGACGTTGTAAAAACAACATGTTCTCTTCGATAGCTCCTTGAGTATCTAGGTTTTTAAGGATAGCGTCAAATTCAGTTAATCCGTTAGCCGCTGTAAATCCAGTCTCTACATTTCCTCTAGCTTGGATAGCAGCGAATAAACCTTGCGTTCCTGGCTGAGTTAATGGGTTTAAAGCAGACGCATTTAGTTCACCTTCTACCATTGACATTTCTAAGTAGTCTTCAAAACGTAAACGTGTTTCAGATTCAGCTTTCAAATACCAAAGGTATCCGTCAGTTCCATCTTCAGTCGCTACATTCACCCATCCGATCTGCGCAGCATCTGATCCAGATACAACATACTGATCTCTAATAATGATTGGTGAGTTTGAAAATTGTGTTAGTACAGGATCAATACTGTTTCTTACAGCAGAGTTACCCGCTCCAACAGCAGCGATAGTTGTTCCTTTAGAATAGTCAGATCCGTAAACGAATACTTTTAATCCCCCCGCGGCAAAGCCTTGAGCAGTTAAAGTAGTACCCGCGAAAGGTTGAATAGTAATTGTTGCACCTGCACCTGCACCTAGTACAGACGCTGTAACAATACCTTTAGCTTCTAATCCAGTAGCTGGATCTAAAACAACAACCGTGTCATTTACAGAAATTACATTCTGTACTCCCGCTACAGCTCCTGGGTTCAATGTAATAACAGATAATGTACCTGCTCCATTGGCCTGAGATGCTCCTGCGTAAGAAATGTGTAAACGGTTTTGTTCAGACCAAATAACTTGATCAGACGACATTGGCATTTCAGCGCCAACCATTTGTAAAAATCCAGATAACGTTCTGTTTCCATAACGCTCTACTTCTGCTTCGTAGATTTCTGGTAAATATTGCTGTGCAAAGTCAGCAAAGTTTCCTGGTACAGCTCCTGCCCCACCATTGTTGTTCCATTGTAAATAATTTGTCGCAAGTAATTGCGGCACTTGTGATGGGATTAAACTCCCAAACTGTGGTAATAAACTCATAGTTATTAGTTGTTAAACTTTTTAATTTTTAATTTTGATGAGTCCGCTCCAGAAACTGATTTCACTTTGTATGCCCCAAACTTGGCTCCTTCCATTGGCGCAGCTTTTCTTGCACCTGTTGATGGGTTATTAGATTTGTTTACAACATCTCTAATAGCATCGGCTTTTCCTTGTTCGTAAAAGTGATTTGCCATTTTATCGGCATTTGCACCCGCATACAATGCTTTGTGATACCCTGCGGTATCCTCAATCGTACCATCTTTTCCAAGGAACTTTCCTATAAAATTGCTGATGTCTGATTGTTTTTCTGCTACCTGTGATGGGTTTTGCACGCCATATCTAAATTTTTTCTCGCCTAATGTGAAATCGAAACCTTCGAAATTTTCATTAAGTAGTTCATTAGTGTTGGCCTTAAACTTATCGTGGTTAGCGGCGTTTCTTTCCTGGTCCTCTTTATATCGATTAAAAAAGTCCGATGCTTTTTGTTGATCCGGAGATAAGCTAGGTGAGTTCAACTTGACCTCATCGTAATACTTATTTTTAGTATCATCTAAAAACTTACGGGCTTTTGCAACCTCTTCTTTATATGCGAGTTTTTTTCTACGGATATCTCGCTCCTCATCTAATTCTTCATCAAACGCAAAGTTGTCATCGATCATAAAATCAATTTCGTCTGCGCTTAAGTGGGATTTAGTAGTTTTATAATATTCTTTTACTAATACATCGCGGTCTACATCGTCGTAATTAGTATTTAATCTCAAGTAATCTTGCATTGTGCCGCCTGTTTCCCTCATAAAATCCACTAATTTAGTAATGTTTTCAGGCAATTCAGGCTGTGCTACAGCTGGTTTTACTTCTTCTTTTGGTTTACTTTCTTCGGTAACTTCTTTGATGACCTGCTCGGATACTTCTCCGACCATTGTCGGGCTATCCCCGGCTGATTCATCCACATCCACTTTTTCTGTGCTTGGCTTTTGAACGGCATCTATTCCTTCTTTAGGTATTACTACTCTAGTTACATTACTTGGAACATCTACTAAAGGCTCTTTGTTCCTAGCAGCTATTTGTTCTTCCGTAAGTTTTGGTTTTGTTTGGATCTTAAAAGACCCCTCTGTTTTTTCATTCATGATATGATATTATATAATTAAAAATACTTGTTTATTGGGGCATGAATTGGGACACGTCCATGCCTCCCATAGCTCCCGCATCACCAGCCTCAAAATCTTTAGGCATTCCTTTATTTTGCCTTTGCTCTATCATTTGACTTTGTTGAGTGCCTTCTTTTTCTATTCTTTTAGCTTTTGCTGCATCAGCGTTATCCTCTTTTGCTTTACTTGCTTGTAAAGCGGCTTGAGCTAATTTTAAATCATATTGAAATTTAGTTGCCATTATTTCTTTGCTGATTTGAGCCTCTGCTTGCATTCTCTGCATTTCAAAGTTAGATTTTGCTTGCTCTATTGCTACCTTTTCCGCTGTTAAAGCCTGCTGCTTTTGCACCTCAGCCATTGCGGCTTTTTCAGAAGCTTCTGCATTTGCTTGTGCTTGTGCTTGAATATTTTGTTGAACCAGCGCCTGTTCTCTTTCCTGCTTCTTTTTTCTTTTAACCTTTAGCATTTGATTAGCTAGCTTAAGGTTTTTTATTGACTTAAGATCAATCGCATCTTCAATATCAATTTCTTTTGTTTGCAAAGATATTTGTATTGCTTGTTGTAATTCAGCTTTTTCTTCTTCGTCTGGTTCCATTTCTAAAAATATGCCAAAGTCGTGCAGATTAAGGGTTTCAATCTCTTTTAAAGTCTCCACATTAAAAGTAGACACGCTGTTCATTAAAGAATTTTTAGTAAGAGGAAAGCTTAGCACGTCGGCTATTTTAAGCGATATGTTTTCACAAGTGCTCAGTGTTAATTGTATACTAGCATCTTGTATATGCTTTGTGGCAGTGTTGGAAGCGTTGGCTGCCATTTTTTGCAAGCCGACTAAAGAATTAGGGTCTGGCGTAGCTCCATCTCTTGCCTCGTTTAATCCAGTTACATCTCTAATCATTTGCATATTGTAATTATATGCTGTTATTAAGGATTGTATTTTACCTATACCTGAAGAACTTGATAGCTCCTGAATGGGTACCTTTCCTCTGTTCATGTCGCCATCTTGCGTCATAGATCTACCTACAACGGAACCCGTCTGAAAGTACATGTTTAGTGCCTCAGCTGGATTATAATTTGTGCCGTTACCTAAATCAACTTCTGCCAGCCCATCAATGTCTAAAAATATTCCGTCAGGAACCATTCTAGACAGAACCTGTTGCATTTTTAAATGTGTTAATTGTATTACGTCGGCAAAGCCAATACACTTGCTTATAATGGATTGTATAACTCCTTTATACATTCTAGGCGCAGCTATTGAGTAACTCATCTCTACTCTAGTTGTATCTGCAAGGGGGCGAGTCATGTTTTCGGCTAACTCCCATTGCAACATCACATCCGTGCCAATTATTTTTGCTCCGCGATATAATACTTCAATTGATCTAGCAACTCTTTCAAAGTTGTCATTTGGAGGCGGATCAAATTCACTGGTTTTTTCAATAGCTTTTTCTAATCCGCTATCTGTTTTTTTAATTTTAAATACCTGGTCGGTATAAGTTTTGTACTCAAAATACAATACCTGAACAGTATTGTAGTCATAGTTTTCAAAACCTCGTATCATTCTACGGTTGCCAGGTGATTTTTGGATTTTTTCTAGTTCCTCATTGGATATATAAGGAAATTCTTTTTTAAGCTCTGGTATAGTTATGGACTTAACTTCTCCGAAATAATAGATGTCTTCAAAATTAGGGTCTTCAGTGTAAGACCATACACAATAAGCAGGATCAACGTAATCAACAACTATGCCTTCAGCGGGGTTAAACGAAGTTTTTGTTATTCCTATGCCAATATTAACTAAATCTTGATTTACGCGCGCTCTGGTTAAATGGTATTCGTTTGTAGCTAACACTGTATTTATTGCTTCTTCTTCAGCAATTTCTACAGCGGGCTTATACTTAAGCTGCATGTGTAAATCCCTTTCTTCTAGCGACTCAGGAAGAGCGCTATCAGGTATGCCGGATCGGCTTAGATCCATAGGTATAACCTCGCTGGCTTTAGCTCGTGATTCTATTGTTAGCATATCAAATAGAATATTATTAGCATAATCAGTTCTTTTCTTTAAAGACTGAGGATCCTGAGAATATGCGGATAAATCATATTCCTTTTGCGTAATACCGTTTGCTACAATATTAGAAAACTTTGAAAGTATAGGTACCGGTTTCCAGTCTAAATTCAAGTAAGACAAATCACCGTTAATAGCTAATTCATCTTTATACTTTTGCACGCTTTGCTCACCTCTTGCATATAACCTAAGGTTATGAAAGTTATTCCAATTAGCTGCGTACCTATTCGAACCCGCTCCTCCATAATTAAACCACTCTTGCTCAATAGCACGAGAAACCTGCAATCCGTACGCTAGCGTGGCTTTTTCTTCCTCGCTAACTACCTGATCAGGAAATGGACTATTAGTGTTTGTACTTACATTCATCTATTGTATTATTTTTGAAGTGGCTCCGTTATTGTCGTATTTCTTAAACCCTAAAGAGTATTTCTTTGTTACTATGGCCCCCTTGGGACTATATCTGTGCTTGTTGCATGCCATCAAAGCTAAACCTGAGCTTATAGATGCATCGTACTTTGTTCTGTTGTTTATATCAAACTTGGCCCAGTCTTCTAATGTTCTTTGTAAATAAACATCACCGTGCCCTTCTTTTGTTTGACCAACAAAGTCTTCTATATAAGTTTCAATTGCTGAAGCGTGTGCCTGCTTAATATCTTCACTTGAGTTAGGTATACCCCCTACTTCTCGTTCTGACACAGATAACTTATTGTAAGATCTATCTGGTCTATTAATACTGAAACCTCTGTATCCTCGACGCTTTAAGTAGTAAAGCAATCTAGGCTTGTTATTTTCGCATAATATCGGCATTCCGTAAAACACCATAGCCATAAGCACATCTTCAAAAAACATTTCAGCGGTTGATGGCCTAGCTATGTATTCTAAAAAGAAATGGTTAGGAGGCACGTCCTCCATTGAAAACTTAGTTAATCCGTGAAGTGCTCCGTTAGAGCCACCACCACCCACAACACCACTAATGTCGTAACTGTCACAGCCAAAAGCTCCCATGTGCTCGTTTCCTGGATATTTAATGCCATTCTTTATTATTATGTTATTTTGTTGTTCTTGATTAGGAACCCAAGTAATGTAAAACCTACCGTCTTTGTTCGGATAGAACATTACTTTTGTATCTTTAATACCGTGTTCCCATTGAAAGTTTCCTTTCGTAACCATTGTATTGTTTTTCAACTCATCGTTGTAGTCTATCTGTTGATAGATTTTAGTCAAATTAAATAATGACTGCTTAGACTCATCTCTAAAAGCGTGTTGCTCTGTTCTTGGAAATTGACGATAGTATTCGTTCAACGCATCCGGATCGTTTTTTAATCCTTCAACTTCATTTTCCCAATGATCAATGACGCCCTCATCAATAATGTCACCTTGAGGACCAAGAATATCTTTCTTAGGTACGTCAAAAACCGGCCAACCGTGTTCATCAATGAATCCTTCATAGTTCCACTCCATCGGTATAAAAAGCTTATATAATCCACTTTTTGTTTGCCCATTCTTATTTCTTTTTGTAACGTCTGAATCGTTATATAATTTTTTAAAGTTTTTACCTCCTTTGTCTAATGCATTTGAGGTTGAGCCCATCATACACTTCCCGATAATACGACTACCTAATCTTAAACAAGTTTTTGTAACCCGCCAGTTGTTAAGTATGTTAGTAGGCCTTTCCCACTTACCGCTTTCATCGTGTACTAATAGCTTTAGTTTTTCTCCATCGTAAGAGTTGTCCCCGGTGTTTTTCCAGTCGATCGTTGTGTCGAGACCTGTAATTTCCTGGAGTTTCTCGTTTGAATCGAGTTTCCTCCTTGTAAGCTTTGAGGCCGGTACTCTATACGCGAGCTCTGTTTTCGGTCGGTCCATTCCGTCCTGTATTGGTTTAAAGAAGAATGGATAGTTAACCGATATCGGGACAACTTTGTCTGTAAACATCTTCTTTGCATCGGGTCCAGACTTGGACAATATGCCAAATCTAGCATCCGTAGATATTGTGCCTTGGTTAACGGTCTCTCCTGAGGCCATGAAAGAAAAACCCGATCTTCTGTTCTTAAGGTAACACATGCCATAGCTTCGTCTGTCTGCTTTGCAAGCTTCCCAAAAAAGATAGAACAATCTGTTTGATTCTCGAAAGTCTGGGTGCCCAACGTCAATCTTGGACCACTGCAGGTACATGTAATGAGTACCAGTAATATAAGTAGGCTTGTCTTGGTTAATAAACCAATAACCCTCTTCACGCCTGTTAAACTCTGTGTCAATATATCCATACCACTTTTCTTTAAATGCAGTTGGGTACTTTTCCCAATCCGCTTCACTTTTAATTTTACTTAATTCTTTTGGGTATTCTTTTGGTGCCCACTTATTAATTCCTTTACTAAGTTTATCCTCTAGCAAAGGTAATGCGATATGTAAATCACCAATAACATATATATCTCCTATCTTGCCTGTTCTACTTATCACAACAAGATCGTATTCTTTGTCGTAACCATACTCCCATTTAGCGTAGCGATTCTTTTTCTTGATTGCTTGCGGCTTAACGTAGTCTTTGGCTATCCGGTATAATTCCTGTTGATATGCCATTATTTAGATTTAGATCTCGATTCCGCAAACCCTTTAAAAGCGGGTTTAGTTGAAGCGCTTGACGATTCGTTTATCATGCTTTCCTCCTCTTGAATTCTTGTAAGAATTTCAAAGGCATCAAATATACATAACTTTTTAGTAGCGGCAGCATTTTTAAGTCTGTCAGCTGAAATATCCTCTTCTGAGTCAACGATCTTTTCTTTTGCTACCTTTACTAATTCTTCAATCGCTAGTCGCCCAGCGGCTATTATATTCTTCTTCGTTTCTATCGAGTCCATACTTTATAACAATATCATTTGATTTCATACAATACATAATCTGATTGTCTACAACAAATTCCCATTCGCTATTTGGTGTGAACCCAACTATGTCTCCTGGATTGATTCCAGACTCCTCTAAGGAGCTATTACCTATTTTAAGTATACCAATAAGATCAGCTACTTTATCTGTGCTTAAAAGGTCTTTATTCTTAACAGGTGCAACAAAGCATCTATCTCCGAATGATTTCCAAGTATTCTTTCTTTTGTATAAATATACTTGATCAACCGCACAAAAAAATAAGTCGTCTTTTAAGAAAGACCTACTGTTCTTTTTGATTCCTTTCATGTCGTAAAATACTCTGAATACATTGTGGTGTACCATAATCAAATCACCTTTCCTTACAGGGGTCGCGAATGCGACGGGTGTTTCAATTACCTCAGCGATATTATTAACATGCTTAAAGCTTTCTATAGAGCTGTTTGTTATAAGGGTATGCTCTCCAACCTTTACCTCGTTATCATACCTTTTGCCTACCGGCTTTATGATAAAGTCGTATACACTCCGCATTAATATTCTAAGTCATATTCAACGGATATTGCCATGTTAGAGTTAAATTTCTTCCATGGCATTATCTCGTCTACTTTTTTTATAAATATATTATAAGAATTATCAGACTTTTCGAATAGTATGTGAGAAATCTCGTGACCGCCGTAAACTGTCTGTTTAACAGAGTAATGCATTGCTTCGTTTTTATAGTCAGCCCCGATACTAATCTTTCTTATAATACTATCCATAATATTACTTTACAACAGCTTCCGGTACAATCTCTTCAAAAGTTCCATCTACAAGGTTAATATTAACTGGCCCGTACTTGGCTTCAATATCTTTTTTAGTTTCGTCCATTTCTTTTTCAAGAAGGTTAACGTGATAGATAGCTTTTGCTTTTTGAACCTCTAGTACTCCAATGTTTGCTAAATAAGATTGCAATTCTCCTTGTACTTTTTTAACGTTTGCTAATTCTTCTGCTGTAATAGCGTTTACTTTTGATTTCATTTTTTTTACTTTACTCATTTGATTTAATTTAATTGTTAATTGTTAATTTCTTTTCCTTGCAGCAATCTTAGCTGCTTTTTCTTTATTTTTTTTGTCTATAGCCGCTCTTCTTGTTGCTATTGTGCTTGCTCTATTTTTTGCTACAGCCTCTTTTTTTGTTGCTTTTGCTGTGTCTAGATTTTTCTTTTTAGCTATTCTTTTCGCTTTCTCTGCGGCTTGATTTGCTGGTCTATTTTTGTTAGAAACACGAGTTCTGCCCCCAATCATAGTTGAAGCTTCTGCATCATAAACATCCCTAAAGCTATCTACTGTTGACAAATTGTTAGCGATGAGATTTTTACCTCTTTCCAACGCGCCTGCCAGCCCCTTAGCATTTCCTTTCCAGTTTTTTGTTATGTTTTCAGGGCTGTATTTTTCCTTTAGTTCATCGTTGTT
>Ga0257126_1003306_pt1 | contig 10219 bp, 15 predicted proteins | sample SI060_120mmetaG_FD_190151 | JGI IMG/M metagenome (GOLD analysis project Ga0257126, IMG submission 190151) | Marine microbial communities from Saanich Inlet, British Columbia, Canada - SI060_120m | ecosystem: Environmental > Aquatic > Marine > Inlet | place: Canada: British Columbia | collected... | reverse complement strand
AAATGAAGAAATATAACATTCAAAACTACATCAGATACAAAGAAGATGTAAAGAAATCTATTAACGATTTAGAAGGTTTATTTTACGATGAGTACACTAGAGATGAACTAGTTGTTAAATTTATGCCGTTAGTTGAGTCTATGGCAAGAAAGTTTTCAACAGCAAGTCACGCGTCGGGTGTGTTAAGTATCTTAGATCTATTACAGATTGGCAACGAAGCTCTAGTAAGAGCTGTAGATAAACTTAATTGGGAAATATTAAACGAAAAAGAAGACGTTGAAAAATCTTTAAAATCTTTTTTTAGTAAAAGAATTAAAGGCGCAATACGCAGAAGAGTAGACAGACATAGAGGTAATATAAGAATACCAGAGCACAAACTTAACGAGATGAGATCAACTAAAGACAAGGCTATGGTTCAAATGTTTTTTAATTCTATTTTCTTAAGCATTGACAAGCCAATGAAAAACGAAGAAGAAAGTATGTATCATCAAATTGCTGACAACTCTGAAGCATATAACATACAGTTATTAAATTTATACCTGAAAGGATTAATGCAAAAATACTTAAAAAATCAAGAGTATGAGGTGTTAAGACTTTCGTATGGATTAGACTGTGAAAAGCATTCTGCTAAAGAAATTGCAAGTATATTAAATATACCTGGAGTTAGCAATTATGTGCGTGTTTCAGAGATAAAAAGACAAGCTGTAGACAGGCTTATAAACAGCGTAGATCACTCACAAGTGCTTGACTACCTGTAAGTTAACAATGTAAAACTATATATTTATATGTGATTATATAGATATACCAAATACCAAATATTATGACTTTAAACGATAAGTTAATTACAATTCAAACAAACTTTAAATCTAAAAAATCTAGATTTAATTCTTTCGGCAAATACAACTTCAGATCAGCCGAAGACATTCTCGAAGCTACAAAACCCTTTTTAAAGGAGCTAGGCGTCTCAGTTACGATAAACGAAGAGCTAATATCCCCAAGTGATAAGCCGGTTATAAGAACCACGGCATTACTAAGCGATGGGGAAAGCTCAATTATTGCGCAAGCAATCGTAGGTGTAGACTTAAACCAAAAAGGTATGCAAGTACCTCAACAATATGGTAGTGCATCGAGTTATGGCAAAAAGTATGCACTAGGTAATCTATTTCTAATAGATGACACAGCGGATGCAGATGCAACTAATGATCATGGCAAGAAGAAATTCGAACCTAAGAAGCCAACTTTAACGTCTAAAAAAGATCCAGCTTATGAAAAAGCGGTTCAATATGTAACAGCAGGCGGTAAATTGTCAGCCATAAAGGCTAAATATGCTCTATCTCAAGAAATAGAAGGAGCATTAAACACACTATAATATGAACAAAGAAGAAGTAATTAAAAAGTTACGAGAAGATGAACATTACTATGGTTCTTTTGGAAAAAAGTACTTAAGTAATTCTGACGTCGGAACTTTACTTACAAATCCTTTGGGCCTTGGTAAGGCTTTAGAGCCAAGACCAGCATTTCTAGTAGGTGGATATTTCCACACTGCTATTCTAGAACCTGATAAACTTAAAAAGTTTAAGATAATAGAAGCAACTACTAGAAATACAAAGGCATACAAAGAGATATCTGGTGGAGAACTGTGCTTATTACAGCATGAGGTTGATCAAATAGAAAAGCTAACAGATAAAATGTTAGAGAATAAAATTTGTCACGATCTTATTAGAGGTAAGAATGTAGAGTACGAATTACCAGGTATTACAGAGCTTGAAGGCCACAGTTGGAAAGGTAAAGCAGATATAGTAAACCATGATGAAAAGCTGATAATAGATTTAAAAACTACAGCAGATCTTCAATCGTTTAAATGGTCTGCTTCTAAGTACAACTACGATAGTCAAGCTTATATTTATAGTAAACTATTTGGCTATGAAATGTTATTTATCGCTATTGATAAAAACACAGGTCAAATAGGATTATTTGATTGCTCACCACAATTTTACAAAAACGGTAAGGACAAAGTCGAAAGAGCAGTCGCTGCTTATGAATTATTTTATAAGTCAGAAGGCTTTGATCCTACTCAATATTTCATTAATAAAACCCTATAAACCATGGCTAGACCAAAAATGAAGACCTGTAGTATATCAGGCAAGCAATTTAAAGCTAACAATACAAACTTTTACACTAACAACAACTCTAGAGATAATTTACACCCTTATCACAAGGATTTTGATAACTTTAGAAGACAAACAAATAGTAGTGTAAAACAAATTAGAAATTTAGTAACCTTAATAAATAATTAAATATGGCTAGTATAATTAAAGCAAGTATAAATCTTAATCTTGTTGACAAAACAAAGATTATTGAAGGTAAAAAAGGTAAGTACCTACCTATAACGATAACTATAAACGATGAGCCTGACCAGTTTGGTAATCAAGGGCCTATTGTTATAGCTCAGTCTAAAGAAGAACGAGAGGCTAAAGTGGCAAAGACTTACTTAGGTAATGTTTCTGTAGTGTGGACTAACGGTGAGAATGTAGCTGCGGCTCCAAGAGATGATCAGGATCGAAAAGCTCCTGCGTTTGTAGCCGAAGTTGGAGATGATCTACCGTTTTAATGTATAGGAATAATGGAGAGCTAGCGTGTCAGATGTGTCACGCTGGCATGACGCAAGAAGAAATAGATTTTTGCGACATATGTCCCGACTGTAGAGATGGAGATTAACAATTAAATTAAATTAAATGCAGACAACAGAGATCAATGGATTTTTGATTGACGAATTCAATCAACATAAGCTTGACGAGGGAAAAAAGCAGGGTATATGCCCTGTTTGTTCTCACGACAGGAAACCCAAGAATCAAAAAGCAAAATGTGCTTCTTATGATTGGGAACGTGGTCTCGGTACTTGTCACAATTGTAACACGTCATTTCAGTTACATACTTATCAACGTAAAGGTTCTAGTATAAAAGAATACATTAAACCTATACAACCAAACCCAGAGTATCCAGACAAGGATTTTGGTATAGGTGATAAGATATTGAAATGGTTTGAAACTCGTGGTATATCTCAGTCGACTCTTTCTGATCTAAGGATTGGAGAGGGTCCTGAATATATGCCTCAGACCGGTAAAACCGAGAACGTTATAAAGTTTAATTATTTCATGGGCGATCAACTTATCAATGTTAAGTATCGTGATGGAAGAAAGAACTTTAAATTATATAAGGGTGCTGAAAAAGTATTCTACAATATAAACAGTGTAGTAGGTTATGATTATTGTATTATAACTGAAGGAGAAATGGATGTGATGGCTTTGCACGAAGCTGGTATACCTAACGCTATATCAGTTCCAAACGGAGCTACACTTAATAATAACAATTTAGATTACTTAGACAATTGCATAGATTATTTAGAGGACAAAGAGAAGGTTATTTTAGCCGTAGATTCAGACGAAGCAGGTCAAGCATTACAAGCTGAGCTTATACGAAGACTAGGATCAGAGGTATGTTATATAGCCACGTTTGATGACTGCAAAGACGCAAACGAATATCTACAAAAACATGGAAGAGAAAAACTATCACAGCGTATTACAGGAGCAAAGCCTGTACCAATGGAGAATGTTACGACATTCAGGGATATTGAAGATGAAGTTACCGACTTTGTTCGTAATGGTTTTAAGCCAGGCTTTCAAGTTGGCCTTCAGAATTTTGATGACATATTTTCTACTTATACCGGTCAATTTATTACTGTCACTGGGATTCCTTCTTCCGGTAAGAGTGATTTTGTCGACCAAATGGTTGTTGGTTATAATGCGAACTATGGCTGGAAAACAGCGTTTGCTTCGCCAGAAAATCAACCAACGTATCTTCACGCACATAAGTTAATGCGTAAGACTTGGCAAGGTATGCCAACGACTCAAGATATAAACACCGAAAAGTGGAATCAAGTAGCAGATCATTGTAATACTAATTATTTCCATATTGACATGGAAAGATACACATTAGACTCAGTACTTAAGAAAGGAGCTGAGCTAGTTAAACGTAAAGGTATTAAATGTTTAGTTATTGATCCTTTTAATAAGGTTAGAGACGTTGGAGGTTCTGATGATGTCAATAGATATACAATGGAATATCTAATGAAGATAGAGATCTTTGCTAAGAAATTTGATGTATTAGTATTTATTGTTGCTCACCCAACTAAGATGTATAAAAACAATGATGGCAAGATTGAAGAGCCTACAATGTACAACATAAAAGGTGGCGGTGAATGGTATGATGCTAGTTATCATGGTATACTTGTTCACAGAGACTATGAAGCTAAGACAGTTAAAGCTAAAGTTTTAAAAGTTAAGTTTCAAAATCTAGGTGAAAACGGTGCTGAAGCTAATTTTAAATGGGAACCAAAGTCAGGTTGCTTTATTCCTCACGAACAGATGAATATTGGCGATGATAAAATGCCTTGGGAATAATGGGTAAGAAAGCTAAGATAGATATGGGTAATCCAGGTTACGAAGTAGAAGACTGGAATGCCTACCATTGGTGTATAGAAAACAATATACATATTGCACCGTACGCTAAGTCGTATATAAAATGGTATGTTGACATAACTAATAATGGCAAGACGTATCGAGACCCTGAAGCATATGGTAAAACAGATATATGGATAAAGATATTTGAATACTGTAAATACTATTATAACAAAAGAAATAAAAACAATGACAAAAAGATATAATAATGCAAATGAAGCTTACGAAGCTGTGCTCGATGAGATACTACAACAAGGTATAGACTTTGGTGATACTAAAGCTATATTTAATTGTGGGTTTTATATAGACAATCCTTCTGATAAGCTTATAACAAACCAAGAACGAAACTGGAGCCAAAATTACGCATCAGCAGAATGGTATTGGTATTTATCTGGTGATCCTAGTGTTGATAAGCTATCTGAGCTATATGGTAGAGTACCACCTATATGGGATCGTATGGCAGACAATAGAGGAGAAGTTAATTCAAACTACGGTTATCAATGGAAAAGAAACAATCAATTAAGTTACGTAGTTAATAAATTAAGAGACAACCCAGACACTAGACAAGCTGCTATAAGTATATATGATGCAAAAGAACATTATAAATATGGTAAAGATACGCCTTGTACATATGCTGTGCAGTTTAGTATTATAAACAACAAGCTTTGTATGTCCGTCTATATGCGTTCTAATGACGTCTGGTATGGTTTCTGTAATGATCAGTATCAATTTGCATCGTTGCAAGAGATGGTTGCAGATATGCTGTCTATTGAAACAGGTTGGTATTACCACCATGCACATAACATGCACTTGTATAATAACAAACTTTAAAATGATGTATTATTTATACCACATACCAGGTAAAAAGATAGGGGTAACATGTGATCTTAAAGACAGGGTTACGCGGCAACAAGGTTACACCGCAGATGAATACGAAGTTCTACTTACTAGTGATGATATAGATTATATATCTCACAAGGAAATAGAACTTCAACAGTCTTATGGCTATAAAAAAGATAGAAAATTATATAAAAATTTATTTAATAATATGAAGATAAACGCAACAGAACAAACCTCAACATTCCCTGTGCCAATAACTAAGGTTAAAGGTAGACTAAGTGATAACATAGGTTTAACTTGGCAAGTACCGGACTTCGGCCAGTTTGAAATAACCAAACAAAATATTCCGTGGATAATGATGAATGTAAGACCTTCAATGTATAATGAAAATAGGTGTTACATTTATAACAAAGCTTTCTTTGAAAATAAAATTAAACCAGATGAACTAGTCAGCGTTAGTACTACTCAAGCTACAGTAAACAATAAGTTTGATTTAATACGTCAATGGGCTAAAGATAGAGGTATATACGATAAAGGTAATTCACACACGCAGTATGTTAAGTTAATTGAGGAAGCTGGTGAGCTTGCAAAAGCCTTACTAAAGAAAGATAAACCTGAGATCGTCGATGCTATTGGTGATATGGTTGTAGTGTTAACTAACTTAGCTCATCAGGAAGGATTTGCTATTGAGTCTTGTATTGACAGTGCCTATGATGTTATAAACAAAAGAACAGGTAAAATGATTAATGGAACATTCGTGAAAGATGCAGATTAAAACACAAGATAAGATAGTACAAGATGTACTAAGGAAGATGGACGAACGTAGCTTGGTAGGTCAAAAGAAATATGGAGCTACGATGATGGAAGAGATTAAAGGTCAAAAGAAAGACTTGTCAAGGTTTATAGTTGATGTTCAAGAAGAATTAATGGATGCAATACTGTATCTAGAATCAGCACGTCATTGCTTACAAGATGAGATCGAAGAGGCAATGATAAACCAAATCCAAGTAAATGAAGAAGAAATCTTATAAAAGAAAAAAAGGGCCTGTACAATCAAAAAAGATCTCGTACGATGGTATTAACTTTGCTTCAGGATTAGAGCGCTATATGTATATGGCACTAAAGAAAGCTAAGATAAAATCACTTTACGAAGGAGAAACTTTTGAATTGCAAGAGGCATTTGATTTTCCATTTGAGTCATACGAAAGGTGTGGAAATGGTAAAGGAGAATATAAAAACAGAGGTAAAAAGAAAATACTTAATATAAAATATACTCCTGACTTCATAGGCGAAGGCTTTATTATAGAAACCAAAGGCCGAGCCAATGAATCATTTCCTCTTAGATGGAAGATGTTTAAAAAGCTTTTAACTGAAAACAAAAAAGAACCTTTAAAAATATATAAACCACAAAATCAGAAGGAATGCGACGAAACAATAAGGTTGATCCTAGAATCTCGAAGCTAACAGCACAGCAGAAATATGCTGAAAGACAAATAGCTAAATTTGTTAAGTGGTCTTTCGAGAGCAAGGGTTATATTAAATTTAAAGATATAATAAAATTACAAGATAAATATAATATAAAATGTTATGGATAAACAAGAAAGTAGTTGGAGCCTATCTATAGGCTTTTACCCAGGCGTATTACTGGGTTTTAGATCATATGAAGAAAAAGAACAAGTTACACACGTGTTGTACCTACCATTTATAGACTTAGCATTAGAAGTTTATTCGTAATGGGATTGTTTGATGAGCGCATAGCGTATAAGCCATTTGAATACCCTGAGTATTATACTGAGGGTTGGTTAAAGCAAGCCCAAGCATTTTGGTTACACACTGAGATATCAATGCAAAGCGATATCAAAGATTGGAACGAAAAGCTTAATGAAAAAGAGAAACACCTAGTAGGAAATATTCTACTAGGTTTTGCTCAAACAGAATGTGCAGTATCAGATTACTGGACTCAAAACGTAGTAGGTTGGTTTCCTAAACACGAGATCAAACAAATGGCAATGATGTTTGGGTCTCAAGAAACTGTACACGCTGTAGCATATAGTTATTTAAACGAAACATTAAAACTAGAAGACTATGAAGCATTTCTTCATGAACCAAATACGTCAGCGAGGTTTGACAATCTTGTTGCTTATGATGGGCACGACCCTGTTGGTATCGGTAAAAGCTTGGCTGTATTTTCTGCCTTTGCTGAGGGCGTTAGCCTTTATTCTGCTTTTGCTGTTTTATACTCTTTTCAATTAAGAAACTTGCTTAAGGGTATAGGTCAACAAATGAAATGGTCTGTAAGAGATGAATCATTACATAGTAAAATGGGTTGTAACCTGTTTAGAGATATGTGTAATGAAAACAATCAGCTATTACATTTATGTAGAGAAGATATAATCAATGCAGCAGAGACAATGGTAAAACTCGAAACCAAGTATATTGACAAAATGTTTGAGATGGGTGATATAGAAGGTATAAAGTCAAACGATCTAAAACACTTTATAAAGAAAAGAACAAATGAAAAACTTGTGGAACTTGGTTACATTGACTTGGGTTCGTATTTCGCGTATGACAAAGAAGCAGCAGGCAATCTTGATTGGTTCTATCATCTTACCGGGGGGCATACTCATACCGATTTCTTTGCTATTCGCTCGACGGATTACTCGAAAGCTAATGAAGGAGAGGACTTTGAAGATATATGGTAGAAAATAAAACAAAAATATGAAAGGACAGAAACAAAGTAAGACAGAGGTCTTGCAGAACAAAGTACAAGCATTAACCAATGTAATCAAGCAGTTAATAACAGAGATACAGGCTAACGCAAGTTTAGCTCAAGGAACGTTAACGGCTTTTCAAATGTATATTGGTAAAGATGAATGGGAAAAAATAGTAGAACAATTAAAAGAAAAAGAAAAACTAGATAATGAGTTGGAATGAAGACTGGGAAAAAAACAAAGATTACCCTGCGTGGGGTGATAACGACGTATACAAGAAGACTATATCCGGGGGATATTTATTCGACGGAGAAACACCGAGAGAAGCTTACCTACGGGTTGCTAAAACGGTTGCTCGTAGATTATATAAACCGGAAATGGCCGAAACGTTTTTCGAATACATCTGGAATGGTTGGCTTTGCCTCGCTAGCCCAGTACTATCTAACACAGGTACTGATCGGGGTTTGCCTATTAGTTGTTTTGGGATTGACGTGGCTGATAGCATTCAAGATATAGGACAGAAGAATTTAGAGATGATGTTGCTCGCTAAGCATGGCGGTGGAGTTGGCATTGGAATTAATATGATTAGACCCGCCGGCGCTAGAATTACAGGAAATGGAACATCAGATGGAGTCGTACCCTTTTGCAAAATATATGACTCAACAATACTTGCCACAAATCAAGGATCAGTTAGACGAGGAGCTGCTAGCGTTAATATCAATATCGATCACGCCGATTTTGAAGAATGGCTTGAAATTAGAGAGCCTAAAGGGGATGTCAACAGACAGTCACTTAACCTACATCAATGCGCAATTGTGGGTGATAAGTTTATGCGTAAACTTGAACAAGGAGATGCAGATGCAAGGACTAGATGGAGTAAACTACTTAGAAAACGTAAAGCAACTGGAGAGCCGTATATTATGTTTAAAGGAAACGTTAACAAAGCGAATCCACAAGCATATAAAGATAATGGATTAAAAGTTCACATGACTAATATATGCAGCGAGATAACATTACACACAGATGAGAATCATAGTTTTGTTTGCTGCTTGTCGTCATTAAATCTAGCTAAATATGAAGAGTGGAAGGACACTAACCTTATATATGACGCCACGTTCTTTCTTGATGGAGTTATGGAGGAATTTATTCAAAGAGCCAAGGGACTACGTGGGTTTGAAAATGCTGTTCGATCTGCGCAAAAGGGGAGAGCATTGGGCTTGGGAGTCCTCGGATGGCATACGTATCTCCAAGAGAAAGGTATTCCTTTCGAAGGCCTATTATCTCAGTTTGAAACTAGGAAAATATTTTCGCAACTTAAAATTGAAAGTGAAAGAGCATCTAGAGATCTTGCGGAAATTTATGGAGAACCACTATGGTGTGTTGGAACTGGTATGCGTAATACTCATCTCCGCGCTGTTGCTCCTACTGTTTCTAATAGTAAACTATCTGGCAATGTTTCTCCTGGGATAGAGCCTTGGGCTGCTAATGTATTTACAGAGCAAAGCGCTAAAGGCACATTCATTAGAAAGAATCCTACGCTTGTAAAAGTATTAACTAAACATAATTTAAACAATGAAGAAACGTGGAATAAAATACTGGTGGACGGAGGTAGTGTTCAGGGTATCAACGAGTTGGATAATATTACTATTGGCCATGAGATACCTGTCAAGGATGTTTTTAAAACATTTAAAGAGATCAATCAGCTGGAACTCGTTACCCAGGCCGGACTAAGGCAGCAATATGTAGATCAATCAGTTAGTTTGAACCTAGCTTTTCCTAGTATCGCTACACCTAAGTGGCTTAACAAGGTTCACTTTGAAGCCTGGAAAAACGGTATTAAAACCTTGTACTATACTAGAACAGAGTCTGTACTACGGGGAGATATAGCTCAACAAGCTATGAACGAAGACTGTTTGGCTTGTGATGGATAATTAAAAAAGGGGATCTCAAATGAGGTCCCCTTTCTTGGTTACAGATCTTAGGGTATGGTACGCCCTTTATGTTTGACCTGTTATTTACTTTTATTTTTAAACATTAAGAAATACAATAATGAATTCCACTCGTGTTTAATCTTTGCTATAATCTTTTTCATAATTTATTTTTAGTACAACCACATTACGTGTTGTGATTTATTTTTATCTACGTCTATAT
>Ga0257126_1003302_pt1 | contig 10233 bp, 13 predicted proteins | sample SI060_120mmetaG_FD_190151 | JGI IMG/M metagenome (GOLD analysis project Ga0257126, IMG submission 190151) | Marine microbial communities from Saanich Inlet, British Columbia, Canada - SI060_120m | ecosystem: Environmental > Aquatic > Marine > Inlet | place: Canada: British Columbia | collected... | reverse complement strand
AAGACAAAATCGACCACAAGTGTTTAACTGGGATAACTATTCATCCTCTTCATAAATAAATACTTGCGCTTCAGGTTTCTTCCTCCAGAATTTTAATCTATTCATAAGCATTTTTATTTTATATTTCATAATCCTTGTGCGTCTCATTAAACCATTCTCCTATTTTTCTATGACCGATTTGATTAGGGTGCCCATCCCCATTACCTAGAAGATCCTCTCGACGAATAAGAGCATCACTAGCTGTAAATCCACCAGCTCCTGTAATCCATGGATAACCTATTAGATCAGCATTACTATCCCACAGGTCTAAGAAAAGATCAGATGATATCAATTCTTTTTCAAAAGCTCTTGCAATTTTTAGATTCTCAGAACAAGAGAACGGTGCAAAGCTTTGAAATATATGTAGCTTTATTTTTAAATGATCACATATATTAATAATATTCATTAATGCAAGACTTGTGTCTGCTACAAACCTAGGAATTCGGTTTTTTATAAAATGTAGTAAAAACTTATAAACACTATCTTCATCTAGTTCAATATCCATCGTGCCAGCTAAATGTTTAACTTGTCGCTCATATTCTACGATATCGTATTTAAAACCATTAAAATCATTTCTTGCTCTCCACGCTGCAGTTTTATATAAAAACAGCGGATTCATTCTATAGTTAGGTGTATAATATCTTGACCAACAAGATAAAGCTATAATAACTCTATTTGGTTTATTTTCATATATTGACCATAATGCATTATTAATTATAGATATATTATCTAAACCATTAATTGAAATATTAGTTACATCACCGTCTAGCATGTCTGACCAAGTTAGAGTTTGCTTATAGTCAGGAATACGTCGAGATTTGTATTTAGGATTAGACCAACTATCTCCGCTTACTAATATCTTTTCCACTAGAATACTTTAACTCCGTATAATCTCTCAAATGATTTAGAATCTTTTTCGTCATTAACCATAGGCTTACCTTTAATATTTAGACTAGTATTAAGTAGCATAGGACAACCAGTTTGCTCATACCATTCTTCTAATATAGGTCTTATTATAGATTTACAATTACTATTTACAACTTGTACTCTAGCAGTACCATCTATATGAGTAACAGATTTATAATCATGCTTTGCTTCTGATACAAATTGCATATATTCATTCATCGGGCCTTTGAAATACTCTTTTCTAAATTCTCCCAATATACATGGGGCGAAAGGCCTATATTTTTGCCTTCTTTTAATACTATTAATAGTATCTTTAAGATCAATACGGGGATCAGCAATAAGACTACGATTGCCGAGAGACCTAGGGCCAAACTCAGCACGACCATTAGCAATACCACAAAAATGGTATTTAAGCAAATGTTTAACAACTTTTTTAACATTTATATCCTTTATAATATTATATCCTAAATAAGGATGATCAAATTTAATTCTTTTATCCAAGTGTGCTGCAGCTGCTCCTAATGATGAACCAGCATCACCAGGGTTTGGTAGTATCCATATCTTATCAAATATATTATATATCTTACTATTAGCAACACAATTTAAAGCAACACCACCGCCATAGCAGAGATATGGAGATATTCTTCTGGCTCTATTCATTATCTTAATAAGTTCAAACTCAAGATTCATTTGTGCTGTATTAGCTATTACTTCTTTACTATATCCGGATAGATTAACACCTTTATGATAATTATTCATTGGATTTATATCAAAGGACTCGTCTGTAAATCCAGCTAAACCCATTGTGATATATTCATCTTCCATTGGCTTTAAACCAATTGCTTTAGTCATTGCACTATAGAATAGACCTAATGACTTAGGGTATTTCATTGACCATACTTTTTTCTTTTTAAACCATATTGATGCAGTATCCCATTCACCAATGGCATCTACCACAACACACACTGGCTCTTCATTCCATGGTCTTGTATAATAGGCTGCAGCTGCATGTGACCAATGATGATCTATATAGTAATCGTGTTTAGGTTGTGTCTTCCAACTTTGACCAGCATATAATCTTCTTAGATTTTTTCTAAAAGGTCTCTCAAAGAATACTGTAGTACCAACTGGATTATATTTGTGTAAGTTTCTATCAAACTTTTTCTTGCTATATCTTTCACTGTGAATAGCATGTATTATTTCACCATTAAAGCTTAATCTTGTTGCGGCTGCATCGTGAAACCCATATGATAAGCCAGTAATCATTGTATAGATATATCCAAGGAGTTAGTTATGAAACGTATAATCTATAGTATCTATATCGACATTGATGCGGATCAATTGGATCCGCAACCACCACATCACGGGGATACTGAAGATAAGAATCAAAAGGCTAAAAGAGAATTTGCTAATAATCAGATATGGTTAGAATACAAACAAAGAATGTATGCTAAGTCTATAGGTATTGAATATAAACTATTTACAGCAGATGATCAGTGGATAGAATATAGGGATACATTAGCTAAACAATATCCTCAATTAACAATGTACAATATCGTAAACTTCTATAAGATACACTTAATGTATCAACTCAAAGAAGATTATGATGAGATGCTGTATATGGACCTAGATGTTGTACCTATAACTAACAAATCATTCTTTGAGGCTTGGGATTTATCCAAAGGTATGGTAATTAGACATAGTATGCCTATGGTTGAAATACGCATAGATCATATAAAAGAAAAAGAAAAGTCGTTTATTAAAAAAGGTAAAACTGATAGCATCAGGAGTCCGTTAGCAAAGTATTGGAATAACAAAGCATTACTTATGGAATATGGGATTGATAAGGATGATGCTCCTGTGTATAATACAGGGATTGTAGGTATTGATAAACAGTCTTTAGAAGAATTGGATTACTTCGGTGATTTTGATCATATGATTGAAGTTATGACAGAACTAAAAGAAGAACAGCCATCTATGTGGCCTTCTTATATTCAGTCTATGTTTGGCTGGGATAATGAAACACTGTGGGGATTTCTATGTGTGAAGAAAAATATTAAAGTTCAAACAATAGATCAGTTTTGGCATTACTTTTTAGATAGAGGTACTTTTATACCTAAAGCAGCAAAGTTAGTTCACGTAATATCTAAGAATTTTGCTGCAGTGAGGAGTTGGTGTGAAAAGAATAATCTTTAGTCAGTATAATGATAATATAGATCAAAATACTATAAGCACTAATCAGTATAAACTAAGTCAGTTTAGAAAGTATAGTAATCAATTAGAACAAGCTCAAAGAGAATATGCTGATAGATGTGGTGCAGAGTATGTATTACATAGATTAGATATAACAGACTATGATACATTACAGTTTGAAAAGATATTACAATTAGAAAGATATGCTGAAAACTATGATCAGATATTATATCTTGATTTTGATGTAGTACCTAATAAGAGAGCAGAAAATGTATTTGATGTTTTTGGTGATAGTCTAGCAATGTATCCATTATATAGAGACCAGCATAAGCATGAACTAAAATGGAATATAGAAAACGATACATATGATAATCAGAATGTATATTGTAAAACTTGTGCTAAAAACTCTATGCTAATACTAGATGATGGTAATATTTCACCAAAGTTATATAACACAGGTGTCACATATGGTAGTAGTAATGCTATAAAGAATTTAAAATTTAGTCAACAGCTAAATGATATGAAAGAATTATTAGATGAAACACTAAACGATTCAATCTATCCAGATAGTATTACAAAGAATTTCTTTCATAATAATGAAGTGTTTATAACATATCTTATTGAAAGAGATAAAATAGAATGTGCTGATATGAATATACATTGGAACTTTATACTAGATGGTTTTCAAAAAGAATCAACAGATATAGCATACTTTACTCATCATGTAAATAAAGAATTTGAACTTAGCTTTTCTTAGTCTCTCTGTATATCTTACATGCAGCTTCTACTGTAGACATTAAATCTGGAGCTTGTCTTAGCTCCTTCTTTAAAGCTCTATCTTTTACTTCCTTAATAAAATCTACATTAAACAGTTCCATCTTTAGCATAAACAATTGTTCTTTTTGTTCTTTTGGATCAAACTCATCAAATAATGCTCTTACAATAGCCTTATAGATGTTACTATCAATACCTTGATCTAAGTCATATACAAGGCCTCTTTCTTTTGCAATAGGAAGTACCATATTTTCAAAGGCTGTAACACGTCTTTGATTATTAACATATGTCTCTTGCATAATCTGATCAACTGTTGTTAATTCAAGCAATTCTTTCCATTGGTGACCATTATCATCAACTTCAATAATACTCTCTGTAAGTAATTCGCTACCGTCTTCAGCTTCTGTATTTTCTGGATCTCGCCAAATAGCTCTAACTGAATTATATTCGCTATTAGTGTATTCAGCTGTTACTAATTCATATCCTAAATTTTTCATTTATTCTTCTCCGCACCATGTCTTACATTGTCGCACAGTTCTAGTTTCATCTTTCCATGACTCAGGTAAAGTCTTAGTAAACCACTCACTGTTGATTATATCTCTCATATCATTAGTATGTATATTATATTTTTCTTTATTATCATTATATTCTTTCATTACAACTTGAGTGTTTTTTAAATCTTCTTTTCCTTCAACACTATACTGATATTGTAAATTACCTAGATAACAACAAGGGTAAACTTGACCATCTGGATTAACAAGTAGCCTATTAATTTGTTTCCACTTACATTTGATATTCATTTACAATCTCACTCTTTTCGAATTTTTGTTCTTTACCATCAGCATCTGTAAAATTAAAAACAAAAGGACCTCCAGAATCCTTATACCAGCGATCTGATGGTGTAAACCAAGACCTACTTGCACCATGATCCTTTACCATTTTATGAATCTGTTCTAAATATTTTTCATTATGTTTAAATACAATTGTTCTTGTATATATGCTAGCCATTGTATTTGATAGTGCTTCCATATTATCTAAAACTTTAGACAGACTTGTATTTCTTCTATAATGAGAATGCATTTTTTGATCTAGGCCATCAACAGCAAAAGTTACACGTAATCTTTTACCACCTAATATTCCTAAATTCCACCACCACTCTTCATCTCTAATTGATCCGTTAGTGTCTATAGTTACATACGCTCTACTGTTTTTAAGAATATATTCAACCATTGCTGTTAAGTCTTTATTCATAACTGGATCACCCCAGGTACCACAAAAGTGAAATGATCCGTATTGTATTCTAGGCTTATTTAGTGTATATGCTTTCTTAAATGTATCAATATCCCATTGAACTAGCGGTAACCAATCTGCTTTATCCAATCCATTAGGATTAGTTCTATGACATTTAGGACAAGCAGCATTACAATATGTGGATATATCCAAGAATACCTGTAATTGATTTGAGTTATACATTTATCTACCTATTACCATATATCTTGTAAAGTCACCAAGATTAAGTTCACCTTTATATATAATATCTAAATCTGTATATTCTACAAATTCATCTAATGAATGTGAACAGTTAATGTGACAGTTAAGATCAAAGTAATTATTTGATTGTAGTGCTATAAATTTACAACATCTCATCTGTAGTTCTTCAATAGTTGATATAATATCTTCTCTATCAATATGTTCTACACTTGTACATGCAACTACATCAGCATCAGCAAATATATCAGAGTTAGTAAAGTCTTCTGTCTTAAACTTTATAGAACTATCATGGTATAATTTTCTACCTATAATCTCACATATAGGATCTATATCTGACGATATTATATCACTATAATGTTTAGATAATAGATAGGCGAGTAGTCCATTCCAACCACCTGCTATATGTATTTGTCCATCATCTTTATATACTTTTATTAGCTCATCTACTAACCACTGTTTACTTTTCCAATGATTAGAATCAAGTGAGTCTATAGTATCTTTTATTCTATAAAGATCATTATCCCAAACATCATCGGTATACATTGAAGCATTATAAAAGTTCTCTATCAGCTTTAATCCACGATTTAATATCTTGGCTTCCATAATCAACTTCCTCAAAGGTTACAATAGGTGCTTTCCAATTATATGAATATTTATAAGATTGTACAGTATCGCTTGGAAAGACATCATAATGAAAACCTTCATGTACTATAAACCTATCAATTCCGGCATACTTACGGAGATAATAGTCTTTCTGAGAACTATAGAATTTATCCCATATAGAATGTATACGGCCAGCGTCTGCATTCCAAGCAGCTACAGATGAATTTATCTTTACATCAAAGTGATGTTTTCTACTATCTACAACATGAGTTTTATATGAACAGTCAACTAATGTTAACTTTTGCCAATTAATACTTTCTAATATTACCCAAGGATCTGATCTGATATAGACATCAAGATCAAAGAAAATAGTTTTGCCAGTTAAAGGAAAGTCTTTGTTAAACATATATAATTTATTCCACCAAACTTTTAAAGCTGGTTTAGCAGGAATAGGAATAATGTTTATATTAGGATCTATACCAGAAGGGTCATCTGTATAGCAATAGTAATCAAAGTCTTCTCTGACTAATGATTTATATAAGGTATTAACATCTTCACTGGAATACTTAGTACCCCATTTAACAAAAATTATATTCATATGTTACACTTGGTATATTCTCAAATAATGGGTTGCAACTGTAATAGCAGAACCAGCTGGGAATTCTTGAGTACGATAATCATCAGCACTAACAAATCGTTGATTATATGATGAACTATTAAGAATAGTATTAGTCATACCTGAACCTCTAACATTACCAGCACCGTTAAGTCTATATCTAATTCTTGAACCAGATACTTCTGATGCAACATGTCTTACACAATTTTTTAATATAGCATCAAACCCTGCAGTAGAATATTGTTGAAGATTTTTATCTGCATTTCTTACAAATACTGGAACAGTATAGCTTACAGCACTTCCAGAGTTAGTACGGAACAAATAGTAATTAGTTATAGTAGTTGGCTGATCTTGAGTTTCTGGAATACTACCTGATGTATAAGCACCAGTATTTGCTCTTGTATCAGAATATACAGGTGAGTTACTTATTAGTGTGTGATCACTTAGAGATGTTGCTGTATGAATACGATATGTGCCAGGCTGATCTGAACCATCTGCTAGTGTATCAATAGCTGGATATATAAAAGTATCATACATATCAGTAAGAGTCATGGATTGAACATTACCGCTATTATTAAACACTGGAAAGGCTACACTATTAGTATCAGCAGTTTCTGATGTATTCTCTTGAGCTGAACTAATACGAGCTATATTAACTGTAACTGTAGATACATTAGGTGTCTCAGCAGCTGTGTCAAAGTTAGTAACATCTGTTGTAGAAGCACCAGCTTGTAATCTTGTATCAGTAATAGTTCCTAAGTTACCACCAGATGATACATAAGATAAATCAACAGAAGGATCAGTACCGTAAAGGTATCTAACCTGATTCTTAATATTGTTTATATCAGTTGTACTCATCTCAATGAGATTATTACTCCCATCAAGTTTAAGTGGTGTTCTAACAGCCATTTACTTAACTTCCTGCACCATACAATGTTTTTACTGCTGTACCTGCACTGTTATATATTATTAAAGAAACAACGCTTTTTAATTCTGCCGAACTAATTGCATCATCAGCCATCTTAGCTTCTGTTATTGCATTACTACCAATTTTATCAGATGTAACAGCACTAGCTGCAATCTTACCTGATGTAACAGCATTACTAGCAATCTTAATTTCCGTTACTGCATTACTTGCAAGATGTTCTGGATCAATTGAACCGGCTGCATAGTGTTCTGAGTTAATTACATCATCAGCTATCTTTGATCCGTCTATAGCATCACCCACAATCATTGCACGTGCTATCTGAACTTCTCCAATAAGACCTGTACTTGTTGATCCTAATACTCTATTTGCTGTTACTAAGTTTTGTAGTTTAGCATATGTAACTGCATCATCTGCAACTTTAGCTGTAGTAACTGCAGTGTTATTTATCTTATCAGTTGTAATTGCGGAGTTATTAATCTTAGCAGTAGTAACAGCCGAACCATTAATCTTAATAGAAGTCACTGCATTTGTTGCTAATTGTGTTGCAGCTACTCCAGCTGTTTTAATTGTTACATCACCAGACGTAACACTAAAGTTTCCTGTATTAAACTTGGCAATACCTTTATTAGTTGCTGTAGCATCTTCACCTGATATAGAACCTGAAGAAATATCAATACCTTCTCCAGCCGAGATAGCACTTCTGATATTATCATTTGTTACTTTAGCAAAAGAGTAGGCTCCAGCTCCATCAAAGGAGAGTGTACCAAAACCTGTTCCAGTATTAGCTGCACTAAATATATTAACAATCTCATCAGAGTCAACACCTAGGAGTCTGACTTCATTAATAGCTGCAACTAAACTTCCTTTAGCTGTTGTTATTAAGTCTCCTAATGAACCAGCTACTGCTTCTGCTGAATCTATTTCAGAATGTAATTCAGCAATTGCTGGACCTACTGTTGATGCAGTTGTTCCCATTGCACCAGATGTAATAGTTCCTAGTTTATTTGTATTAGATGTAGAGGCTGTCTGAGCCGCTGAAGCAATACCATCAACTTCATTAATAGCAACTACTAGATTTTGATCTGCAGTTGTAGTTAATGAGGCACGATTACCAACATCAGAATCAATTTGATTGATCTGTGTTTCGTGTTCATTAATAGCACCTTTTATTGTAGATGCACTAGTTGTTAAGGTAGCCGCACCAATCTCAGCATCTAGCTCATTGATAGCTGCTCTAATACTAGACTTATCTATTGTTGTAAGATTAGCAATTCCACCAATATCTGAGTCAAGTGAGTTAATAGCTTGAACTACATCACTGTCTTGTCCCGATGTTGATATAAGAGATATATCACCGACATCATCTGATATGTCATTGATCTTGTTCTTCATATCTAAAATATGATCTGTTATATTTACGTGAGTTCTTGCCATTTAAATTTTCTCTACAATTTGAGCCAACAGTTGTTTAATGTCACCAATCTCATTTTTCAAACTTAGTACATCTGCTTTCAGTTGTTGTTCTTCTAGTTCTTTTTCAGCACGTGCTATCTTTCTTGCTCTTGCTGATGTAATCTCATCTTTATTTATATTAATTATGGCACCCGATTTTGGGTCCCTTACTAAATTAGAATGTCCTTTAACCTTTAACATTATACACTCAGAGCAATTATTCTCAAGTCTTGTATGACTGGTGGCCTTGAAGTATTAGTTGATTTTAATACTATCTTAACTTGGAATTGTGAGAAAGCATCCATGGTTCCGCCATCACCACCTACCAAATATCTGTACTCTCTGAATACATTAATATTTTGATCAGAAGGAATTTCAGTTTCAACTGTTGCTAATACCCAAGTCGAATCAAGTAAGTTACCTACGGCAGCAGTATCTGAAGCATTTGTTCTATAGTAAACATCAAAGCTTGCTGCAGATGGTCTATTTGCACCAATTAAAATCTTTAACCCAACGGCTGACTCATCAAGAGCCACAGGTTGTGTAAGATGTTTAGATAGATGTGAACCACCAGTTGGGTTTGTTTCAGCAATATAAGCTATTGGAATATTACCACCAGTGCCACTTGCAACCTGTTGATCAACTAAATTGTTTACAGCTGTTATAGAAGCACGTTGAAGATCAACTACTGGTGCAACAAATAGAGATGATGTTTGCAAATCAACTTTATATGTAAGAGATTTACTACCAGATAAAGATGATCCAGCCTCATTAGATGTAGAAGCAATCATCATAGGTTGTGTAAAGTTATTATTGTTTCTATTTGATACAGCTCCATAGATAGTTTCTTTGTCATAAGCAGTTTCAGATCCAGCATAAGATTTACCTGTTGTAAATTTAGCTGAGTGTGAAATTAAAGTCCTAGGTGGTGAAAGTGTTTCAACATAAGGTACTGCTGTATCCATTAAAATGTTTCTTGTAATTGTAATATTAGCTCCACCGCCACTTACAGTAGAACTAGCAACATCTGATGCACCTGCAACAAACTCAAAGCCCGTACCATCTACTTTAGTGATTGCTCTTGTACCATTAATATTAGCTGCAGCTATTCCACCGAATGTTTCAGCACCTGCAATTGTTACTGAGTCGCCTACTGTAAACCCATGCCCAAATGCAAGAACAGCAATTGTACCACTTGAGTTCGTAGTGTCTAACGGATTATTATCTAACA
>Ga0257126_1003291_pt1 | contig 10247 bp, 9 predicted proteins | sample SI060_120mmetaG_FD_190151 | JGI IMG/M metagenome (GOLD analysis project Ga0257126, IMG submission 190151) | Marine microbial communities from Saanich Inlet, British Columbia, Canada - SI060_120m | ecosystem: Environmental > Aquatic > Marine > Inlet | place: Canada: British Columbia | collected... | reverse complement strand
ACTTCTACTAAACTTTTATGCGACACTAATGGTCATTTACAAGTTGATGTTTTAACTTTACCTTCAGTTGCTGTTACTGGAAACGTAGCATGTACACATGTTAGTTTACCATTACCATCAGGAGCAGCTACTAGTGCTTTACAAGGTGATATTCAAACAGCTGTTCAAGTACTATCCACAGCACAAACAATAGTTTCTACTCAAATGTTATTTGGAAGTGGAAATTTAGTTGCTAACAATTTAGTAGAAAGTTCTTCTAACAATGTAGAATTTAAAAATAATGGTAGAGATTATTTTTCATTATTTATTACTGCTGAAAATACTACGTGGTATGGATATTTAGAATATTCTTATGACGAAACAACTTGGTGGCCTGAAGTGATTAACTATCCGGTTATTATCAACAACGAAAGTCCATTCTCTTCGACCTATAATGCTAGATTGTTTAAGCACGGCAAATATGTTAGAGTAAAAATTGAGAATACTACCGCTGGTGTCCCCGGGGAAACTAACGCCTTTGTAGTTCATATAGTTCAGTAGAAATTCGTCATTATCACTTTCATATAAAAAATCAAATGTTCTTCACTCATAGGTATTCAAATTGACCTATTTCTTCTCCTTCACTATCATATTCTCTAATAACAATTGTCGGAATTTGAGATCGAAGTATTTTACAAGTTCTTAAGAATTGATAAAAAATTGGTTCTTTGAATTATTCGGTTTTATATAAATCATTTTCTTTAACACAATTTTTAATTTACTGATTTTTAATATAAATTAATAATATGAATATTATTGATTTGCCAATTACTATATTAGATAACATTATTGGTAACATTAATGATACCGAAACATATTCAAATATAAGACTCACATGTACATCGTTTTATTATTTGTTGCGAGAAATTAAACGCTATTATAAAAATAAAGCATTAAAGGAATTATTTATATTTAAAAATGGTATTCTTCATGGATATCATATTAAATGGTATGTCAATACAAGAATAATGTCGATGACATTTTACCACAAATCTAAAAAGGAAAATGAATATACTGAATATTATTCAAGTGGAAATCTAAAATTAGTAAAAAATTATTACAATGGTCTTTTACATGGTGAAGAAAAAGAATATTCAAATTACGAACAAGCATTGTTAAGAAAATGTGAATATGATCATAATATTAAGATCAATACTGAACACATATACAACAAACATGGTGAAATCGTATTTGAAAAAAAATATTTAAGCGATTCAATCGTAACCATAAAATATTATACAAAACTAAAACATATTACAGGTACATTTATTAATGGTATACTACATGGTAAACATATCACCGAGTATTTTTATACACCTAATGTTAGTATATACTACAACAAAATCATTAAAACCTATGACTATGGAGAACTAACTTCGGTCACTAAATACAAATATAACAATTTAATCGAAAAAATAAATATTAAAAATGGGAAAAAAAATGATTGGGCATTTAAATGGGATGATAACCATCATTTAAAATCATTATGTTATTACAAAGACAATAAATATAATGGTAAACTAAAATTATGGAATAAAAATAGTGTGGAATCATTGGATTTAATACAAAATATTCCATCTGGATTTTACAAATCAAAATCGCAATTTATCAACAAAACAATTCCATACTTAAATAATACTATTAATGGCTATGTTTTAGAAAGTATACACGCAATCAACATAAAATACTTAATAAAATTTAAGCATGGTTTTTTTGACCATATAGTAAAAAAATCCACATCAAATTATCATATTGAAATATTTTTAGATAAAGATTATTTTAGTTACACCAAATATAACTTAAATCATCAAAAATGTTATGATTTAAAATTGATCCAAAATTATATCACCTTTTCAGCATACAATAATTACAACGAAAAAATATACGATTATTCAAAAATATTGTACGATTTCACCCCTGAAACTTATATTTAATTATTAAATAATATAAAGATTTATCTAGATAAATATATAGACTAATGACTTTAATTGATGATTATCTTTTGGAACAAGATAAATATACACAAAAGTATGGTGACCGAACAATTGTGTTAATGCAAGTCGGCCATTTCTATGAATGTTATGGTGTAGACAATGAAATCGAAAAATCAAACAGTGATAATTTGTACACTTTATCTAATATATTGGACATTCAATTAACTCGAAAAAATAAAAACATTAAGGAAAGTTCTAGAAAAAATCCACTCATGATTGGTGTCAATATTTTTTCAGTAGATAAATATATTCAACTCCTTATTAACAACAATTATACGAGTGTATTGATAGAACAAACGAGTGAACCTCCATTTGTAGAAAGAAAGGTAACTAATATATACAGTCCTGGAACAAATGTTAAGTATAATTTGAAAGGCGATACTAATAATTTGATGTGTATTTATGTTGAAAACTCGAAACCTCTTAATTATTCCAAAAAAATTATGTGTATTGGGGTTTCTGTAATAGATTTATCGACTGGGAAAAATAGTGTACATGAAATTTTTTCAAAACAAAATGATATTAATTATGGACTTGATGAAATATTTAGATATGTTCAAACCTACGACCCAAAAGAAATAGTCTTTATTAAAAAAAACATAGAGTATTCAAACGATTTTTTAAACAATTATTTGGATTTTTCGCAACGTGTTGTTCATTTTAAAGAGGTCGGAAAAGATATTGATTCATGCTATTTTGATCTTCATTATCAATCTGTCTTACTAGAAAAAATATTTAAAAATCCTGGATTGCTATCTATTATAGAATATTTAGATTTAGAAACCCGACAATTTGGATTAATTAGTTATATATTAGTATTAGATTTTGCCTACGAACATAGTTCAACGATTGTATCAAAAATAAGCAAACCAGAAATTAAGCATTCTAAAAAATATATGAGTTTAACAAACAATACTATTAATCAACTAAATTTAATACATCATCATTCTCAAGGTATAGTTTCAAATAAATTCAATTCGTTGTTTTCGGTTGTTAATAATACAAGTACCCCAATTGGCAAAAGATTGTTACGAGATAAATTATTAAATCCAGTCATAGATCCAATATATTTGAATAGTCAATACGATTATATTGAATCTATGATGAACCCTAACAATTGTTCTTACAAAGTCTATGAAAAATGTTTAATAAAAATCCAAGACCTTGAAAGGATACATCGAAAAATAGCGTTACAAATCCTTCAACCATCGGATTTTATTGGTATTGATTTTTCGTATGAACACATTAATAAAATTCTATCTATTGAAAATGATAATATAAATACTCTTAGACCATCAAAGGAGACTATCGTAAAATTCAATGATTTCATTAAAACATATACTTCCGATTTTAACATGAATGAGATTGTTAAATTCCACATTGATAAAATAACGTCTTCTTTTTTTAATAAAGGTGTTGTGGCGGAGATTGACGAGGTTCAAACTAAAATAGACAACTGTCATTTTATATACAATAAATTAATTAATAAATTATCACATTATATAGATGTTACTAAAGGTAATATGTTAAAATTAGATAGTAATGATCGTGATGGCTATTATATAGCACTAACATCAAAACGAAGCGAATCACTAAAAAAAGAATTGAAAAAACAGAATTACCCAATACTAAATATAAAATTCTCAAATAAACATATTGAGTTCGACACATCTAATCTAGAATATAAAGTGGCAACAAAACCAAATGTTAAAATTATGAACGAGTATTTGAAAAATCTATCGCACAAATTAAAGCACTATGAAATGTCCCTTCATACACTATGTAAAAACAAATTTTTAGAAAGGCTTGAATATTACGATTCCGAATATGGTGAAACCTTAAAAATAATAACCCATTACGTGTCTGAAATAGATTGTATTAAAAGTAATGCTAAAACAGCAACAATGTATGGATATGTCCGTCCAAATATAGATTCTTCCCATGAACATAGTTTTATAAATACACAAGAGATACGCCATCCAATAATAGAACGAATCAATACAGAAACAAATTATGTACCAAATGATGTTAAGATTGGAATAAATAATGATATTACTGGGATGCTTCTTTTTGGAACTAATGCGTCTGGAAAAAGTAGTTTGATGAAGGCTATTGGACTAAATATTATAATGGCACAAGCAGGATTTTTTGTAGCAGCAAAGGAATTTTGTTTTTCTCCATATGAATATTTGTTTACACGCATTAACAACAATGATAATATCTTTAAAGGAGAGTCATCATTTGCTGTAGAAATGGGAGAATTACGAAGCATTTTGAAAAGAGCCAACAACAAAAGTTTGATATTAGGGGATGAACTATGTTCTGGGACAGAAAATATTTCGGCATTGGCTATTTTTTCTTCGTGTGTTATTAAATTAGATGAACGAAAAAGTAATTTTGTATTTGCTACACATTTACATGATTTGTGTAAAATACCCCAAATAAACACATTAGAATCTATTAAAATGTTTCATCTAAAAGTATTATTCAATGAAGAAACGGGTGAATTAATGTATGATCGAAAATTGGAACCTGGAAATGGTCCAACAATATATGGTCTTGAAGTGTGTCGGGCTATGGATATGGATAATGATTTCCTTAAATTATCGGAACAAATTCGGAAACAAATATTGGGAAAATCCGATACATTGATTGAACAAAAGAAATCGAATTATAATGCCCAAGTGTATGTTGATGATTGTAATATATGTTCCGAAAAAGCCGAAGATGTACACCACATTAAATTCCAATGTACAGCATCTCCTAATAATATAATTGATTCGCATATTGTAAAAGATGTTAAATCTAATTTAGTTCCATTGTGTAAAAAGTGTCATAATGCGGTTCATAATGGTAATCTCATAATACGTGGCTACATCAAAACAAGCAATGGTGTCCAACTTGATTTTGAACACATTTCGCAAAGTAAATTAATGGAAAAACGGAATAACAATAAAAAAATAGATCCAAATCAAGTCATGATTATAACTAATTTGAAGCGCAACAACTCAAAAATAACGACAAAAAATGCCTTAGCCTTTTTAGAGAAAAATCATGATATTAAACTATCGGGTTCAACCTATAGTAAAATTATTAAAGGGAAATATTAAAATATGAGATAGTTATTTACACTATTATTCAATTTATGTATTTTATAAAATTGAATAAAAGATTATACAGATTGTATAAGTACAATACAAAATGAATACCAAACTGATTACTTACCTTACTCTTTGTTATATGATTTTGCCAACAATGGCAAAATTTGGGTTTCCAGATAATGTTGATTTTCATACTAAAATTTATAGTAGATATAATTGTTCTACAATTCCTTTTAAAAATTATACTCTACAACATATGTGTTTTAAAACAAACATTGTGGATGGATATCCACAATGTTGTCATGAATTGTTTAATGATATTAGTGTTTTCCCAAACTCAACACTTGGTCAATGTATCGATACAAACATGACATTTACTAATAGAATGGCTGTAAAATATGATTGTAATATGACAAATTTTAAAGATTTTAGTATAGAAGAAACCTTTTCATATATTGGAATTATCTTGACATTCTTGCTAGCAATTACTGTTATTATGAGTTGTGGTTGGTGTTTGTGTGGTGGAAATAGAAAAAGATATAACCCCATTTAATGTCAATCGTTTTTGAACCAATTATTCCATAATGTTATCCATTTATTTAGTTCCTCGTCAGTGTAATTTCCATATTCATATATTACTAGTTCATCCATATATTCAACAGTCATTAATATATTTTTGTTTTTTATCTTTAAATATTTTATTTTTTACTACAACAGTTCTTTGTTTGGATTTTATTCTTTTTAGTATCACTTCTCAAAGTCATTCGTTTTGGTTGTGTTATTTTAATTTCTTGAGTTAGTTGGGTTAGGTCATCGTCATAATCGCTTTCTACGATACCAAGACATATACATTGTGCCCAACCATCCCATTGATGTCCACAGTTATCACATGTAATAAGTTCATCATCGACTATATGATTAAATTCTTGGATATCAAATGTTTTTTCATTTATATAGGTAATTTCAGTTTTTTTTCCCATGATATAGTTTATGATTGTATTATTTTAAAAAATATTTATATTCAATTTTATAATATCTAATCTAATTCTATAGAATGGATGGATCTGAATTATATAATTTTAGAAGTAATTGCGAAGAGTTGGGAATATGTTGTCATAAGAATGTAAACCGTATTTTAGAATTTATGGTTAAATATCCTGAGGTGGGTGAGCATTTGCAGGAATATGTAAAAAATTGTTTAAATATGGAAAAAATGTGCACATATTTATGCGACTGTTGTTGTAATTGTGATTATATTACGATACATATGTTAAATGAATATGATGTAAAATGTAAACTAATGTTAGATATATGTACTAAATTAATTAAACAGTTATCTAAAAAGGATAGTGTATATATTAGATGTGACATTTTAAGTAAATTATGTAGAAAAAAACAATCAAAAAAATCTAAAAAAAAATAATTAATTAATATATTAATTTTTAATATGTTAATTTTAAATCTATTTAAACTAATTTTTAAATATAATATACACTAAACATGTATCGTTATATATTCAACAAAGTTAGAACCATAGTTCCAAAAATATCTGACACAGAATTAATAGCACTAAGAACTGGAAACACACATTTAGATCGGTCTATATTTGAAGGTAAATATAGAATACCTGATAAATTAGAAACACATGATACTAAATTTGATGAAAGCCGTATTACACATTTATTAAATACATATGGTAATCATACAGTTTATCCATCACAAGATACATCCCACATATTTAATGTCTTAGGGAAAAATAAATTTTTTTCGTATTTAATACCAGAAAAATATGGTGGTATAAAATTATCCGTTCGCGAATTATCGAATATATTAACAAAAATATCATCTAAAAATCTTGGATTAGGTGTATCTGTTATGGTTCCTAATTCGTTAGGTCCATCAGAATTATTGATTAATTACGGAACAAAAGAACAAAAACTAAAGTATTTACCAGGGTTAGCAGATGGCACATTTATACCTTGTTTTGGTTTAACTGGGCCAAATAATGGTTCAGACGCATTAGGACAAATCGATAGTGGAATTGTCAGAAAAGAAAATGGGAAAATTGTTGTGAAAGTCTCATTAAATAAACGCTACATTACATTAGCACCAGTATCCAATTTAATTGGATTAGCGATAAAATTAGATGATCCTGATGGATTATTGGTTGATGGTCATTCAGGAATCGCAGTATTTTTGATAGAAAAAGACCAGCCTAATTTAAAATTAGAAACACATCATAATCCATTAAATATTGGCTTTCCAAATGGTACTATAAAAGGTGATATTGAACTCGGATTACATCAAATAATTGGTGGAGAAGAAGAGGCTGGAAATGGATGGAAAATGTTAATGGAATGTTTGGCTGCTGGACGTGGTATATGTTTGCCAGCAACGGCAAATGCCTCGGCTAAAGTATGTACCTATAATATATTTAATTACATAAAACACCGACACCAATTCAATATTCCATTAATTAAAATGGAAGGGGTTTCTAACAAATTTTCAGATATGGTTTACAATACATGGTTAATCCAAACCAGTATAGCAATGACAAATGATATATTAGATCAAAATAATAAACCAGCTGTAATATCAGCTATAATGAAACAACAAACAACTGAACGTGCCAGAACCGTTGTAAATGAAGCGGTTGATATTCATGCTGGAAGTGCGATATGTTTAGGACCAAATAACTTTAGTCATAAATTTTATCAAGGAATACCAGTAGGTATCACTGTTGAAGGTAGTAATACATTAACTAAAAATCTGATAATATTTGGCCAAGGATTGAATAAAAGTCATCCACATATTTACAACATATATGATAGTATTGTTAATGACGATCTAAAATCATTTAAATCTCATTTTAATAAGATGATTGGACATTCTATTACATTATTTGGAAAAAGTATTCGCCCATTTACAAAAGATAATTTACATCAACAAACAATAGATTTTGGCCATTTATCTAATATTGTGGCTTTATTAGGTGGTCAAATAAAAAGTAATCAAAGTTTATCTGGAGATATGGCGGATATACTGTCTAATATTTATTTAGGATATTCATTAGTATGGTATCAAGATAATTATAAAGTAAGTGATACACTAACAAATTATTGCTTAAAAAGATTGTTGTATGAAAATTCTATATTATTTAATAGAGTTATCGATAATTATCCAAATAAAAAATTAAAACTATTTATAAAACATATGAAAAGGTCACAACATAGTATTGATTATAATGAAAATAGATTATTAATGAATGAACTATTAGAAAATAAAACTATCATGAACCATATAAAAGAAAATATTTACTTGGATGAAGCAGCATTAGATTTAGAAAGATTAGACATGTTAGATTCAACTAGTGATGACTATAAAGCATTATTATCCAAATGTGTTAATGTAGGAGAATACCCAAATTAATTTATTTTCTTATAATATGAATACTACAAACAAAAGAAAGTACCATCATCAAAAACAACACTATCATAAAAAAAAAAGAAAATCATCATTGAAAAAAAAACATACTAACATGTATATGAACAATATACCACCATCTCAATTCAAATCATCACGGAAGTATTTACTACATAAATGTGGATTACCCGATGTTCCAGAAACATCCCATTGCTTCAATGATGAAACACATCACACATGTTGTAGATTATCTAAAAAGGCTAGAGATTATGCGGATGAATCAGGAAATCCTATTGGAAAATTAGCAGATGATGTGTTCAAAAAATTGCCAAAATCACATCATCTTAAAGCACATTTCAAGAAAACTGGAGAAAGACCGTGGTGTACTTGTTTTGGTTCTAAAGTATGTGGATATTATGCCGATAATTTTAAAGACACCCATATTAAATTTATTAGCAATCCAACCAAAAAAGAATATGCACATACAATTAACGGATCTGAAGATTGTGAAGAATTTGTTCGTAACAAATTTGAAGTAGAATCCCATGGAACCCCAGGTATTTATGGTAAAAAATCATCTAATAATTATGATAATATGTGTAAATCAAAACATAATATTAAATACTCTAACTATTAGAACCATGTTCTCTTATCAAGGTATATGTTGATGTGTTTAAATATATTTAGTTAAATCCCATGTTAACATCTAAATGATTTTTAAATTGATAAACGTAAATTTAAATTCACTTTATCAAATATATTTTTATAGTTATATTATTAATGTATATAAATGTATTATCATATAATATTAGTTGGGCTACACAAATAAATTTAGAAGAAGGTTCAGAAAAAGATTTTGTAGAACAATGTAAAAAAACATACAAATCCGGTGGAAAAACATGTATTAAAAAAGCTATTGGTAATATAAAAAAATTAGACCCACTAGATTTAGTAGGCCTTCAAGAAGTAAATTCAGATATAGAGACTCATATAATGAAAGTTCAACCAAATTTAAAAGAATATAAAAAAGGACAAATTGGACTATCGTGTGTTAGTATATTATGGAATCCAACTATATTTGGAAAAATAATAACATCTCATACTTTTAATTTAGTTAACGGTAATGATAGACCCTGTTTAGTTATTGGTTTTGATAAAGATAATGTACAATATTTAGTAATTAATGTTCATATGCCTTGGTTTAATAAGAGAGATGAAGCAATTAAAACATTAGAAACTAATTTGAAATCAAAATTTAAAAATTATATCAATAATAAAAATATTAAAATTATTATGCTTGGCGATTTTAATGATTCCGAAACATTATTAGGAAGCATAGATAATCCATTGATATTGAAATACAACAATAAAACTACAAAATTATCTCATAAAAAAACGAAAAAACAAGCAAAAAAAACATTAAAATCATGTTGTTGGCATAAACCAAAACATCAATATAAATATTTTAGTGATACCGGAGATTATATTTTAGTTAATAAAAATATAAAACAAAAAAAAATATTTATTCCCCCTATATTTAGAATTTCTGGTAGATTAAATAGACTGTTTTCGGACCATAAACCAATTATGTCTAGATTAAAAATAGTATAATCATTCAATGAGTTTTTTAATCTTCTTTTTGTATATTCTTCTAGGAAGTCTTGTTGATGGTGATTTGTTTTTTTCTAGG
>Ga0257126_1003278_pt1 | contig 10269 bp, 5 predicted proteins | sample SI060_120mmetaG_FD_190151 | JGI IMG/M metagenome (GOLD analysis project Ga0257126, IMG submission 190151) | Marine microbial communities from Saanich Inlet, British Columbia, Canada - SI060_120m | ecosystem: Environmental > Aquatic > Marine > Inlet | place: Canada: British Columbia | collected... | reverse complement strand
CAGCAACTACACCATCAATATCTTGACCTAATCTGGTCCACCCAACAGGTCCAAATGATGCGCTATTTTGGTCGGTAACCTCAACCGTTTTGTTACTATCTCGTTGATAAATTCTCACGTGCCCGCTATCAGTGCCATTTCCATCATTATATCTTGCGCCAATAGCAACAATAGAGCCATCACTTGATATTGACACTGCTGAACCGGATTGGTCTCCTTCCGCCTCCCCGATAATATCATCTCCAAGTTGATACCATTCGGTTCCAATTATAGTTACTGTTACTGTTCGAATTACTTCAATAGCTTCGTTTCCAGCCGCATCAGACACGTTATATTTAACTTCATATGTTCCAGGGGTATTTGGGTCTACACTTCCAGTTGTAACAATGCTACTAGTTAAATCACCATCATTGGCATCACTCGCTGTCGGGATAGCATCGGTATAAATGTCACCAGCTAAAATGGTTAATGTGGTAGAAGCATTTAATGTAATTACAGGAGCTTCTGTATCAGGGACTTCAATAAATGAATAAACCCTTACATGACCTGATTCAGTTCCATTTTCATCGTTATATGGCGCTCCAATAGCTACAATTGAGCCGTCACTCGATAATGCTACAGAATACCCACTCCGGTCGCCTTCCGCTTCAGCAATGATATCATTGCCTATTTGATTCCAGGTATTATTAGGATTATCATATTTTAAAACACGTGTAGAACCCGCATTTGGACCATTAGTGGCACCATTAAATAAACTAATCGCAAGAATTGTGCCATCACTAGATAATGATACCCTCCAACCGAAATAGGCGGATACGAAATTCGAATCAATATCTTGACCTAATCTGGTCCACCCAACAGGTCCAAATGATGCGCTATTTTGGTCAGTAACCGCAACAGTTTTGTTACTATCTCGTTGATAAATTCTCACATGGCCTGCGTCAGCACCGTCAATATCGTTAAATGGTGCTCCAATAGCTACAATTGAGCCATCACTTGATAATGATACCCCCCTACCAGATTGGTCTCCGGCAGCTTCTCCATCGATATCTCCACCTAATTGGGACCAGGTATTATTAGTATATTGATAAACCCTTACATGACCGGAATTACTTCCATTACCATCATTATTATGTGCGCTAATGGCAATAATTGTTCCATCACTTGACAATGACACGGCACCGCCACTATAGTCGTCTACCGCTTCTCCGTCAATATCTTGACCTAATTGGGACCAAGTATTATTAGTATATTGATAAATCCTTACATGACCTGATCGATTACCATTCCCGTCATTACTATGTGCACCAATAGCAATAATTGTTCCATCACTTGATAATGATGTGCTGTAACCACTATAGTCACCATCAGCTTCACCATAAATATCTTGTCCTAGTTGATTCCAATTATTATTAGTATTATCATATTGATACGCTATTACGGTACCTGCATTAGTTGAACTTGCGTCGCTATGTGAATATCCAATAGCAACAATGGTTCCATTACTGGATAATGATAACCCATTAAGGTGAGTACTTCTGTCCCCAGCAACTAACCCGTCAATATCTTGACCTAATCTGGTCCACCCAACAGGTCCAAATGATGCGCTATTTTGGTCGGTAACCTCAACCATTTTGTTACTATCTCGTTGATAAACTCTCACGTGCCCGCTTTCAGTGCCATTTCCATCGTTATATCTTGCTCCAACAGCAACAATAGAGCCATCACTTGATATTACCACCACTGAACCGAAGTAGTCTCCTTCCGCCTCCCCGTCAATATCACCTCCAAGTTGAGACCATCCGGGTACTGTTACTGTTCGAATTACTTCAATAGCGTCGTTTCCAGCCGCATCAGACACATTATATTTAACTTCATATATTCCAGGGGTATTTGGGTCTACACTTCCAGTTGTAACAATGCTACTAGTTAAATCACCATCAATGTTATCACTCGCCGTCGGGATAGCATCGGTATAACTGTCACCAACTGAAATGGTTAATCTGGTAGAACCATTTAATGTAATGACTGGTGGCGTCACATCTAAAACTGTTACTGTTCGAATTACTTCAATAGCTTCGTTTCCAGCCGCATCAGACACATTATATTTAACTTCATATATTCCAGGGGTATTTGGATCTACACTTCCGGTTGTAACAATGCTACTGGTTAAATCACCATCAACGTTATCGCTCGCTGTTGGGATAGCATCGGTATAACTGTCACCAGCTGAAATAGTTAATGTGGCAGAAGCATTTAATGTAATTACTGGAGCTTCTGTATCATTTGGGAGGATTGAATAAACCTTTACAAGACCTGAATCAGTTCCATTTTCATCGCTATATTGTCCTGGAAACGCAAGAATTCTTCCATTACTTGATAATGCTACTCTGTAACCGAAATAGTCTTTATCGACGTCTCCGATAATATCATTAGCTATTTGATTCCAAGTATTGTTAGGAATATCATATTGATAAACCCTTGCAAGCCCTGCTTGAGAACCAGTAATTCTATTATACCCGGGAAAACCAACTGCAAGAATAGATCCGTTACTTGATAATGACACACTTGTACCAGCAGTATCGTTTTCCACGTCCCCGTCAATATCTTGACCTAATCTGGTCCACCCAACAGGACCAAATGATGCGCTATTTTGGTCAGTAACCGCAACAGTTTTATAAGTATCTCGTTGATATACTCTCACATGACCTGCCGCATTTGCGTTTCCATCGTTATATGGTGCTCCAATAGCTACAATTGAGCCATCACTGGATAATGATACCCCCCTACCAGCTTGGTCTCCTTCCGCTTCTCCATCGATATCTCCACCTGATTGAGACCAAGTATTATTAGTATATTGATAAACTCTTACTTGACCTGATTTATCACCATTTCCGTCATTATTATGTGCGCTAATGGCAACAACAGTTCCATCACTTGATAATCTCACGGCACCGCCGCTACTATAGTCTGCTGCCGCTTCTCCGTCAATATCTTGACCTAATTGAGACCAAGTATTATTAGTATATTGATAAACCCTTACGTGACCCGCTTGACTACCATTCCCGTCATTACTATGTGCACCAATAGCAAGAATTGTTCCATCACTTGATAATGCTGTGCCGGAACCACTATAGTCACCAGCAGCTTCACCGTAAATAGGTTGACCTAATTCCGTCCAATTATTATTAGTATTATCATATTGATAAACTATTACGGTACCTGCGTTATCTGAACCCGCGTCGTTATATGCCAATCCAATAGCAACAATGGTTCCATTACTGGATAATGATAACCCATTAGAATGAGTGCTTTTGTCCCCAGCAACTACACCATCAATATCTTGACCTAATCTGGTCCACCCAACAGGTCCAAATGATGCGCTATTTTGGTCGGTAACCTCAACCGTTTTGTTACTATCTCGTTGATAAATTCTCACGTGCCCGCTTTCAGTGCCATTTCCATCGTTATATCTTGCGCCAATAGCAACAATAGAGCCATCGCTTGAAATTGACACTGCTGAACCGGATTGGTCTCCTTCCGCCTCCCCGACAATATTACCTCCAAGTTGATACCATTCGGTATGAAATTCAGGTAAAGGCGGTATAGCATTAACTATTACTGTTCTAATTACTTCAATCGCTTGGTTTCCATACGCATCAGACACATTATATTTAACTTCATATGTTCCAGCGGTATTTGGGTCTACACTTCCGGTCATAACAATACTACTTGTTAAATTGCCATCACGGGTATCAACCGCCGTAGCGTTGTTTTCGATATAATTATAACCAACATCCTGGGTTATTGTGCTTGGCCCAATTAATGTAATTACTGGAGCTTCTGTATCAGGCGAAGGAGGGCCACCATAGAAAACTATTTCTTCCAAGTTTCCACTTGGAGAGGAAGATGACATATGAGTGTATATTTTAATTCCAATAAATTTTGCTTCTGTACTTGGAAACGTATACGTTTTATTATCCGTGGTTGTTGTACCGTCATCATTAGTTACCAACCCATTTACATATGGAACAGTTTCCTCGACGGTTTGTATTACATTCCAATTACTATCGGTTTTTAGAGAACCAGGATTAGTTGTAACATTAGCAGTTGGAATAGTCATGTTAACAGTAGATGATATTATGTCAAATTTCTTAGGTGCGGAATCTTTACCATCAACTTGGCAATATATTACTACTTTATTTACAGTTTTTAATCCATCAAGTTTCCAAATTATATAATATGGAAATTGTATAAAGCCTCTATACGATGCTTCACTCCAATGTTGTCGGATACCATTGCCACCCCTAATTATTCCACCGTCAAATACGTTACCCCAACTATAATATTGATTATCTCCTGGTAGCAATCTAGATTGGGTATATATCGATGAATTATAATTTATTCCTTTGGTATAACTAAATCCATTGATCCAGTCACTCCACACAGTATAAGTTACACCATTATATGTAAATGGAAGGTCTTTCTGATGTGGAACAAGTTTCTCGGATGAATCGCTGTCCGTGAGTAAGCTCGCGTAATTATTTAAATCCTCATTAAAGTAAATATGTTGTACGTTTTCCATTGTATTTTCCATAATCCAATCTCCGCCATATTTAATGTTACCAGTATCATCATCAGACGCACCAATTACAAGACTACCATTTTGTAATAAATCCAAATATTGCTTCCATTCATTGTATAGAAGCACTTTACAACCTAGAAAATCTATATTTTCCAATGAGAATTGTTGGATTAACCTTTTGACAAATAGAACATTCTCAGATAAATTGTCTGGAGTATTAGATAAATCATCGGTTGAGAATAATGGACCAATATTAATGAATGGAAGTTCTGTATATTCAGTTTTAGGTCCGTGAAATGCGAATGCTATCCTTTTAACGTTCGTAAAATTCTGAATAAATTCCATAATGCTATCACCATCCAGCTGATATTCATATACAATAGGGTAAGTATTACTATTGCAATACTTAGAAAAACGTTCGTCACGCTCTAATTGACCGCTGATAAACACTAAATTAGTATAGTTTGAATAAACTACATTGTCTTCACCTACGTATTGTTTTATTTCAAATACAATCGGTGCATTTTCAGGTGGGGTTGCGCTGGGATCAAAATTTGGCATACTTGAACTAATATCGTCGTTCGCCATTATATAAAGTTCTCATATTTTATTATTTTATTTTTGTTAAATACCTAAAATAAAATAATTATCATATTTTTATTCCATTAATAATGCATTATAATCATTCAGTAAATTTTGTTTAGTGGGAATATCATACTTATCGCTGCTTGTTATGTGCACCAATATGTTATCAGGGTTTAATGTCTCACAGCATAAATTATTTACCATCATTGTATCGTGCTTCTCCATTAGTACATTATACAATTTTTCTTGAATAAAAGGGATTGAATATACATTTTCACATATTTCAGCTACTTCAATAGCTTTCATAAATTTACCGTTATACAATACACAATGATCGGGGGTCATTTCAGTTTTCATTGAAGGAGTATTATTTCCAAGAGAGTCCTTTTCAAAACAAATTAAATTTTCAAACTTAGGACCTGTTTCGGTTATATCAACAATACGTTTTCCGTTAATTGTATTTACATTTTTATTCAATAACTCTATTTTAATATCACCTTGATCGGTTGTCACTGGAGTTCCAGAAGGAAAACATATAGGAGTTGATAGTAACTCTGCGTCGGTTGGTCCTGAAAAACTACCAATCTGATACCCAAACCCACTATACGTGCCAGTTTCTCCTTCATTCATAACCTTAGTAATAACTGTGCTTTGGTTTACATAATCTTCATATACCGCATACTGGCTCTCATTTAGTTTTTGTATTTTCAGTTTATAACCTGTAGATATTTCCAATACAACAAAGTCGGCAATGTTATCTATATATGTGTAAATACCTTCATCTTCCGTTAAACTACTTAGGTCGACTGGAACTTCGGTGTTTTCAGCCCGTTGGATTAATAAGTCGGTTTTAGCAATAAATGATGATGTTCCTAACAAATCGTCTTTACTTATTTTCACTTTTTTGTTAGATACCTTGCTTGAATTCTTACTAAAAAACTCCTTCATAAATAATCTTCTTTTTGCTATTTTCTCGCTTGATGTTCCCGTTGTTAATATAGTTTTGTCACTAAGTTCTGGAATAGTGATGGTATCTGATGCGGTTTCCTCTATAGTAGGAACAACATTTTTTAATGTTTCAACACTAACATTACCCGTAGGACGTATTACTAGAACAGTTCTAATTATTTCAATTGCTTTGCTTCCGACTGAATTTGATACATTATATCTGACTTCATATGTTCCGTCTTTTAATGTATTTACATTGCTGGTTATTACTATATTATTAGTTATGTCTCCGTCAATTCCATCGGTCGCGGTAGCGTTGAGTTCAGTATAATTCTCAGCATCAAATTGACTCCGAACTACGAGACCTACCAGTTCAGGACCATTTAATGTTATTATTGGCGCGTCAACCACATTAACTGTTCGAACTACTTCTATCGCAACGTTACCAAGAGGGTCAGATACATTATATTTAATTTCATACGTTCCAATGACCGATGTATCAACACTTCCTGTGGTAACAATCGCATCTGTTACATTTCCGTATCTCTCATCATACGCAGTAGCACCTAATTCAGTATATGTTTCATTTAAATTTAGGTTTATTGTTGATGAACCTCTTAATAATATTAGTGGTGGTACGACATCAGGCACTAATACAGTTACGGTTCGAACTACTTCAACCGCATTATTTCCCGCCGAATCAGACACATTATATGTGACTGTATATCTTCCAGGGGTAGTTGGGTCTACACTACCAACTTGAACTATACTGCTGGTTAAATCACCATCGCGACTATCACTCGCAGTTGGGATAACATCTGTATAACTATCACCTATAATCATGGTTACTGTACTAGGACCGTTTAATGTAATTACAGGAGCTTCTGTATCTGGTCCCGGGGGAGGTCCATAGAAAACTATTTCTTCCAATCTTCCATTTGCATACTGAGATGACATATGAGAATATACTTTAATTCCAATAAATTTTGCTTCTGTGCTTGGAAAAGTATACGTTTTATTATCCGTAGTTTGTTTACCGTCATCATTAGTTACGTAACCACTCTTATATGATTGTGTTTCCTCGACGGTTTGGATTACATTCCAATTACTATCGTTTTTTAGAGCACCAGGATTAATTGTAACATTCGCAGTTGGAATAGTCATGTTAGCAGTAGATGATATTATATCAAATTTCTTAGGTGTCATACCAGGATAATCATATTCAGTATACATTACTAATTTATTCACTGTTTGTAATCCATCAAGTTTCCAAACTATATAATATGGAAATGCCATGTATGCTGGAGATTGAGCCCAATAATGTCGAAAGGGTCTTCTCGGATTAAATATTTCACCGTCAAATACGTTGGTATTAGGAGAATATTGATTATCTCCTACTAGTAATCTTGATGAGGTAAATATTGCTGTATTATAATTTATTCCTCTGGTATAACTAAACCCATTCTTCCAAGAATCCCACGTAGTATAAGTTACGCCATTATATGTAAATGGAAGATCAACCTGATGCGGAACAAGTTTTTGGGGAGTATTGTCATCCACGAGTAAATTCACGTAATTATTTAAATCCTCATTAAAGTAAATATGTTGTATGTTTTCCATTGTATTTTCCATAACCCAATCTCCGCCATATTTTATATTACCAGTGTCATCATCAGACGCACCAATTACTACACTACCATTTTGTAATAAACCCAAATATTGTTTCCATTCATTGTGGAGAAGGACTTTACACCCTAGAAAATCTATATTTTCTAATGAGAATTGTTGAATTAACCTTTTGACAAATAGAACATTCTCAGATAAATTATCAGGAGTATTAGATAAATCATCGGTTGAGAATAATGGACCAATATTAATGAATGGAAGTTCTGTATATTCAGCTTTAGGTCCGTGAAATGCGAATGCTATCCTTTTAACGTTCGTAAAATTCTGAATAAATTCCATAATGCTATCACCATCCAGCTGATATTCGTATACAATAGGGTATGTATCATTATTGCAATACTTAGAGAAACGTTCGTCACGCTCTAATTGACCGCTGATAAACACTAGATTTGTATAGTTTGAATAAACTACATCTTCTTTTCCTACATATTGTTTTATTTCAAATACAATAGGTGCGTTTTCATCGTATGGAGATGTTGCATTGGGATCATAATTTGACACTATATTTGAACTAATGTCTTCGTTCGCCATTATATATTATTTTATTATTTTATTTTTATGTTTTATTCAAATAAAATAGTTATTGGGGTACAAATGGGTTAAAATCTATATTCAATATATTATATTATTATGGATTTTATTAAGTATCTATTTGCTGAATTTGAACGGTTGTTATATTTTGGGGTTGAATCAGAATCTGAACCTGAACCCGAACCCGAACCCGAACCCGAACCTGAACCTGAACCTGAACCTGAACCTGAACCTGAACCTGAACCTGAACCCGAACCCGAAATAATTAACCTTCAAGAAAATACGAGCGATGATACTGTTGGACTTCAACAGCGAAATACGTATACTATATGTGATAATGTGTAATAGTGTAATATAATCGGAGGAGAACTCAAAAGTATTTCATTTTTAGTAATGCGCGTGAAAAATTGAAAAACTTTTACTCGTATTGTTGCTGATAACTAATAACAATAATAACAATCGCAAGATGACAACACAATTATTTACTATTCCCCGCTTCATGGTTACATTGGGTAAGGTAGCCGCTGAGAATGTTAAGCTTCAACGACAGGTATTGAAACAACGTAAGCAAAACGATTTAGATAAAAAGAAGGTTTTAGCCATATTGATTCGCGAGGTTAACGCAGCAGAAAAAGAAGGCAAGAAGAAGGCGAAGATTATTGCGATTGAAGCGAAGACCGCAGTAAAAAAAATAATCGCGAATACCAAGAAACAAGATAAACTTCAACGCAATGTGGCACAACTGAAAGCAAAGAAAGAAAAGAAAGCAGTGAAATCTGAAATTACAAAGTTAAATAAAATAATTTATCGTCAGACAAATGCGATTTCTACACTGAAAGCCAAAATGTAATGTAATCCCAATCTAAAATAAAAATAAAAAAGACTGTAAATAGTCTTTTTTATTTAACAAAACGCAATATTCCTACGTGTAATTTTATACCCATTCGCTGGAATAATGTAGTGATAATTATCACTATCAGATTCACTACTATCAGATTCACTACAATCATAATTTATTTCATTTTTAGAATTTTTTTCAGAAAAAGGGTACCTGTTTTTTATTTTACTATGCTCTTCTTCTTCATCATCTAATCCGTTAAATAATATGCGTTCAAAATATGAGAACAGAATTTTACAAAAAGACATTATACTTGTATACACTATTGATACTATTTTATACTATTTAGATTTGTAACAATATATTCATTTTTATTGTATTTGTAAAAATATGAAAATATACTAACTAATGAATCCAGTTTTTTTAATACACGGTAAAACTCTATGTATACGTCGACTAAAACAGCGTGATTTACAAAATTCTTATTACGATATTATGAGTTTATTAGACGATGTTGACCGAACTATATTGAGAAGTCGTGAAATATTAGACAAATTAGAAAATGAATATATATACTTTGTGATTGAAGACATAGATATACAGATGATAGTTGGTACAGGAACCATCATTATTACCAATACATCTACACAACTAAGTCAATTTGGGTATATTGAAAATATTATGATACGCCAAGATTATCAAAATATAGGATTAGGTGATATAATATTCCAACATTTAAAGTATTATTGCATTTCAGTGAAACATTGTTTGAAATTAACAGTAAATTGCGACCATAATATGTAATCGATTATTCACAATCAATCAGTTTATAATCTAAATCGAAACACGCCACTATACAATCATCTGATTCACATTTATCTAATAAATTTGTGTTCTCCAAAAAGAGTGAAATTGTTGTATTGAAAAATGTGTTCTCGTCTATGTTGTTTTGTTCTTGCATACACGACCCGTGTTTAGTCCATTCGTGCTCCCATAAGGTGCTGTCACACGCGTGCCAATATGCGTTCATATCGGTTAGTAATTCACCAGTGGGTTTTATGTAAGACACACTCTTACAGTTTTCAGGGTAGGCTGT